>Ga0299915_10001324_pt1 | contig 18425 bp, 17 predicted proteins | sample RVTome_13_FD_200263 | JGI IMG/M metagenome (GOLD analysis project Ga0299915, IMG submission 200263) | Soil microbial communities from uranium-contaminated site in the Upper Colorado River Basin, Wyoming, United States - RVT92D227 (version 2) ... | reverse complement strand
CCGAGAGTTCCACGCATATTCGACCCATTTTCAATCGCCAACTTTTATTATAGTTTTATGCACGATTCGCACGTGTTAGATGTTCTTCCAATAAGCGAATTGCCCGACGCCAAGTTTCACGTTTGTTATTGTTATCATTTTTCATTCGCCTTCAATTCACTTATCCACATAATATATTATACGAGTACTCGCTTATAAGAGTATTGGTTTATTAGCCTAAGCGTTTAAACGCTAAAAATACTATTTGAAAACATGAAGCCACCGGAGAACGTGCATGTTGAGGACTTGAGTCCTTGCTTTTTTCGCTGAGAAAGTCATGCCCAGTCGAAACAGGCCCAGAAAGAAAATGAAGCCTGAACGCGACTTCAACATTTGCAGGAGTAAGGAGACCAGCGATTAATCGCTCTACTCTGATCTCATCAGATAAATCGGTTCGTCTGATGTGGAGGATAAAAGTTTTCGATAAGCCTGCATGGCTTCCTCTCGTCTTTCACCGACCAAGTTGATTATTTCTTTTCCCAGCAGTTCCATTTTAAATTCTTCTTCTCTATTTTCGAATCTCATATATTTAGCCTCATACCTAAAGCAGAATTAAGATAAAAGACAGATATTAACGCTTGATATCCTTTATCAGGACCCTACCTAACAGTATAATACCGATAGTCGCCTATAAGGATGTGCTTTTGTACGAGGGACGCTGTTTTGCTCTTAGCTGGTCAATCTGGTGCTTAACAACAAGCACGTTTTTGGCGTATATTAATGCGTAAGGAAGTGCGCGCTATGAAGGCAGTCGGCATGGCGCCTCTCCACTTTCAGATGTGATTTCATCATTGTTTTGGTCAAAGTGAGTGGAAACCTTTATGTCTGCGGGTGGGTCTTATTGGGCGATAATTGGAAATTCATTTTTCAATTATAGCTCGCAGCAAATAGAGGTGATAGTAATGTATCAAAAACCTATGTTTGAAATTAAATGTACTGATTGTGGTAATATGACCACGGTTCCTTTCAAGCCTACTCCAGGCAAACCAGTTTACTGTAGGACATGCTTCTCAAAGCACGTAACCAAGCGGCCAGAGAGTGCTGGCAGTGGCAACTCTGGTTTTGCCCAGAAACAAGTTTGGGCACGACGGAGAGAAAATGGACACGCGAGGGACGAAGAAGCGCCTGTAAGTGTTTTTCACCGCGTCTAGAAACTTGTTTGGAACAAAAAGGGACTTACATCGCAGCCTTCGCGGCTTGCGGTGTGAGACCGTTGTTTGAGGAATGATTTTATGAGAGTAATTGAAGGATGGAAGAGAATCGACAATGATAGAGGATACCTGAATTTCACTACAGGTCAGAATCTCATTGTTTCAAAGAAACAGTTTGGGCAACACTACCTAGTGCTGCTGTTTTCAGAAATGAGAAATGGTGATGAAAGTACTAAAATATCACCAGAGTATGCGACTGCGTCAAAAGCTGAAGCGTTTGCGTTTAAGTGGATGGAAAAGCACCCGAAAGGGACAACGGGATTTGAAGAGAAGTAGCCTGGTTACTTTCAAGTAAAGATCTTTGGATTCAACCTTTATTTGCTTCTCAAATCAAGCTCTTCAGAAAACCCAAATAAGTTGGACGATGCACCTGATAATTTGGACGATGAGGAACTAGACTAACTCCCCCTTACATCTCCCGCGCAACTCCCTTTTTTCTTTTAGCTGCAATTAGCGCTTGTTGGCTGTCAAAAACTTCGAATATATTTAAAGGCTGACGGTGACAACGAACATTAACCAATTTAGTGCCTAATTATTGAGGAGGTTAGAGAGTCATCGATAAGTCTTTTGTGTGTCTGGGCGCGGCACGCCAAGTTGTAGATGGGGGTTCACATAGACAACGTCTTAATAGCAACTTTCACTCTATGTTATTGTAGAAGTAACTGATTCTAAGTGAACTTGAAAACTGTTGTAAGGGAGGTGAAAATGAATGGCAGATATAGTTGATATTGCTGTTGAGGCTGGGGGTTTCACAACACTTGTCGCAGCAGTAAAAGCGGCAGGATTGGTTGAAACATTGAAAGGTAAAGGGCCGTTCACGATTTTTGCGCCAGATGATGGTGCTTTTGCATTGCTTCCCGCAGGCACAGTCGATGGATTATTGAAGAATGTTCCAAAGCTCAAGGCGATTCTGATGTATCATGTTGTTCCGGGAAAGTTTACGGTTGACGAGGTAGGTCAAATGAAGACCGCTAAAACTGTTCAAGGCCAAGAAGTCAAGATTGACGGTCACCATTGGTGGTCTCTTCACATGAACCCGACAATCAATGATGACGCACACATTACAAGCACAGACATTGTAACAGATAACGGCATAATACACGTTTTGGACAGAGTGCTTATGCCAAATATGGAGCTTACGTGTCCTGTGTGCGGAATGGGCTTCATAACGATGGAAGCCATGAGTGCTCATACAAAGAAGGGTCACGTAGCTAAGAAAGTTCCAGAACCGATGCCGGTGGTTGAGGCGGCGCCTGAACCATTGCCACCCACTGAAGTGATAAGAGAAAAGATTCCTGTAGTAGCGAAAGTGACAGGAGTTTTTGAGGTTTTATGTGATGCTGTTGGTAGGTTCCGTTTCCATCTGAAAGCTGATAACGGGCAGATAATTGCTGTAAGCCAATCGTACGGGACAAAAGAGTCCGCTCTAAAAGGCATTGCTTCAATAAAAAAGAATGTTCGAATAGCTAAGATCGCTGATTTCACAGCGGGAGGGACTATACCGAAGTCCACGCATCAAGCTGGAATTGTCCAAGACGCGGTTTTTGAAATTCAGTTCAATGGTCCTGATCGGTTCCGTTTCCATCTGAAAGCTGATAACGGGGAGATAATTGCTGTAAGCCAATCCTACCTATCAAAACAGTCAGCGGAAAATGGCATAGCATCAATGAAGAAGAATGCTCCACTGGCCAAGATCATCGATCAAACCATTGCGGTGACCTAAACCTAACATTTCCTTTCATTTTTTTATTTAGTCAGAACTGGGAAACTGAGATATAATGCCATATCTTGAGAAAATTCTGTACTGGTTTATCGCTGAAAAGCTTAGCTTGATAGTTACTATCTTGCCATAGTCTAAAAAAGCGCGGGTCAGTCACTTGGACTGGTTTATCGGCTGCTCAGAGCTTTGAACAATTCCTCTTGATAGATGGTGTCCAGCTTGTGCGCAAACGTAAATAAGTCGGTAGATTTCCTAAAAGATTGGACGATGCGGAACTCTTGCAACTCCAGACGATTTCTCCCGCGCAATCTCATTTTTTGGCAAATGTCGTCAGGCTGAAAAAACACATATAAGATAATATATAGAAAAAACCTATCATATTTTAATTAACTTGAGTGGCGAGTCTGTTGGATAAATTGTGCAGAGCGCGCAAAAAAGCTGAAATGGATTATTGGAACAAGAATCTTTGGAAATGGCGGTACTATGTTTGGATTTTGCGAAAGCTGAGGAAATTTCGTAAAAAACCTAATGAAGCTGATGATCGCGTCTGCAAAGAATTGGAACTCATGTTTGAAGTATTCGATAGACCCATCACTGTAGTTGACTTGTGCTGTGGCGATGGAAGTTCCTTGACTAAGCGTCTCCTGAAAAACAAGAAGATAAACATAATCGGTGTTGATATCTCCAAGGAATGCGCTAAATCCTCACGGGCTTTGAGGGCAAGCGGATTTGACTGTGTTGCTGCAGACTGTGAATACAGTCCAATAAAAAACGGTGCAGTCGACGCAGCCATAATTCGTAACTCTCTTCATCATTTGACGGATTTGCGCGGCGTAGTCAAAGAGGTAGGCAGAATTCTTCGCGCCGACTCTGTGTTCTTGATTATTGAAGTCGAGACTAAAAGTCCGATTTCCAATTTTGTCTATCATCGAATCCTTGCAGAACCGAATTATCCTTTTGTCACACAGGAGGATATTGTTCCATACATCAAAGAAGAAGGCTTTGCGGTGAATAGTGTTGCTTCATTCAAGGTGGAAGCAAGGCGGTCTTTTTTTTGTCTCTGCAACAAAGGGAAAAGATTGTGATTCAAACGCATAGCGCTCGTTGTCTGGCTACTTCAAGGCGTACCTGAACAGTGGGCGACAATGCCCAGAACGTCCGAGACTGAATCGAGCAGGAAATCGGGCTTTGCCTCGATAAGCGCTTCTTTTGAGAAGTATCCGCTGCATATTCCAGCGGAGAAGGCACCTGCGCTCTTGGCCGAGGCCATGTCGTCAGGGCTGTCTCCTACCACCAGAATCTGCTCTGGAGATATATCCAAAAGCTCTGCTGTACGCTGAACGATGTCGGGCGCAGGTTTGGGACGATTAACAGCGTCGGAAGTTAAGACGAGATCAAAGCAGTCTCTTATTCCCACGAATTCCAATTCAGGTTCTACTTGGGCTATTGGTCTTCCCCCGATTAACGCCAGTTTAAACCCTCTGGAGTGAAGTTCTCTGACTGTGCGAAGCGCTTTGTCAAACCTTTTCAAATACTTCAGGTGAATTTGCATGTAGATTTCGCGGTGCATTTTGAGACATTTTTGGATCAAATCCTCATCCGCATTTACACTGGAAAAAACTTGGGCAAACTGCGCTTCCAAATCAGAAGCGCCTCTCCGATATAACTCAATGGGATTCGATGCTGGTAATCCAAAGTTTCTCAGTGTTTCGTTAAATGCCATTGAATACGGTTTAGAAATGTCGATTAACGTGCCGTCAAAATCGAAAGCCAGAGCCGTGATGCACAACATAATAATCACTACTTTGAACGCACGCCTTTCCTACAATATACCGCTTAGTGATTTAAGCCTTTAAGAGAAAGGCACAAACCGTTCAACCTTGGGGTCAACGCGCGCAAATCTTCGATTGAATTTCTTCAACGCTTGCCGTGCGAGGATTCATGCCTAGCGATTCGATGAGACAGTTGAGGTAGGCGAAAACTCGCCCTCTCCAAATGCTTGTTTGTTCATTCTCCAATGCGGCTTCCATCAACATGTCCGATAGTCTACTGACTAGATCGCTTACATGCGCCTCTTGATTGCAACATTTCAGCAGTAACTCCTGCTTGATCTTTGCATGTTCCGCTCTGACATTGTGCTCAACAGCCGGCAATTTCATTATCTCATAACGCAAGGACACTCTGCTTCTAAACATGGAGATGATTCTTTGGATTGACTCTTCCAGTTCTCTGTCTGATCGACTTCTCAGTTCTCTGTCACCTATAGCGCTGAATTTTTGTCTGAAAGAACGGAGATCGATTTCATTATTGCTCAGTTTCTGTAGCGCAAGTTTTAGAACAGCCATGTAGTATGTTCGGTATGCTGATTCATAGGGGGTTAACAGGCATAGCCGCATGTTTTCATACGCATCTTCTGAATAACCGAGTTTTTCAACTATCAATTCCTTGAAGAGAGAAAATGGAAAATTATACTCTATGTAGAAGCATGCAAAATCAGTCAAGTGCGAAAAAGTCTGTAATGGATTGCATTTCTCAATGCAGCCGGATTCAAGCAACTTGTTTTCATTGTCAAGGTTCTTTCTCAATACCTCTAGTTTTCCCTGTCTTGAAGAAATCAGTTGACTGACATAGGCTGGATCATTGACTATTCTTTCTCTGACAAGTGTCGCAAGCTTCTTGAAATCTTCTCTTTTTACGCGTAGAAATCCCTCAGCCGTCATTTCGTAAGGCAGATTGAAATCCGTGGACCCCAGCAAGGCTTGCGGGCGTTTCCTGTGCAACTCGCAATAGTACTGTTGAGCGATTTTGCTGTAGCCGACCAGATTCAATGTCCAAACTGAAGCACGAGGACGTGTTTGCGTTATTGTGAGCGCTTTTTGAGAGGAACTAGGCACTTTTTTTCTTTGGTTCATTATTAATTAATGCACTCCTTGTCCTGAGGCAACCTTTTACTGGTTTTAGCGTGAGGGAGTCCACCAATTGCGCCCCCGAATAGGCACATTTGTTGTGCTCTGCAAAGAGAAAACTTTCCTAAGGCCAATCGTGGTTGAATGTCATCTGGGAACAAACCTTGAATGTAGTGAGGGAAGACGCGGCTAAACTTTATTTCCATAATCACGTTGGGTTCGTCTATTACCCGCATTGTGGGCACATTTGGATCAAAAAAAGATACAGAATTGAGACCCGTGCGCAAGTCACTGTCGAAGGTTATTCGGACATGACTCACTGGGTCATAGAATGCTTCGCGGTAGTACTCAACAATCACAACGGGCTGAAGAAGATTTTGCCGAGATTCCACGTAGACGTTTCTTAGAAAGCGGTTCTTTGAGTCAGCTAAAAAGCCAAAATCCCCAGATATGATCCGGTCGGCTTCTTCTCGAGTTACTTTCGCGTCCTCCTTGAGAATGTACTCGCCAAGTTTAGTTTTCCGTTCAAACTTGATTTTTGTGTCTTTTAAGTCATAGATTCGCATTCTATACTTTTTCCGCCGATAGATACCTGCACACTTTTCATACAGGGAGGTGTTCATGAAATCGTCAAAGTATAGGTTACGTATGTGGTAACCACCTTCAGGTCCGGTGAACGGATCTGGTTTGAAAAGTAACGTCACTCTCTTTTTGAGCACTTGATATTGTAGTGGAGAGAGTTCGTATTTGTATTCATGTCTCAGAATCTTCGCACTCAACTCAGGCATGTTCAGTCACCATCATTATTGGGCGTCAGAGTTGTAGCTAACGAATCTACTTCAATCAACCCAAGGGTCTTTCTGTTTCTGCCCTCATAAAAGGTTTTTTCAGATTTGAACCCGAATCAGCGAGCAGGACTAAATAACTGACCTAAAATAGACATTTGGCGAGCGAATATACCTGTCTATAGCCAGCATAGCATAAAAGTAAGAGAATCACGGATTTGGTAAGTTTGTTAAGTGCATTTTCCCAATTGCGGTGAAATTTTGGCAAAAGAATATTAAGTTCAGATCCTAATTTAAGTGAAATATGAGAAGAATAGTACTAATTGTATTGTTGGTGTGTTCTTGTTTACTGGTGGTTTCTGTAGCATATGTGCTGTCGAGTTATTCTTCGCCAGCAGTTAATCCAACGCCAACTCCTACTCCGAGTGCTTCACCTTCTCCTTCGTCTTCTCCATCGCCTACTCCCTCATCCACTAGTACTCCTTCACCAACCAGTACTCCTTCGCCGACAGCCAACCCAACATCAAATCCAACGTCAAATCCCACATCAAATCCAACATCATCTCCTACTCCGAGTGCTTCGCCTTCTCCATCCCCTACTCCTTTACCTACTGACCACGTGAATAAGGCAGACCATGAAGACCCTGCAGATTACACATGGGATAGCTCCACGATTGTTGATATAACCTTAAGTGGAAATTCGATTACGGTTAACCCAGCGGTCAATGCAACCGTCGCCGGCAGCAAAGTGACAATTACATCTGCAGGCAACTACAGAATAAGTGGCTCCCTGACTGACGGGCAAGTAATTGTGAATTCAACAAAAGGAACTGTAAGACTCATCTTGAACGGCGTTAACATTTATTGTTCCAATGGTCCTCCCATCTATATCATAGACGACAAAAAAACTATTATTGTTCTTCAAGCAGGTACTACGAATTCTGTGACCGATGGGACGTCGTATGTTCTTGAAGCAGGTACGGATGAGCCGAATGCGGCTATTTTCAGCAAGAAAGACCTCACAATCTATGGCACTGGCACGTTGAATGTTGATGCAAACTACAATGATGCCATATCAAGCAAAGACGGCATCATCATCAAAAGCGGCACTATCACTGCAACTTCAGTGGATGATGGCATCCGCGGCAAAGACTACCTCATCGTTAAGGACGGAAACATAAACTTAAATGTTGGCGGTGACGGCTTAAAATCAGATGATGACAATGTCACAATGGGATATGTTTCGATTGAAAATGGCGTGATAAACATTGTTTCTACCCATGATGCCATTTCAGCTTCGACGGATCTATTAATCGCCAACGGGGACTTTACTTTAACCACGGGCGGCGGCAGCAGCGCCTTTATTTCCGCAAGCGATACAGCTAAAGGGCTTAAGGGTTCTGTTTGCATAATCATAGACAATGGCGATTTCAACATTAATTCTGCTGATGACACCATCAACACAAACGGGAACATAACAGTTAACGGCGGTTCCTTTATGCTTTCAACTGGTGATGATGGCTTTCACGCTGATACCTATTTGATAATCAACGGTGGAGACATCAGTATCACGAAGTCTTTTGAGGGCATTGAAGCCTCCGTAATCACCATAAACAATGGCAATATTAGAATTAACTCAAGCGATGATGGAATAAACATAGCTGGAGGAACTGACGGTGCACCAGCAGACCCATTTGCACCCCCAGCGGAAGGCCAGTGGCTACACATAAAAGGCGGCTACATAGTCGTCAACGCAGAGGCTGACGGCATAGACACAAACGGCTACATGGACATGAGTGGCGGCGTCGTGATTATTAACGGTCCGACAGACAATTTTAACGCTGCGATAGATTATGGATCTGGCACGTTTAAAATCACTGGCGGAACAATAATTGCTGTAGGCAGCTCCGGCATGGCTCAGGGTCCCAGCGCAATATCTACTCAATATTCCGTGCTCGTGAATCTTAACTCACCGCAGACACCTAGATTAATTAATCTCCAGAAGGCTTCAGGGGAAGTAGTTTTTACCTTCAGCCCCACAAAAAGTTTCCAATCGATAGTCTTCTCTTCTCCCCAGCTCGCAACCGGTTCATATAACCTGTATCTGGGAGGGAGTTCCACAGGCACAGCTACTAATGGCCTGTACACAGGCGGAACTTACACTCCAGGAACAAAAACTCTTTCACCGTTCACCATTTCTACCATTGTAACGACGATTGGCGGTGGCGGCGGCTTCTTCTGGCCATAGTCAAAGTTATTGAAAACTCGTTTGATTTCGGCTACTCATGAATTCAAGTTTTTAAGCGATATAGCTGAGCAGAGTTAAACGATTGCTTTGCCATACTTGGAGCACAGGGCTCCACCTGCTGGACTGCCCATTTTGCATCTCTGTTGCGTTCTGCAGATGGCGAATTTCCCAAAGGCTGCTGGTGGTCGAATGGTATTTGGAAACAGTCCACGGATGTATTGTGGAAGCACTTCGTCGTATTTGACCTCCATGATTATGCTTGGGTGATCCAAGATGCCCATTGTGCAAATGTTGTGGTCGAAAAATGATGTTATCCCTAGCTCTGTTCGTAATCCAGTATCGAAGGTTATTCTTACGTTGCCAATGGGGTGGATGTATGCTTCTCGGTCGTATTCTACAATTATCACGGGGCGCATCAAGTTGCAGCGGGTCTCCAGATAGAAGTCTCTTAAGAGGCAGTCTTCTGACTTGGCTAGAAAACTGTAGTCTCCAGCTATTATCTGGTCGGCTTCGACTCGGGTGATTCTGGTGCTTTCCTTGAGGCTGTATTGGCTGATTTTGGTTTTTCGCTCAAACTTGATAAATGCATCGCTGTGGTTGTAGATGCGCATCCGATATTTCTTTCGGTTAGCCACTCCCGCCTGCTTCTCGCAAAGAGCTGTGTCTCTGAAGTCGTCGAAGTAAAGATTTCTGATGTTATAAGGCTTGTTTGCTTCCATGTTTGGGTCAGGTTTAAGAACCATGCTTAGCTTTTTTTGCAGAACCTGATACTGCAACATATCAATTTGGTACTTCAACTCGTGTCTTAGGTGAAGTTCTTTCTCGCCAGCCATCACTTTTTCCTTCTCGCGCGGATTTTGTCTTTGAGAACAAATCCGATGCACGTTGCAAGTGCAATTATGATAAGTAGCCAAATTGGCCAAGGCGTGGCGGTGGTGTTTCGTTCGTTTGCAATGTTTGCTTCACCTGCAGTGGCAGTTTCCAGGTGGCTCCAACTTGTATCACCATCTGGTATTCGGCCAAATGAGATGTCTCTGAGCTGCTTATCATACACAATAGAATCAATCAGGGTCACGCCGTCACTTGCGAAAAGCCCCAAAGTTCCGCCGTTTGCTAACACTCTGAAGCTTGTATGTAAAGAACCTCGTCCAGGCTGACCGTCTGCCCATATCAGTAAATAGCGTTTAGGTCCAATTAATATTCCTTGGTCGAATTGCCAAACGGGTTTTGTGAGGTCATCAGTGAGGTACATGCCACTTAGGTCTACTGGGGTGTCGCCGTAGTTGTATAATTCAATCCAGTCAGGGTAAGTTCCGTATGGGCTCTGGACGACTGCGTCGTTATCAGCCATGAACTCGTTAATGACCACAGTAACTGAACCTGAGACTGCAACTTCATCGATTACTGCCTTAGTTTCCAGTGAGGTTACAGGCTGGTTAACAACCGCTGCAGAGTCTTCGATGTTCGCGGCTGCGAATAGTCCTGCAGTTAACAGAATCGTGACAATTATCACGGTTGTTGCTCGCATTTTGTTTTTCACCATTTCATCACCAGTCTAAGCGGGCATGTTTTTTTGGCACTGCAGATTTTCTGACTTAATTTTTATGCTCAATGGGTGTGTGGTCGGCGCGTTATGCTGTGTTAGATGTGTAGCTTACGATAGATGCGTCTTTTACGCCTTTGATTTTCAGTAGTTCATCCACTTGTGGCACTTCTTTCGTGTTCATTCTGACTTCAACCATGAGTTCCACGCCGTCGGCGTTTGCTGTTCGAGATCGAATTTTATTTCTTGGAAGGGCAGCTTGAAGGTCTTTTTCAGCTTCGCTTGTGTAGTGGACTACTAGTAGATATGGGTCTGGACCGCGGAAGCTTGTGCGTTCTAGCACAAACAGCAAGAGCGCGATTACGGGGACTCCTACTATGGCTATCATGTATAAGCCTGCGCCGCAGATTATACCTACTGCTATTGCCCAGAAAGTGAAGACAATATCTTTAGGGTCTTTAATTGCTGTGCGGAAACGTATAATGCTTAAGGCTCCGACCATGCCGAGAGACAGGGCAATGTTGGAGCTTATTGGCAACACAACTAAGCTAACCACCAAACCTGTTAGCACTAAGCCTACGTTGAATTCTCGAGTATAGACAACGCCCTTGAAGGTTTTGCGGTAAATGTAGAATATGATGAGGTTAAGCGCGAAAGTCATGAGTAGCGCCAACAGTACTCTGTCGACGGTTAGTGTTTGATATACGTTCGGGGGGTTTAGGAAATCGGAAATGAACTGCTCCCAATCCATGTTGTTCAGCCCTGCTATTTGTCTCATCTTCCTGTATAAATCATTTTGTCCGAATTGCCTCAAGATTTCAACCAAATTCAAATTGGCGTGCGCTGAGAGTCATCAGGTTATGGCGGGAATATAGCCCCAAAATCGTTTTAAGCGTCCGAAACGTATACCTACGGCTGGTGTAAGTATGGGCAAGTTATTCGGCACTTCTGGAGTCCGAGGTATAGTTAACGAGTTCTTAACGCCCGAATTAGCCTGCAAGGTTGGCATGGCTACAGCGTCAATCTCTAAAGCGAAAAAGGCGCTTGTGGCAACAGACACAAGAGTTACTGGTCCCTTAATTGAAGCCGCATTAGTTTCTGGGCTGTCAGCATGTGGCGTGAACACCTGCAAAATTGGAGTTACTCCAACTCCAGTGCTAGCATATCTAACCAGAACACTCGCTGCTGACGTTGGCTTCATGATTACGGCTTCGCATAATCCGCCTCAGTACAACGGCATAAAAATCTTCAGCAGTGACAGCTTGTCTTACACGGATGAACTCCAGAACGCTGTGGAAAAAAGAATCGCTGAAAGCAACTTCGGACTTGCTGATTGGCGAGCCATTGGAAAAACAACCGTTTCAGACGAAAACAGGCGTTACTTAGATATGGCAAGAACGGCTGCAAAACCAAAAAAAACCTGGCGAGTTGTTGTTGACCCAGGGTGCGGGGCTACTTTTAACATCGCCCCCCTGGTCTTACGAGAGGTTGGCTGTGAAGTAATCGCTTTGAACGCTCATCCTGACGGGTTTTTCCCCGCAAGAAGCTCCGAACCAACAAAAGAATCACTTGCAGATCTATCTAAAACAGTTAAAGCGATGGATGCCGACATGGGAGTAGGATTCGATGGAGACGGTGATCGCGTGGCATTCATCGATGATAAAGGAGCTTTTGTCGATTTTGACTACGCCCTAGCTGCATTCTCGTCTTTTGTTGTTCGCAAGAATAACGGTGGAACTGTAGTCACGACTGTTGAGGCGTCAATGTGCATAGAACGAGTGGTAGAAGCAGCCGGCGGAAACGTTGTAAGAACTAAAGTTGGGGATGTCTATGTCGCAGAATCAGTGCAGCGCCTGGGCGCTGTTTTTGGCGGCGAACCATGTGGGGCATGGGTGCATCCAAAATATCATTATTGCCCCGACGGACCCCTATCAGCAGTTCTCTCTCTTAACGCTTTAGAAGACACAGGAAAGAGCATGAGCGAGTTCATTGGAGAAGTTCCCCAATTCATAACTTTGCGGGAGAAACTGACTTGCGAGAATAATGTGAAAATAATAGTCTTAACCCTGATCGAGAAAAACATAAAATCTGCCTTTCCAGCTTTCAAAGACTTGTCTACAGTTGACGGCGTGAGGATAGCACTTGAAGAGGGTTGGCTATTGATTAGAGCATCTGGAACCGAACCTGTCATAAGGGTTACTGTTGAAGGTGAATCGCTAAAAGCTGCACGCGATATCATGGAAAGAGGAAAAGCCGTCATTCACAGCGCTATGGAGACGCAAGAAAATACAGGGAGCGGAAAATAATCAATTGATAATTCCAAAACTCAAGGGATTATTTCGCAGCCGTTGTAGTTGACGAATTCGAAGTCGCTTAGGCGTATCTTTCCGTTTGCGATGAGCTGCTTGATTTTTGGGAGTTGCGCCTCGATAGTGTTTACTAGTGCTTTAACTGTGTTGCAGATTGTTGCGTACTCGTTGTTGTTCCAGCGTTTAGTTATATTCGCGTATAAGCAGCGTCCGCCGCAAACGTTGAGTATGTCGCAGCTTGTGCATGGTTCGTTGCTGATTGGGGTTTGCTTCAGTTTCTGCGGGTCTGCGTTGCTGATGTGGGCTAGGTAGTAGTTTTTCATTCCCCACATGGTTGGGCACGGGATTATGATGCCGTCTGTTTGTATGGCATAGTTTATCCATCCGCTTCCGCAGCGGAGAAGGCTTGGCTCTTTGTGCAATAGCGAGTGGGCGATGCCTAAAAAAGGGTAAAGCTTGAGGACAGTGCCTTTGTTTTCCATTTGGTTGACCCAGAAATGTGCGAGCCGGCTTAAGCCAGGCGCATAGCTGTTTTGGCTCCACTGTTTGAAGTCGCGTCTTTTGTAGTCGTTTTGCCAGAAGCCCGCGTTCAGTTGCCAGTGTACGCTGTTGAACCTAAATTCGTTCTTATCCAGAAGCCATGTGACTTGCTTGTGGATGTCTGTCTGCTCCATGACGGTCATCCTAGCGATTAATTCGCCTTGGAAACCGTTCCGCATAATCAGGTTTAGGTTATCGATGACTTTTCGGTATGTGCCTTTGCCTCGGTAATAGTCAGTTAAGGCTTCGTCGCCGTCTACAGAGACGAGGATGGTGTGGAAGCGGTTAACGTACTCTGGCTCCAGCTTATCCAATAGTAAGCCGTTTGTTTGGATCATGAAGTGCTTCGGCTTAACCGCATCCATGATCTGCCTTATCTCGTTTGTGCAGAGGAGGGGTTCGCCGCCGTAAAACGTTAAAACGCACTCAGCGTCCTTGCGACAGAACTGGGATAGTTGGCGCCACGTGTAACTGGCTTTTTTCGGCAGAGAATAATCCACGTCTAGCCCTGAGAAGTCCGCGTCGAAATCGTCTTCTGCCTCGCCGAAACAGTAGCGGCACTGCAGGTTGCATTGAGTTGTTAGGATCACGTGGAAGAACATGGTGTTCTCACTTGAGGTTTCTTCGGAGGGCAATTAAGTTTTCTATCTCGCATCTAAGCAAATGGCATTGCACTTTGAATCTTCAGAAATTTGCAGTATAATTCGAGTAAGGGTCGTTTATACACCCAGTCTCTTAATCTAGTTTCCAAAAATAACCATTGCCCATATATCTTAATCCACTGCTCACTGAACAGTTCAGGGTGTCCTTCAGCGATGTTTTCTGCGGCTATTTCGCCATCTAGCAACGCATAGGCTATGCCGCTTCCGCTTATTGGGCTTACGTGACCAGCGGCATCGCCAATTAATATGATGTTTTGTCCTGCAATTGGTTGATAAAACGTTTTGGCATCTCTGATATTTGGTATTAGTGCTGCCCACTCAGAGATTTTTTCTGCTCGCGGGCAATACTCGTTGATAAACACGTTCACCAAGTTTTTGAGTTCAGTAGGATGAAAAATCCTTAAACTGCCTATGCCTACACTCGTCGTTTCTCCTCTCGGAATTATCCACATGTAACCTCTGTCTTTGGGCAGATATTTTATAGTGATGTCTTCTTTTCCAAGACCTTTGATGAAATATCCAAAGCACAAGCCTTTGTCCGCTTTGTTTAGCGAACCAATTGTATTCCTTCTCACCAAGCTGTTGACGCCGTCAGCGCCAACTAAAGTTTTTACAGCGTAGGATTGCCTTTGTGTCTTAACTTTCCACCATCCCTGTTTATGTTCCAAGCCTGTGACTTTTTCCTTGATTAGTTCAGAACCTCTATTCAGGGCCATGTTTAACAAATATTGATCGAATTTAAGTCGTGAAAAACCGCGGGGCACGCCTTTTCTGAAGCGAATTATGGTTTTTCTTCCGCTGGGAGATATGAGATGCATTGAATTTCTTTCGCTATGTTCTACTGGAATGTTTTTTATGAAAGGGAAAAAAATCTTGAGCATTGGCGTGCATCAGGCCACCACAAGGCTTTTCTCTTGGATGGGAGTGATCGAAGAGAGTTGGGTAACTGTCCTGCTCGGCGAGTTTGTACGCGCAGTATGAGCCAGCTGGACCAGCCCCAATAATTGCCACGTTGATCATCTTTTCGCTACAGTTGATACTGTTTTGCGTTTGTTAGCTATAAGGGTTATATTGAATTCTGGTTCGCAGATAAGGAGCACATTTTGAGGTTTAATGTGGCTCGGTTAATTGTTGGTGCCACGCGAAAGGCATGTTTTATCTGTGAATGAAAGTATTGCTTAATAGTATTTTTCCGCTAGCTTTCGAGCTTCAGAGTCATCGGGGTTTTCTTCAGGTTCTTCTTTTCTCTTTTCAGCTTCGGGGTCTTTTTTCTGGCTCTTTTCTACTTCCCTCTGAGCTTTCTCAATGTAGCTTTTCAATTCGCGATCCTTCATAACTTTTTCGGGTAGAGTTTCGGGGGCGTAAAGCAGGGGCAGAATTGCCAAGAACAAGAAGAAAGTGGCCAGGGGGAATGAGGTGGCTATTGCAGCATCCTCGGCAAAAGGTTTAACCAAAACTGAGATTAGATTAGATAATAAAAACGGCATTCCGCCCAAAAAGTAATACTTTTCTTGAGGCTTTCCTTCAGAAATGTCTCCCCAAATAACGAAAATGAATGTAACATACAAGACCCCCCAAGCAACTCCAACAAGCAATGTCCATAGAATTTGGGCAACTTGTGTTCCCTGAAGAAGGGTTAGAAATGCGTAGCCTATGCCTAACAGAATGAAACCCAGAATTCCTGCGACCTTTCGACCTTTATAGTCGCAAATTGCTCCTCCGAGAAAAGCTGATACGCTAGTGATTAGAATTCCAGCCATCATGTACTGATTATATAGGTCTGCTCCAAAATAGTGCTCAATTAGCGGCTGCTCTACGAAGTTTACAATGGTAAATAGAAACCAAGGCACAAAAAAAAGGTAAACAGTTCTTTCTCGAATGATGCCCAAAAGACGGATCTTTTGCTCTTCAAAAACTTTCTTATGAGGCGCCCAGAAAACGATGCCCAGTATCCCAACAAGCCGCCATGCGGCAAGAAACAAAAACCGGCAGTCCAAACTTGTGCTGCTAATAGGCATATAAATCAGGACAGTCAACGCTTGGATAAGAAAGAACGCGGCTGCACCATTGCGACCACGATTTTTGGATGTTGAAGCTTCTGAAAATAATGCAAGGCAGGTTGGTATGCCTAATCCAGCAAACGCGCCAAGTGGAAGTGATACGGCAATTAGATTAGCCAAATTTGTTTCATTAACCAAAAATGCCGAAAGGATACATGTAATTGCTCCAAGCAAAATCCATGACAACAGCGGTTTTTCTCCTCTTAACTTCTTGTTCAGCAAAGTAGCTCCAATAACGGCTGATATCAGAAGAGCCCCAAAATAGGACAAAGATACTAGTAAAACATCGTTAAAAGAAGTATTACCGAGAAGATCTTCAATAACAAACCATGAAAGAGAAAACCAGACAATGCTGTTGGTCAGTAGCAATAGCGAGGGAAGCAACCCTCGAATTTCGATTTTCCACATTTTGTTTCTGATATGAATTAGGAGCGGCTGAATACTAACTTTTTGGATTTTGAATACTTATTTTGACCATGCTTGCTGTTCAAATAACAGGTTTTAATGGCAAAACTTATATATGTAGAAGTGTTGAACAGATATACAGGTGAGGAAAATGGAGAAGGGCAAAATAGCGCGGAGAAAACCAAGAGTCCTCTTTTGGTAAATATCTATAAATCTTCCATCATAAAGGAGACCAAAAGCTCAGACTCTTCTTTTGCTTGTTTATTCGGCAGTATTCGCAGTGCTTTTAATGCTTCCTCTTTCAGTCTATATAGCCGATTTTGTAAGATTGCAACCTCTCTTGTATCGTAAATAGCTTCTATAAGCTCGTTACAATCCTTCTTACCAATATCATTTCTTTTCAAGATTTCTCGAATTTGCTTTCCATGCTTGTGATTTCTGAGTGCATAAAGAATCGGGAGGGGTAGGACCTCATTTTTTATTCTATGCGTAAGTTCACTTGGCTCAAAGACATCAACAAACTCTGATTTTACTGCCAAAAGAGTGCCTATATTTCTTCCATATTTGCTGAGCGCATCGATTTCTTTCACTGAACCTCCACCGTAAATGGCACCTACTTTCATACGACCTTCGATGTCTGAGGCTTTTTTTGTCAGGATTTGAAAGTATGTTTCAGGTCTTATTCCCCATTTTTTGCCTTTCAAAGGCGCCTCTAATATGTGCGCTTCGACCACTTCTGAAAGGAAATCCTCTATAGTGTTCATAATTCCTAATCTTCGATCTTTCGCAAGATTTTCTAATGTTCTGCTGAGGTAGTTGAATCCTCTGACCATGAACGCATCACCAATGAGCAATGTTACTCCCTTCCCTAGCTTACCATAAACCGTTTTTCTGGTTTTCTTGGTGGTTGATTCGTCAATAATGTCATCATGAATATCCATCGTGGCATCGATAAATAATAACGCAACCTGTAAAGGTACCACTTCTTCTCTGTTTCCACCTACTGCTTCACAGGCGAGAGCGAGCACACCGGGGCGGGTTGTATCGTCCCATCTTGCGAGATATTGCTCAATAGCCTTGTCTACTTTTTGAATTCCGATTTTTTTTTCAATAATTAACTGTTTCACTAGGGCTCTTGCTTTTGCACTCTTTTCTTTCAGGAGTGACAGAACTTTCTCGTTTAGGCTTTCGATTGTCATTAAATCATCTCTTTGCTTTCGAATGGATATAATGTTTTCCCAAACCTTCCCTCTCTGTCTAATTCACAGCTGTTTTTGAAAGTTCGTGTTCGTTACTGAAAGCAAAACTCTTAATAGTTGACGGGTTAATTGAACAAGTTTCATGAGCCAGCTGAAGCAAATTGAGGAGAAATGGCGCGTCAAATGGGAAAACGCTAGAATATTCGAAGCCGACCCCACCCCCAACAAGCCCAAGCTCATGGTAACCTTTCCTTATCCATATATGAATGGTCCATTACACGTAGGCCACACATTCACAGCATCACGCGTAGACGCCTACGCACGGTTCAAACGCATGCAAGGCTACAACGTACTCTGGCCATGGGCATGGCACTGGACAGGACAGCCACTGTTAGGCGCCAGCGAACGCGTGGCAAGAGGCGACGAGGCTTACATTCGCGTTTTAAGGGAAATAGACGGCGTACCAGGAGCGGAGCTTAAAAAATTCGTTGAGCCGTTGTATATGGCTCAGTATTACACTAATGAAGGTCGTCTCGCCGCGAAGCGAATAGGCTTCTCAATCGACTGGCGAAGAGAATTCAACACCATAATGCCCACTTACCAAAAATTCATAGAATGGCAATACACCAACCTAAAAGAGAAAGGCTACGTCTCAAAGGGAACGCACCCCGTCGTCTGGTGCCCCAAAGACAAAAGCCCAACGGGCGACCATGACCGCCAAGTAGGCGAAGGCGTCACGCCCGAAGAGTACACGCTAATAAAGTACAAGCTGGATGAACACACGTTTTTGCCAGCAGC
>Ga0299915_10001323_pt1 | contig 18425 bp, 14 predicted proteins | sample RVTome_13_FD_200263 | JGI IMG/M metagenome (GOLD analysis project Ga0299915, IMG submission 200263) | Soil microbial communities from uranium-contaminated site in the Upper Colorado River Basin, Wyoming, United States - RVT92D227 (version 2) ... | reverse complement strand
CCGCCTTGTCCATTCCCCCTTGGACCCAGACCAGGACGGCGGCCCCCCAGAGCGCCGCCGCGGAGGCGATCAGCCGGAGCCTCCTCCGCGATGTCAGTGGGAGTTTTATATAAGCTTCGCCGCCGGCCGTTTCGACAGACACGTTTCGCCTGCCCTCCTAATCCTTTTTTTCGGACGGTTCCTTTTCCTTCATGGCCCGGGCCGCCCAGAGCATACCGCGCTTGACGATCTCCCGGGCTTCCGGCACGTCGAAATCGGCGGCGACATGGCCGAGAGACGTATAGAAGACACGTCCCTTGCCGAAGGGCTTCTTCCAGACGACGGGCATCACAACGCCCTTGATCCAGCGGTCATAGGAACCGGAAAACCTGGTCGTGGCCAGGACCTTGTTGTTCGGGTCCACCTGCATGTAGTACTGCTCGGAGTGCATCTTGAAGTCCGCGAGGCCGGCCGTGATCGGATCCTTGGGATCGGCGATCGTCACCTCGTAATCGATGACGCCGCCGGGATGGGCGACCCACTGGCCGCCGATCATGTATTCGTAGTTGACGCTGCTCCGGAAGGAGTCGGCCAGGCCGCCGTGCCAGCCGGCGATCCCGACCCCGCCCATGACGGCATCGAGGAGTCCATTCTCCTGCTCCGGAGTGATAGCGGCCTGGGTGACGGCTTGAACGATGAGATCGAGGGACTTGAGTTTGGCGGCGTCGAGGTAGGAATCCAGTGTCTTCGAAATCTCGACGTCGAAGCCCTGCTCCTTGAGCCAGGGAGCGAAAATGTCCACACACTGTTTCGGCTCATGGCCTTCCCATCCGCCCCAGACGAACAGGGCCTTTTTTTTCTTTTCCTGGGCCGAACCCGATGCCGCTAGGCAGGCCATCAGCAGAACAACAAGAATTCTTTTCTTCATCGGTTTCTCCTCAAGCCCCATCGCGACAACGCGCCTCAATTCCCCCCAACCCCCTCCCTATTTCTCCAGGTCCCGGATCCAGATGTTGCGGTAACGGACCGGACAACCGTGGTCCTGGAGGGAGATCGGGAGCTTGTCCCCGTGCGCCTTGTAGGGAGGCCTGGCCTTGTGGGCCGTCGGACCGGTGAGCACGTCGTTGTCGTGGACCAGGACCCCGTTGTGGATAACGGTCATCCGCGCCGGCATGAGGAGCTTTCCGTCCTTGTCGAATCGCGGCCGGTGGAAGATGATGTCGAAGGTCTGCCACTCGCCGGGCTTGCGGCAGGCGTTGACGAGCGGCGGGTACTGGCCGTAGAGAGCGGCCGTCGAACCGTCGGCGTAGGTCCTGTTGTCGTAACAGTCGAGGACCTGGACCTCATACATATCCATCAGGAAGACGCCGCTGTTTCCCCGTTCCTGGCCTTCGCCCTTGACCACGGCCGGGGCCGCCCACTCGACGTGGATCTGGCAGTCGCCGAATCCCTGCTTTGTCCGGATGGAACCGGTCTTGTCCACGACCTCCATGGCGCCGTTCTCGACCTTCCACCCGGCGGGCCCGCTTTTTGCGTCCTCCCAGAGGGTGAGGTCCTTGCCGTCGAAGAGGACGATAGCGTCCGACGGCGGGGGCACCGGCGGTCCGGCAGGCCGGGGGGTGACGACCGGGGGCAACGGACGGTTCAGGTCGTGGATCGACCACTTGGTCATGGGATCATCCTGGAATCCGGTCGCGGCGCCGGTTTCGGCGTTCGCAACCGCCGCGAGACCGATCAGCATGGCAGAGAAAATGATGAGGCTTGATGCGTTATTCACTTGACCTCCCGCATGAACTACAGAGACCAGCCGGGCCTGTAGTCCGCATGGATGTACTTATTGGCTTCCGGCAGGTTGGGGAACTCCATTTTGACCGGGTCCCATTCGAGGACGGTCTTCTGGGCCTGGACGCGGAGGGCGGCGTTGCCGAGGAGCATGACCTCGGTCAGGGGCCCGGCGTATTCGGCGAAGTCCGTCGTCGATTTCTTACCGGCCTTGATGGCGGCGACCCATTCCTCGTGGATCCCGGGCGAGCGGGGGATGGTCTTCTCGGGCCTCTTGTATTCCTGCATCAGCTTTTCGGGAAGGAGCCGCGGGTTCGCGCCATAGGTGCTGCACATGAGCATGCCTCGGCTTCCGACAAACAGACAGCCGCCGCCTTCGTCGCCCATCATCCGGCCGTTCTCGATCTCCTTCGGCCGGGCCGGCATCAGGCCGCCGTCGGACCAGACAAGCTTGACCGGGGGCATCTTGCCGCGGGCCGGGAAGTTATAGGTGATCATCTCGGCCATCGGGTAGGAATCCGCGGTGTAGGGCGTCGAGCTGGCCTGGACGGTCAGGGGATGGCCCAGCTTGAGAGCCCAGAAGGGCTGGTCGAGCAGATGGGCGCCCATGTCGCCGACGACGCCGGTCCCGAAGTCCCACCAGCCGCGCCAGGAGAAAGGATGGTAGGCGGGGTGATAAGGCCGGAAGGGCGACGGGCCGATCCAGACGTCCCAATCCAGGGTGGACGGGCAGGAGGGGATCTCCTTGGGGGCGTCGATGCCCTGGGGCCAGATCGGTCGGTCGGTCCAGACGTGGACCTCGGTGACGTCGCCGATCGCGCCGTCCCAGATCCATTCGTTGACCAGGCGGGCGCCTTCGCCGGCGTGACCCTGGTTCCCCATCTGGGTGACGAGGTTCCTTTTTCTCGCCTCCAGGGCCAGGAGCCGGGCTTCCTTGATCGTGTGGGTCAACGGTTTTTGGCAGAAGATGTGTTTGCCCATTTTCATGGCCGCCATGGCGATGACGGCGTGGTTGTGGTCGGGGACCGAGACCGTGATGGCGTCAAGGGACTTCTCCGTTTCAAGCATCTTCCTGAAGTCGCGGTACTTGGCCGCTTTCTCGAACATCGGCTTCTTTTCCGCGGGCATCTCCGCCATGCCCATGAAATTGGCCATCATGGTGTCGTCGACGTCGCAGAGAGCGACGATGTTCTCGGTGCTGACGCTCAGGATGTCCGAAGAGCCCTTGCCCCAAACGCCGACGCAGCCGATGTTCAGGGTGTCGCTCGGCGCCTGGGTGCCCTTGCCGCCCAGGACGCGCCTGGGGACGACCATCAGGCCGGCCGCGGCCGCCGCGGTCTTGCCCATGAATTCTCTGCGCGAAATGGATTTCATGATTCTCCTCCCTTCATCTTTCAATTTTCTTCAGAAATGACATTGGACATACTATATCTGGACAAAGCTTCCGCAGTCAAATCTTGTTCGTATCTAGGCGCTCCTGGAGATGGGACTATTTGATCTCGCGGAGATAGATATCCTTGAATTCGAGCGGCGTCGAGTGCGCCTGGAGCTCGATCTGTCCGGTCGGGTAGATCGGCTTGTCGCGCTCCCAATAGTTTTCCATGATGACGTCGTCAACGACGAGGGCGTCGTTGAGAAAGACCGTGACCCGGTCGCCGGTCATAAGGATGTGGAACGTGTTCCAGGAGCCGACCGGATTGTCGGCCGGGGCAAGCGGCTTGGACGGCCCGATCTGATTGTTGTAGAGGCCCCCCGATCCTTCAGGGCCTTTGGCGGGGTCCCAGATCTGGACCTGGGGCGAGCCCCTGAGGTAGATTCCGCTGTCGCCGCCGGGTTCGATCTTCCAGTCCACGAAGAGCTCGACGTCTCCGTAATCGCGCATCGTGCACAGGCTTTGACCCTTTCCGTCAAAGACGAGGACGCCATCCAGGACCTTCCAGTGAAGGCGCATGTCATCGTCGGCTTTTTCCTGGGCGGATCGGAGCTCGGCCGGACTCATTTTGGCCCGTTTGACCGGGTTTTCCACGAGCCCCTTCCAACCGAGCAGGTCTTCACCGTTGAATAGGGGAACAAAGCCTTCCTGGACGAGGATATCCGTGACCCGGCGCTCGACCTGCTCCCGGAACCAGTCGTCCTCGAGGAACAGCGCGACTTTCTTGAGGCAGCGGGCTGTCTCGATTCCGGCGAGGCCCTTGTCACCCGGCACGGGCATAGCGATCCGGGCGGCCGATTCGGCGGCCTTGGCCCGAAGGTCGGGATCCGCCATGAGGCCGGCCGCGGTCCGGAAAGATTCAACTGTCCTGATGCCCGCGAGCCCGGCAACGATGATGTTCTTCTCGTTCGGCTCTTTGGCGACGTCGAGGACGTTTTTTAGGAGGTTGAGCCTTTGGTCCGTCGGCATCCCGGAGGTGTTCACGAGGCGGACGTACCCCTGGAGGGCCAGATAACCGTACTTGCGGTCGGCGGCCCTTCGAACGATGTCGAGCAGGTCGTCCGACGCGCTCATGTCCGGCCATCGGGAAAGGGCATAGACAGCGCCGGTCCGGACCTGAGGATCAGAGCTGTTCGTTTCCGCGGCGACGGCCTGCAGGGCCTTTGCCCCTCCGATCCTCGCCAGCGGCCGGATGAGGTCGGCCCGCCGCGCTCCCGTTTCCTTTCCGAGAGCCGCCAGGATGAGGTCGGCCCGGCTTTCCGGATCAGAGATCCGGTTGGCGGCGGCCGCGAGCGCGTTCTGCAGGGATGAGACCTCGGCGGGTGAAGTGGCCGCGAGCAGGAGGTCGATCGTCCGCGGCAGATCCTCCCCCCGGACGACGCTCTCGAGCGCGGCCAGGGCCGTGGGACGGACGACCTCGTTCCCGTTCTTGACCACTTCCCAAATCAGGTCCGCGTGCGCTCGGGCCTGCCTGGCGGCCAGGACCTCGATCAGCGCTTTTTTTACGATGGGGGGGGCGTCGGTGAACGCCCCCGCCGCAAGGGCCACGGCTAATTCGCCGGGGGCGCCCAAGAGCGCTTGCTTGACCAAAACGATCTCTTCGTTATCCCCGGCTGAAAGGAGCGGCATCAGGTTCGGGAGCGTTTCCCGCCCGCCGAGCCTGAAGGCGGCCGGGATGGCCGCCAGACGGACGGCTTTCTCTCCGTTCCTGAGATTTTCCAGGATGAGAGGCAGAGCGGTTTTGTCGCCGCGTTCGCCCAGCATGTCTATGATGTCCGCCCGGGCTTCAAGGGAAACCGCGGGGATCCGGCCAAGCCATTTTTCGGTGGCTTCTTGTCCCGGGACCGGAGCGGCCAGCTCCAGGGCGCGGGCGCGGTATTGCCGGTCCGGCGAATCCATGGCTTGGACAAGTTCGTCCATGGCGTCCTTCCCGAGAGTTTCGGCGAGGAGCGAAAGGGCTTCCGAACGGACGTGGCTCTCCTGGGGAGCGGCGAGCTTATCGATCAGATTCCGGCAGATCCGGACGCATGCATCCTTTTGGCCGGCCTCGGCTTGACGCCGGGCGAAGAGGAGATAGCGGGAAGCTGCCCTGGCCCTTTCGCCGGTTGAGGCCGCGACCGGGACCGTGCTCAGGATGTGCTCGGTGCGCGCATCGCCGATATCGGCCAGGGCTTGAAGGGCCGCCTCACGGAGGCCGTCGTCCCGGCTATCCACGAGAGGCAGGATCCTGTCCACGGCTGCCCTGCTTCTTAGGTCGCCCAGAGCTTTGACGATGGCGGTCCGGTTCATCCCGCTTGACGAGCCCACGGACATGAACAAGGCCTTTTCGGCTTCAGGGGTCCGAATGGTTAAAAGGGCCCGCATCGCGGGCTCGCCCAGCCTTGGGTCCTTGATGTATCTTGCGAGGGACTTGACGGCTTCGCCTTTCCCCGCGATCTGCACTTGGCTGATGATGAAGGCTCTTACGTCCGTGTCCGGCGCTTTATCGAGGGCGGCGAGGAGCGCGCCGACATAAAGAAGTCTTTCCTTTTCGGGACCTCCTGGACGGCGGACATGGAGCGACAGGCCGTCGACGGCATAACGGGGGCTTGCGTCCGCGGCTTTCCCGGGACCGGCCAGCCTGCGGCAGACCTCCAGGACGCCTTCGCGGCCGAGGGACAGGAGTCGAGCGGCCAAACCATCCATTTCGGCCGTGCTTCGGGCGGGGTATTTGCCCAGGATGTTCGTAACTTTAAGTTGGAGCGGGGTCCGGTCGGCCATGGCGGCAGCGGCCGGAGGCGCCAATCGAAGAACCAGAAGGAACGCCAGGGCCGGCAGGACCGGCCGGGCCAAAAGCGATCTATGATTGTTACTCATAGTTTCCATGGCGCGCGCATGGGCTCGTCGATGAATCGGTTGGCCGCTTCGTCACCGATAAAGAGCTGTTCTTCCGGGTCGAAGCGAAGAGGCCGGCCCAGGCGGACGGCGATCTTGCCCAGGTTGACGAGGGTGCAGGAGCGGTGGCCGTTCTCTTCGTTCAGGGCGAACTTCCGCCGCATTCGCACGGCCCGCGCGAAGTCCGTGACCCGCTGTTCCGGATCAGGGAGGGAGGCCAGTTTCTCCTGGATGTCCGGGATGTCGGACCTGAATCCGGGCCAGAGTTTGCCTTCGGGGCCTTCTATGAACGGTGCATCGGGGTCGCGGTTCTCGCCGTCGAGGACGATCTCGCAGCCGTCGGAATATCGCATCCGGATGCGGCGCCAGCTGCCGCAGGCGTCCGGGTGCTGCTGGGGACATTCCGCCTCGATCTCGACCGGGCTCGTCCTGTCTTTGTCCAGAAAATATTGGACCGGGTCAAGGTAGTGCATGCCCATGTCGCCCAGCCCGCCGCCGTCATAGTCCCAGTAGCCTCGAAAGGTCTGGTGAACGCGGTGCGGGTGGTAGGGCTTGAAGGGGGCGGGACCGAGCCAGAGGTCATAATCCAACTCCGGGGGGACCGGACGGGGCGGAAGGTAGGTCTTGCCGCTCCAGTTGAACTTCCAGTCGAAGCCCGTGATGCCGCTGACGATCACCTTGAGCGGCCAGCCGAAAAGGCCGTTGGCAACGGCTTTCTTGATGGGCGCGGTGGTCGTCCCGAAGCCATAGAAATCGTCCTCGAAGCGGAACCAGGTGTTGACGCGGAAGATCCGGCCCCGGCGCTGGACCGCCTCGACGACCTTCCGGCCCTCGCCGATCGTCCGGGTCATCGGCTTTTCGCACCAGACGTCCTTTCCGGCCTCGGCCGCGGCGGCGGCGATCAGGGCGTGCCAGTGGGGAGGGGTGGCGATGTGGACGATGTCGATGTCGGGACGTTCGAGGACTTCCCGGAAGTCCTTGTAGCCCTTGACGCCGGGGCCGCCGATCTCGAGCGCTTCCTTGAGGTGGCCGGCGTCTACGTCACAGACGGCTAGGAGCCGCGAGCCTTCGTAGGTGAGGTGGGCCTTGCCCATGCCGCCGACGCCGATGACGGCTTTGGTCAGCTCATCCGAAGGCGTCGTGTAGCCCTGGCCGCCGAGGACAAAGCGGGGGACGATGGCGAAACCGGCCGCGGCGGCGACGGCGGTTTTCATGAAATCGCGGCGGATCATGATTGGGCGCTTATTATATCTTTTCCCGTCGCGATTTCCAAGCGTGCAAGCCGTAAATGATGGGGGCCGAAAATTAAATCGGGGACACAATACCAATTTCCGAATTACGAACTTTCCCCCTGGATTTTGGCCCGAATAAATTAATTCGGAAACTGGTATCGTGTCCCCATATTCTCAGTCGATGACCTTGCCGGACAGGATGAGGATCAATCCTTTGTCGCCCCCGTTGAGCTTGGAGACGCCGACCACGGTCTTCTCACCGGACTTCATCGTGAGCTGGGTTTCGATGAGCGTCGTAGCGCGCACGGGGTTCCCGGCAGTCTGCCCCGTGGCCGCCGTTCGGACCTCTTTGTCGATCCTTCTCAGACGGACCTCCATCTGAATGAGCCGGTCCTTTTCCTCTTGGATGAACCTGGGCCGGAGGACCAGATCAAACTCCGTGTCCCTTCCGAGGCTGATCTCCGCTCCTCCTTGGTTCAGGGTCCGTATCAGGTTCGAGTCGAGAAGGGTGAAGCTTTTGTACCGGAGAAGTTTCTTCAGTTCAGCAATAAGGGGATCGTTCTGGAGGGCCTCGTCGGTCTTCGAATCTCCCGCCTCAGATCCGAGGACGAGTTGGACCGTGAAGAGGAGGTCGACCGGCTTGACGTCGATCTCCTTGATGACCGCAAGGATCCTGGACAGGGTCTCCGGAGTGTCGCTGATGACCAGCAGGTTGTCGTTCCCGGGGTTCCATGAGATCTGACCGAAGGGATTTTGATACGGACGCAGAAGGTTTTGAACTTCTTGGGGTCTGGCGTATTTCAGCCTGACCATTTCCTGCTTCAGCTCGGGCGCCTTGGGTTTTTCCTGTTGGGCGAAAGCCGGGCTGAGCGTTCCCAAAAGGACGAACATGGCGATGGCGAAAAATCCAAATTTTTTCATTTTCCTTCTCCTTTCCATTCGAAATTCTTATCGAGGAACCAGACGACCTTGAGTCCCGTTTCCTGAGAGACCAGAGTGACCGAGACCACGTCCTGGGAGCTTTCTTTTTGTGCCGCGGCGGGCTCATTGGGACGGGGCGCGGGCCGCTCGCGCTCTTGGGTTCTTGCGACGATTATGGACTTTTCCTGAGAACGGACATCCGGTTCTTTTTCTTCTTTTTGATTTTGCCGGGTTGGGGCGGTGATCGGCGGTGTTGGCTCGGGTCTTCGGACATAAGCCGGCGCGGGAACGATAGGGCTTGACTTGGGCTTCAGCACCGTATTCCAAAGGACGAGCCCGATGACGACGGCCGGAACGGCCAGGGCAAGCCCCAGGAGCGGGGCCGGAAAAGGGCTGTTGCCGAACGCGAGGGAAAAGAACCGCCGTTTTTCGATCCTTACCGAAGTCGTCCGGGTCATCAAAGCCTGCCACTCGGTGTCCGTCCACTCAGGCGCCGTCTCCCGATCAGCCAGTTCTTTGACCTTGCCCAGGGCGGCCGAATAAGGGCGAAATTCGTTCCGGCAGATCTCGCATCGTTCCAGGTGGGCCCGGAGCCGGCGTGCCTTTCGTTCGGAAATGTCGTTCCCAGCCAGGAGGGGGATCGATCTTCGGATACTCCGGCAATTCATCGGACGTCCTCCGCGAGATGGGGATACCGGGCCAGGATCGCGTCCTTGATCTTCTTCCGCGCCCGGGAAAGGTTGACCCTGACCGAAATGGACGAGGTCCCTAAGGCTTCCGCCGCCTCGGCGACGGACAGTTCTTCGATATCGCGCAGGAGAAAGATCTCTTTCTCCCGCGCGGTTAGGGCCGTCAGGCATTCCATAAGTTGCGACCGCGTCTCCCGTGCCGCGTGGGCGTCCCCCGGCGCCGGACCGTTCGCAGCCAGGCGTCGGTCCGATCCCACTTCGGTTTCGAGAGAGAGAGGAGCGTTGATCCTGTCCACCCGGAGCTTTCGGGCCTCGTTGACCAGGATCCCTAAGAGCCAGTTTTTAAAGCTCCTCTCCGGGTCATTCCGCCTCAGGTACTTGAACGCCCTCATCAGTGTTTCCTGGGCGGCTTCCTTGGCGTCTTCCATGTTTCCGGTCATTCTGAAAGCGAGGCTGAGAAGGGAGCCGCGGTAGGGCAGGACGAGGGGTTCGAAGGCCTCCTTCTTTCCGGCCAGGACCATTGCCACGAGTTCCTTCTCACGATCGTTCATCCAAATAAGTATATCTGCAATGGGATGGAAATGTTAATTAATTGGGGACACGATACCAGTTTCCGAATTCTTTTTTTTGGCCTAAAATCCAGGGGGGGAAATCGTAATTCGGAAATGGGTATTGTGTCCCCAATTTACAATTTAGGGGCCGTGTCCCCGGTCTAATTTAATTGCCGATATGGATGGAGACGCGGCCGCCGCCGCTGCCGAAGCGGGGGTTGACGACGTTGCTGAAGATCGAGCCGAAGGAGTAGCTGAACCCGACGGAGAGGAAATAGTCATAGTTCGTAGCCAACTGCCTGCGCCGGAGGAGCACTTCCTCGAGGGTCGCGCCGCCCTTGGACAGGAAGATTTGGTCGTGGATCCTGGCCCCGCCGCCGTGGATGTTGAAGGACAGGCCTTTGAAGACGCGGATCGAAATCTCGCCGTTAAGCTCCAGCTGGTTCTTCCGGAAGTCGTGCAAGTAGTTCGACGCCTCGAACGAGGTGCTGATCGTCCCCCATTTCTTTTTGAACTCCAGGGCGATCTCGAGGTGCTCCTGGAGGAGGTTCTGGCGGGTTTTATCGTAAATCGTCTCTTCTCGATATCGGGCGAGGCTGAATCCCACCCTATACAGGAACCGGAGCTGCCTTTTGGTCGACTCGGAGTAGGGAAAAAGGTCGTACTCGATGGCCGGCGCGGCGTCGATCTTGGACCTGATGTTCTGAAAGGTCGAGGAATCCACGGAGATATACGCCCCCGCCGACCAGTGATCGTCGAGGCTTTTAACGAAAAGCCCCTCGAAGCTCCGGCTGTCGGAAGCGCTTTTGATCGTGTCCCCCTCGTAGACATACTCGTCCCCCATGTGGGAAGCTCCCAGGCTCATCCGGATCTTCATGCCGGGCGTGACCCTGTTGGCCGAAAGCGAGCCGAAGGTCATCCGGCTCTTGTAGGACGTCTCTCCCTGGTAGAATCCGTCCACGCTCGCGCTGAACACCCAGAAGTTCCACCTATCGATCACCGATGTCGGCTTGACCTTTTCTTGAAGGCTGATCCGGACCCGGCTCCCCGCGGCGGTCCTGGCCACGTAGCGCATGAGGCCCATCTTAAGCGTTTGGGTCAGGCCTCCCCTAGTTTCGTCCGCCGTGTCCGTCTTCCCGGCGGAGTATTTCAGGACCTGGCCGGCCCCATCGAAATCCCTGAGCCCTTTGAAGGCGAGCGTATAGTCCGCCCCGGACGCGGACGCCTCGGACGTGATATGAACCTCGACATCGGCCTCTTCGGGGGTCTTAACGGGGCTGACGAAGGCGATGTCCTTCAGGATCGCCCCGGCGTCCAGAGCCGCGGATTCGATGTAGACCCTGGGGGCGCTTTTCCGCCCGTCCGCCGGCGTTTCCTGTCCAAAGGCCCCGGGGACCAGGATGACGTGCGCCAGAGCCAGGATGCTTATGAGCCGGACCGTTGCTTGGACCTTCATTTCGGCCGTTCCTTCCTGTTTGATCATCCGCATGTTTCCCGGTCCCTTTAATCCTCGACGCTGATTTGGACGCCGCCCGAGCCCTCCGAGCCGAACCGCGGGTTGACGACGTTGGTGAAGATCGACCCGAACGTATAGCTCAGGCCCACGGAGATGAAGTAATTGTAATTCGTCCGAAGCTGCCTGCGGCGCAGGAGAACCTCATCGAGCGAGGCGCTTCCCTTGGCCAGGGAAAGCTGATCGCGGACCCTCGATCCGCTTCCAACGAGATAGGCGTTGAGTCCCTTGAGGAGCTTGAGCTGGATGATGGTGAAGAGCGCCAGGCGGTTCTTGCGGAAGTCGTGGAAATAGTGCGACCCTTCGAGCGTCGCGCTGATCGACCCCCACTTCTCCTTGATCTCGAACGTTGTCGCCAGGGACTCGTTCCAAAGGTTCTCCCTGACCTTGTCGAAGATGGTGACCTCCTTGTAGCGGACGGCCTTGAAGCCGAACTTGTAGAGGAAACGGAGCTGTCGCCGGGTGGACTGGGAATAAGGGAAGAGATCGAACTCGATCGCGGGCGCCAAATTCACGGCGGATTCGAAGTTCTGATAGGTGGACGATTCCGCCGAAAAGTAGCCGCCGGCGGACCAATGGTCGCTGAGGCTCCTGACGACCAGGCCTTCGAACTCCAGGCCTTTCGAAAGGCTGTCGATCGTCTCGTCCTCGTAGACGAAGTGATCTTTCTCGTATTCCGCGCTCAGAGACAGGGCGATCTTGATAGCCGGCGTGATCCGGCCGGCGGAGAACGACGCGTCCAGCGACCGGGAGTTCATGGACGTCTCGCCGCTGAAATGGCCGCTGCCGCTCAGGCTGAAGACCCAGGACTTCCACTTGTCGGCGCCGGTTTTGGGCTTCTCCTCCTGCTGATAATCGATAGAAACACGCCCGGAGATGGGGGTTCTGGCGACGTAACCCATGAGCCCCATCTTGAGGGCATTGACCATGCCCAACCGGACCTCGTCCTCGGTGTCCGTCTTGTTGGAATAGTACTGCTGGGTGTCGTCCAGCCCGGCGAATTCGTTCTGCCCGGTGAAGGACAGCGTGTATTCGCGTCCGCCGCTTCCCGTGCGGAGGGTCGTGATGAGGATATGGACCTGGGCTTCCTTCCTGTCCCGGACGTAGTTGACGAAGGTGATCTCCGTCCGGATGTAATCGCTGTCGCAGTCCCCGCAGTCGATAAAGATCTTGGGGGCGGTCTTCTTGAGGTCTTCGATGTCGCTCTTGGCGCCCGCCTCCTGCGCCGAGACCGGCGCGGCGGCGATGACCGAAAGGGCTAGAGCGATCACCAGGATCCCGATTCCTGTCTTCTTCATGCGGACTCCATGGATGGACCGCGGGCCGGTCCACGTGATAACGCCGGAAAAATGACGAACATAAACCCCTAGTTTATGCTTCGACATAAAAATATCCACTCCTTTATACGGCCGACAGCGGAAAAAAGTTACATTTAGAGGCCGCGATATCATGATCCGCCGCCGAATTGAGAAAATTCCCCGGGCGGCCGCCGTTTGCGCTTGAGCGCGCGCAAGGAATTTTCTATCTTTTCATCCCGTCCAGCCTCTTCCTGGCCTCTTCAACCTCGGGAATATCAGGGTCGGCGTCCTTCCAAAGGTCGAGGAATTTCTGGTAATGCTTTATGGCTTTGTCCTTCAAGGCTTTCTCTTCGTATAATTTAGCCAATCGGAAATGATATTTGGGATGAATCAGGTAGCGCTCCTTGCTTTTGGGGTCAAATGTGATCAGCCTCTCGTATTCGGTTATGGCTCTGTCTAAATCTCCCTTTTTTTGATAGGCCCGGGCTAAGACATCTTTGAGGGCAGGCAGGTTATAGTTTAATGCCTCCGATTCATCGTATCCAAGGACGGCGGGAGTCAATGGCGATATTTTTTCAAACACTCCGATAGCTTCCTCCGGCAGGCCTTGGGCAAGGTAAACCTCAGATTCAAGGAAATGAATCGAAAATGCCGCTCTTGCCACTCGGTCGGGGGAGATATCAGGCACAAGAGATTTCATCTCGGCCAATCTTGCCTTCACGGAATCTATTCGTCCTTCTTTCAACTCTATCAAGCCAAGAAAGAAGCGGTCGTCCACCATAAAAAAGGGCTCGCGACCAGGATTATTTTTTACATAGATATTGAGCCACCCTTCGTTGGATTTCCGGCTGAGCTCAAGTTCTCCCCGGTCATAATAAATCCATTTTTTCATTTGCTCGGCAAGGGCTTTTCTCATATCATCCCTGGAAGCATCCGCCGTATCTGCGGCTCTCTGGAAATCGGCAAGGGATTGGGCCAAGCTGCCCAGCCAGTAGTGAAAAAATCCTTTCCATAAAAAGCCGGTTGGTTTCGGGCCCGAAGCGGGAATCATGGCGATGTATTTATCAATCCATTTCATGGCCTCGGGGTAATTTTCCTTGAATGCATAGACATAGCCGATACTTGAATAGGTGCCAAAAAAATCCGGCTTGATCTCCACGGCCGCTTTGTATTTCGCGATCGCCTCCTCCGGTCTGCCTACCAGAAAATAGGCTTCAGCCATGGAATCGAGCGGATTGGCGTCTTCCGGGTTTAAAGATGCATACTTTTCAAAATGCTCTATGGATTTTTCATATTTCCCGATTTGAATATATGTATACCCCAGCCCATTATGGGCCTCTCCATAATTAGGGTCCAGTTCCAGGGCTTTGTTGAATTGGCGTATGGCTTCTTCATAATTTCCCTTTTGATGATAAATAAGGCCCAGAGCTAGATAAGCCGTTTTCTCTTTTGGGTATTTCTTTAATATTTTTTGGATGATGGCGAATCTCTTCTCTCGATTTCGCTCGATCATCCCGGCGTATCTGGCTTCTATGAAGAGTCTTTCTTTTTCCGTGGCCTTTCCCGACAAGGCGTTGGCTTTTTCAATGGCTTTGTTTCTCGCTTCTATATTCCCCATATAACCATATACCCCGGCAAGTTGGCAGTAGGCGAAAGCAAAGTTTGGATCGATTTCGACGGATTTCTTGAGGGCTTTAAGCGCGTCCTCAAAATACATTTTGCGCAAGTCCTCCGTCCCTTTTAAAAAACATCTGTAGGCATCCATGGAATCGGTTGTCACATCTGCTATGGGCATTTTTGCGAGCTCTATTTTTTGCCCGGCAACTCCGATGCCTTCGGAGATCTCCTTGCACAGCTCGTCAATTTGAGTTTTTAGGATGCTGCCAATCCCTTCTCCTTTTGAGCTGGAACTCTTCAATAACCTCTTGGAATCAACGTCCAGAATCTTCACGTCGGTAGCGAACATGTCACCCGCTTTGATGAAACTGCCTAGGACAATAGCTTCTACACCTTCCATGCGGCATAGCCTGAACCCCAAATCCCTGTCAATGGTCTCCACGTCATTCTTCCCTATCTTCTCGAGGAGGTCCTGCATCCTCTCCCACGTGACAACATAAAGACCTCCTGTCTGCTCAAGGCTGGTGATCAGAAGGTTTGGAATGGCCTTCTGAAGATAGGCTAAGGTGTTATCCCCAGTCTGATTTTCAAAGCTGATAACCGCTATCGAATTTTTAATCTTTGGAGCAGGCAGGCCTTCCTTCCGTGGGAGAAGGCGCAAGACGAGCACGGCCATCATTGTCAGAACGACAGCAATGGAAGCAGGAATAAGGAGTTTCTTCAAGCCGACCGTCACGGTTATTTCTCTCGAGGTTATCGCCTTGTGTTTGGGGATTTCTCTTTCAGTCGTAGGAATGTCTTTTTCTATCTTCATCAGATCAAAATCCAGTTCTCCCGCACTCTGATACCTCTTCTCTTTGTCCTTTTCCAGGCATTTCAAGATCAGGCGGCTGAGATCTTCAGGAATCTGAGAGTTGAACTTCCGGGGATCTGAAGGCATTTCGATTTTGTGCTTTACGGCAACGCTCAGCGGCGTTTCTCCTTCGAAGGGCAACCTCCCCGTCACAGCCTCGTACAAAATGATTCCCAGCGAATAAATATCAGAACGCTGATCCGCTTCTTTCCCTTCAACCTGCTCCGGCGACATATATTCGGGCGTCCCGATCATCACCCCGGCACCCGTTATCCCCTTCGTTTCGAGAGAACGGGCGATCCCGAAATCCATGATGCGGACATTCCCATCTTTATCGATCATGATATTGCTGGGCTTCAGATCACGGTGGACGACACCCAGACGGTGGGCCTCAGCCAGCCCCTCGCAGACTTGTTTGCCTATGGCCATCGTCCTTGATTGGCCTAAAGGCGCCGCTCTTTTAATGAAGCTTTTCAGGTCCTCGCCCGAAACATATTCCATGGTGATGAAATAAGTTCCTTTCTCCTCACCAAGGTCGAACATGCGACAGACATTCCTGTGCGAAATCATCCGGGTCATTTTCAATTCGTTGCTAAAACGTTCAATCGTTCTCGCATCTAAAGATATCTCGGGTCTCATAAGCTTTAAGGCAACCTCTTGGTTGATTTTCTTGTCTTCAACCCGATAGACCTTGCCCATTCCACCTTTGCCGAGTTCCTCAATAATTTCATATCGGCCTGCAAAGACAGTCCCTCTCCTCAATTCATGAATCGGGGTTTGAAGGGTTTCTGTATAAGAAACAGGGATATCCTTGGTCACGAATAATTGGGTTCCGCACTCTTTGCAGAACTTGGAATCAGGGCTGTTGTCAAATTGACATTCCGGGCATTTCATGGCCCTTCCTTCCTCCCCCGGGGATGAGCATAAGATAGTTACTTACGGAGAAAGAGTCAAATCGGATCGGCAGATGCCCTGATTTGGTATCACAGGACCCGTTTCATCACCGAGTAGATGATCCCGTAGACCAGCAGGCAGAAGCTGATGTAGGACCAGGCGTAAAGGTAGATATCGGCGGTCCCCAAGCCGGAGATGAAAGTCAGCCCGGTGAACAAGATGATCATGCCGGCGACGGCGGCAAGGAAGGCGATGAACCCGGCCCGGTGCTTGATCCGCACCATCCGCTCGTCGGTTCGTTCCTGCGAAGTGGGGGGGAAGAGGCCGTGGATCAGATTATTGAACGCGACGACGAGGCTGAGCCTGAGGATCAGCAGGTTCCGGCCGATGACGCCCGAGACGATCATCAGCGCCAGGGCGGCCAGAAGGATCAGGTCATATTGCCGAGCGATGAAGCCCCGGGGGGCGGAGGGAGAAAGGACCCGTTCATTCATGATTTGCCTCCTTCAATTGGAATATCTGTTCCACCGGGCGTTCGAAGACCCGGGCGATCTTCAGGGCCAGAAGGGACGATGGCACATACCTGCCGGCCTCGATCGATATGATGGTCTGGCGCGTGACCCCGACATATTCGGCCAGCTTCTCCTGGGTCAGGTCCAGCCTGGCCCGGTGTTCCTTGATGTGGTTGATCATGACCTCGGTCACTTCGATCTCCTTCTTATTGTTAGTATTGTAAAACTTAAATAACAATATGTCAAGTATTATTTACAAATTGTATAGTTTATAATACATCAATCATGCTCCGAGGAAAGGAACTTCACATCATCAATTCAACGTTTGGAAACGGAAGGCATCATAGTGACCCGTTCAGGCCGCATGAATCAACTCCCGGGTATCACCAGAAGTCAGCGTCATCGCTTGAGAAGAAAGAGTCCTATCGGCAATTTTGGGTTTCCGCAGGCGGCTGGCAATGGGGGGAGGCTTCTGATACAATATCTGTTTATTTATCGAGATATTAAATGAAAATGAGCTCAACGCCATTTTCCGCCGGCGCCTCCGGAAATCCTCTGCGCACTCGACCTTCTGTCCAATTCTCTCCGGGATGGAAAACCGCCCGGCCTTTGCGGGTGGCTTTGGTGCGCCCTCCATCCATGGTTTCCCGCTACGCCGTAGCCGCTCCTCTCACGCCGCCCTTGGGCTTGGCCTATCTGGCGGCAACAGTGCGCGAGGCGGGCCATCAAGTCCAGGTTGTGGACGGTGTCGGCGAAGGGCTCGGGAAACCCCGGCTTTGGAGAAATTCAACGCTTTTACGCGGTTTGACCTTTGAAGAAATCGCCGGACGAATCCAGCCGGAACCCGATGTCATTGGGATTTCCGGCATGTTTTCCAGTGAGTGGCCATACGCACAGCAGCTGATCCAGGCCCTCAAACGGGTTTGGCCCGGGAGCCTGCTCGTGGGCGGAGGGGAACATTTCAGCGCGGTTCCGGAGCAGAGCCTGGAGAGCTGTCCGGAGCTTGCAGTCTGCGTGATGGGAGAGGGGGAGGAAACGTTTCTGGAATTTCTGGAGCGTGTTTCCTCATCCACCCCCCTGAACGATGTCGCCGGCATCGTCTATCGAGGCCGTGAGGGCACGATCAAACGAAACGGTCCGCGAGGACGCATCCGGAATGTGGACGACATCCCCTGGCCCGCCTGGGATTTGATTCCGCTGGAGAGCTACTTGGACCTAGAGCTTGGTCTGGCCACTCTTCATGGAAGGTCCATGCCCATGCTGGCCACGCGAGGGTGCCCTTTTCAGTGCGCCTTTTGCTCCAATGTTTACATGTGGACGCCGCTCTGGATTCCCCGGAACCCGGGCACGGTGCTCGACGAGTTCGAGTTCTACATGAAGCGTTACCGGGTCAACGATATCCAGTTTTTTGACCCAAACACCATAATCGACAAAAAATGGATCCTCACGTTTGCCGACGAAATCATCCGGCGGAATCTCAAGATCTCCTGGCAAATTCCCATTGGAACTCGGCCGGAATCCGTGGATCGCGAGGTGGCGCGGGCGCTGGCTGGAAGCGGTTGTTTTACCATGGGCTTCGCCCCGGAAAGCGGATCGCCTCGGACGCTCGGACGGATTAACAAGACGGTCAACATCGGGCGCATGAAAAGGTCCATGCGGGATTGCCTGGAGGAGGGGCTTAAGGTTAAATGCAATATCATGCTCGGGTTCCCGGGCGAGACCCATCGCGATGTGTGGAAGACCCTTAAATTAATCCTGGAAATGAGCTGGCTGGGGGTGCACGACACGTCGGTTTATCCCTTTTCTCCTTATCCCGGGACGCCGCTCTTTGACCAACTGCGGGACGAGGGCCGGTTGCCGGGAATCTACACGGATCCATGGTACCTTTCCTTGAACTATGTGGAGTTTTCTTCCCTTAAATCCGGCTCGGAGCATTTCGGCCGGCAGATACTTCGGATCTATCAATTTCTCGGGTACGCCTTTTTCTATGGGACGACATTCCTCTTTCGCCCCATCCGCATTTTCCGTTTGATTCGAGGTCTGATTTTGGGCCGGCATGAAACGAAAGGGGAGACGATTCTCGATCTTTTTTTCAGACGGCTCATGCTCAAGACGATCCCCACTCTTTTTTCTAATCGGCACTCGTTCAGGACGATTCTCGTTCATCTTTATAGACGGCTCACGTTCAAATAGGGTTGATCAAGAGGCATCTCTATCGCCCTGTCCGTCCGCAAAGAGGTGATCACCGGAATTCCAGGTTTCACCAGAAATCGGCGTC
>Ga0299915_10001322_pt1 | contig 18427 bp, 18 predicted proteins | sample RVTome_13_FD_200263 | JGI IMG/M metagenome (GOLD analysis project Ga0299915, IMG submission 200263) | Soil microbial communities from uranium-contaminated site in the Upper Colorado River Basin, Wyoming, United States - RVT92D227 (version 2) ... | reverse complement strand
CTAGCGCGGCCGTTATCCTTTGGGCTCCATGAGGCTTTCGGTACTCTTCGCTCCCACGCTCCGGGAGGACCCGGCCGAGGCCGAGGTGCCTTCCCACCGGCTGCTGCTCCGTGGCGCGTTCATCAGGCCGGTCGTGTCGGGCATCTCCGCCACACTCCCGCTCGGCGTTCGCTCCATGCGGAAGATCGAGCAGATCGTCAGGGAGGAGATGGACGCCTCGGGCGCGCAGGAGGTCCGAATGCCGATAGTGCTGCCGGCGGATCCGTGGAAGGCGACCGGCCGTTACGACCTCTACGGCGACCTGCTGTTCAAGCTGCGGGACCGCCATGGGCGCGAGATGCTGCTCGGGCCCACGCAGGAGGAAGCCGTGACGCCGATGGTCGCCGGCGACCGGCTCTCCTACCGAGACCTCCCCTTGAACCTGTACCAGATCGAGTGGAAGTACAGGGACGAGTTCCGGCCTCGCTTCGGATTGCTGCGAGGCCGGGAGTTCCTGATGAAGGACGCCTACTCGTTCGACCGGGATGAGGGCGGCATGATCCGGTCCTACCAGTTGATGCTCTCCGCCTACCGTCGCATCTTCGACCGCTGTGGCCTGCGCTACGTCGTGGTGGAGGCGGAGCCGGGGCAGATCGGCGGCGGGGTGAACCACGAGTTCATGGCCGTGGCCGAGGTGGGAGAGGATCTGTTCGTCGAGTGCTCGAACGGCGACTACACGGCCGACGTGAAGGCGGCACGCCCGCTCGCCTCCGAGCCGGAGGTCACGGGTGACCTGGAGGCGCTGACCGAGGTGCACACGCCCGGAGCCGCGACGATCGAGGAGGTCGCCTCGTTCCTGTCGCGCGACCCCCCGGAGATGCTGAAGTGCATGGTGTTCGACGTGGGTAGCCGCCCGGTGGCCGTTCTCGTTCCCGGGGATCGCGAGGTCGAAGAGGCCAAGCTTGAGCGCCTCTTCTTCCCGGCGCCCGTTCGGAGGTTCGAGGACGGCGACTTCGTCGCCCATGGGCTGGCGAAGGGGTACGTGGGGCCGGGGGGGCTGCCGGACGGTGTCGAGATCCTCGCCGATCACACGGTTCGCACCGGGAGGAACTGGGTGACTGGTGCGAACCGCCCCGATCACCACGTCACCGGAGCGAACACGCCGCGCGACTTCCGCGTGGACCGATATGAGGATCTGGTTGTGATCCGCACGGGGGACAGGTGCCCCAACGACGGTGGTGAGCTCCGGGTCGGCAGGTCAATCGTCGTCGGCCACATCTACCAGCTCGGGACGAAGTACTCGGGGCCGCTGAAGGCCACGTTCGTGGATGAGGACGGCACCGAGCGGGCATTCGAGATGGGTTGCTACGGCATCGGGATCTCGCGGATCCTGGCTGCCGTCGCCGAGCAGTTCCACGATGCGGCAGGGCTCTCATGGCCCAAGGCCGTCGCCCCCTTCGAGGCGGCCGTGATCGTCGCCAACCGGGACGACGAGCGGGTGAGCGCCGAAGGGGAGCGAATCTACCATGAGCTCGGGGAGCTCGGCGTGGACGCGGCGATCGACGACCGCGACGAAACCGCCGGCGTGAAGTTCGCCGACGCGGACCTGGTCGGTTATCCGGTGCAGGTGGTGATCGGCCGCCGGGGGATGGACAGGGGCACCGCCGATGTGAAGCTCCGGCGGACGGGGGAGCGGTCGCTCGTCCCGCTTGCCGACGTGGCCCGCGCGGCGACCGACGCGCTGTCCCGCGCGCCCTAGACTCGCGGCGCGACCGCGAGTCTGAACCCCCGCACCTGCGGGTCCGGTATACTCACGGACAACAGGACGGCATCACTCGGAAGTGGGCTCACGCCCACTTTCTTTTTCGAGGGATGCGAGAGGGCGAACATGGACCTGGAGGCGCTGATCCGGCCGGTGGTCGAGGCGGCCAGGTTGGAGCTCTGGGAGGTCACCTACCGCAAGGAAGGGGGGCGGATGGTGCTCAGGGTGACCGTGGACCGAGAGGGCGGTGTCGACCTCGATGCCATCTCGGCGGCGTCCGAGCGGATCTCTCGGCGATTGGACGTGGAGGGCTTCGGCGCTTCGCGGTACCAGCTCGAGGTGACCTCGCCAGGCCTCGCTCGATCGCTGCGGGAGCCGCGGCACTTCCAGCTCAGCGTGGGCGAGCGGGTGAAGGTGAAGACGAAGGAGCCAGTGGAAGGGTCGAAGACCCACGAGGGCGCGCTGGTCTCGGCCGACGCGGAGGCGATCGTGATCGCCACCGACGGCGGAGAGTTGCGCGTCCCCTATGCGAGCCTCGCCTCGGCGAGGACGGTCTTCGAGTGGGGCACTGACAGGAGCAAGCTATGAATGCGGAGATGATCGCGGCGCTCAGGGAGCTCGAGCGTGAGAAGGGCATCGCCTTCGAGACGATCTTGGGTGGCCTCGAGGAGGCGATGGCCTCCGCGTACAAATCGTGGTGGAAGCAGCAGCACCCGGAGCTCGACGAGGAGTCCTTCGGTGTGCGCGCGAGCATCGACCCCGAGTCGGGGGACCTCCGCGTGTGGATCCAGGAGCTGTCGGAAAAGGAGAACGAGGAGGGAGAGGTCATAAGCGAGGTGGTCTCCGAGCAATCGGTGGAGGTCACCGACGAGTTCAAGGGGCGGATCGGCGCGCAGACCGCCAAGCAGGTCATCTTCCAGAAGCTGCGTGACGCCGAGCGCGAGATGACCTACGAGGAGTTCGCCGGCCGCGAGGGAGACGTCGTGACAGGCATCGTGCAGCAGCAGGAGCGGCGATACACGCTCCTCGACCTTGGAAAGGTGGAAGCGCTGCTGCCGCAGGCCGAGCAGGTTCCCTCCGAGCCGTACAAGCACGGCGAGCGACTGAAGGCCTACATAACCGAGGTGCGCAAGGGAACCAAGGGCCCACAGATCGTGGTGTCGCGGACACACCCCGGACTCCTGAAGAAGCTCTTCGAGCTGGAAGTCCCGGAGATCAGCGAAGGCATCGTCGAGATCAAGGCGGTGGCCCGCGAGGCCGGGCATCGCTCGAAGATCGCCGTCTCGTCAAGAGAGCCGGGCGTCGATCCCGTCGGAGCATGCGTGGGACCCAAGGGCTCGCGTGTCCGCATGGTCGTGAACGAGCTGCGCGGCGAGAAGATCGACGTTGTGCCCTGGAGCGCGGACGCCGCGACGTTCGTCGCGAACGCGCTGCAGCCCGCCAAGGTGAAGGAAGCGCGGGTCGACCCCGGCAGCCAGACGGCGCTGGTCATCGTTCCGGACTACCAACTGTCCCTCGCAATCGGCAAGGAGGGCCAGAACGCCCGCCTAGCCGCGCGGCTGACCGGGTGGCGGATCGACATCAAGAGCGAGACGCAGCTTGCGGAAGAGCAGCGCGGCTCGGTCCGCGGGTCCGCCGGACAGCAGAGCGGTGGTGAGGTCGGGGCCGGGGCGGAGAGCGGTGGGATCGAGGCCGAAGCCGTGAGCAGCGGTGGCGCTGACGGGGCTGACGCCGAGGCCGCTCCTTCCGACGAGCCTGCGGGGGAGCCGGTCGAGGGCTGAGACGTGGGCGGGCGCCCTGAGCCCGAGCGCACCTGCGTTGGCTGTCGACGCAAGGGAGCGAGGCGCGACCTGCTACGGATCGTGCGGGGGCGGGACGGCGTTCCGCGGCTCGATCCGGGCTGCAGAGGCGAGGGCAGGGGCGCATACGTGCACCGGGAGGGGGCCTGCGCGGAAGTCGCGATCGTCGGAGGGGCTCTCGCACGGGCCCTTCGCACCGGTGTGCCGGCCCGGGAAGCGGCTAGGCTAAGGGCCGAGATCGAACGGGAAGTGAGGCAGTGAGGGTCCACGAGCTCGCAAAAGAGCTGAACGTGACGAGCAAGGAACTGCTCGCCGCGCTCGAGGAGATGGGGATCGAGGGCCGTACGGCCTCCTCCTCGGTTCCAGACGAGGCGGTGCCTCGCCTACGCGCGTCCGGCGGCAAGGCGGTTCCGGGCGCGAAGGTCAAGGAGGTCGTCGAAGCCCCCACACCGAAGCCCAAGCCGAAGCCGAAGGCCAAGGCCGAGAGCGCGGCGCCGGCGGAATCCGCGCAGCGCGCTTCGGTGGCTGCGGAGGCCACTTCGACTGCCGCCCCCACCGGCGGCCCGGAGGTCGCCTCGACGGCGCCCGCCGCCGTCGCAGAAACGGCGCCCCCGGCCAAGGCCGAGCCACCCCGGCCGAGCCTGCCCGTCCTTAGGGTCGCGCGCGGGTCGACCGCGCAGGAAATCGCGGACAAGACCGGCCGAACGGCCGCCGAGATCGTCAAGGTCCTGTTCGGGATGGGGGAGATGGTGACGGCCACGCAGTCGCTCTCAGACGAGGCCGTCGCGCTCCTTGCAGGCGAGCTCGGATACGAAGCCGAGGTGGTTGGCGTCGAGGAGGAGGAAGAGGAGCGCGAGGAGCAAGTCGACGAGAGCCGGCTGAAACCTCGGCCGCCTGTAGTTACGGTCATGGGCCACGTGGATCACGGAAAGACCCTGCTCCTGGACTCGATCCGCAAGACCGATGTCGTTTCCGGGGAGTTCGGCGGGATCACCCAGCACATCGGCGCGTATCAGGTACACATCGACGGGCGGGAGATCACGTTCATCGACACACCGGGCCACGAGGCGTTCACGGCCATGCGAGCCCGCGGAGCTCAGATCACGGACGTCGCGGTCCTCGTCGTGGCCGCGGACGACGGGGTGAAGCCTCAGACCGTCGAAGCCCTCGACCACGCGAAGGCAGCGGGCGTGCCGATCATCGTGGCCGTGAACAAGATAGACAAACCCGAAGCCGATCCCCAGCGCGTACGTCAGCAGATGGTCGAGCACGGCGTCATCCCGGTCGAGTACGGAGGCGGCTTCGAGTTCGTGGACGTGTCGGCGAAGGCTCGAACGAATCTCGATTCCCTGCTGGAGACCATCCTGCTCGTGGCGGACATCGAGGAGCTCAAGGCCGACCCGGAGGGAAGGGCCCGCGGAACGGTCATCGAGGCGAACCTCGACAAGGGTCGAGGGCCCGTGGCGACGGTGCTGGTGCAGCGGGGGACGCTCGAGATCGGCGACACGCTGGTCTCCGGTATCACCTGGGCGAGGATCCGGGCGATGCTGGACGAGAACAGTCGCCCGGTGAAGATCGCGGGACCGAGCAAGCCCGTTCGGATCCTCGGCTGGTCGGCCGTCCCGAACGCGGGCGACGAGTTCCGCGAGGTCGGAGACGAGCGGGAGGCCAGGCACATCGCCCAGGAGCGCGAGGCTCGAGTGCGCGCGGCAGAGCTCGTGACCACCAGACCGCCGACGCTTCAGGAGCTCATGGCTCAGGCGCGAGAGGCCGAGGTGCCCGAGCTCAAGCTGATAGTGAGAGCCGACGTGCAGGGTTCGGTGGGAGCGCTCTTGGACGCCTTCGCCAAGATCCCGCGGGACGAGGTGCGCGTCAGCGTCATCCGCAGCGCCCCCGGCGCGATCAGCGAGAGCGACATAGCGCTCGCCATGGCCTCGCGGGCCATCGTCGTCGGCTTCAACGTCCGACCCGACGTGAACGCCCAAGCGCTCGCCGAGCGCGAGGGCGTCGACGTCCGTCTGTACCGGGTCATCTACGATGCGATCGACGACGTCCGCAGCGCGGCGTCCGGCATGCTGAGACCCGAGCAGCACGAGACCGAGCTCGGCCGGGCGGAGGTGCGCGCGCTGTTCCGGGTTCCGAAGATCGGAGTCGTGGCCGGCTGCTACGTCGTGCGGGGCAACATCCCGCGCAACGCTCGCGCGCGCGTGGTCCGCGACGGCGTCGTCGTCTATGAGGGGCGCATCGGATCGCTTCGGCGGTTCAAGGACGACGTGCGAGAGGTTGCCGAGGGCTTCGAGTGCGGGATCGCGGTGGAGAACTTCCAGGACGTCAAGGAGGGCGACTTCATCGAGGCGTACGAGGTGCTCGAGGTCGCCCGCGAGCTGTAGCGCTCTTCGCCCGCGGAGGTACCGATGCTTGTCGCGCTCGAACGGTTCGACCTCCGCATTCCGGGATGTGGGTCGCTGAAGGAGAAGCGGCACGTCGTGAAGGCACTCACTGCGGGCATCCGGTCGAAGTTCAACGTGTCGGTGGCCGAGGTCGACCACCACGACCTGTGGCAGCGGACGGCGATCGGAGTGTCGGCGGTGGCCGCCGACTCCTACCACGCCCGACGGGTGATGCACGAGGTGGAGAGGTTCGTCGAGCGGTGGGCCCAGGTCGACGTCATCGAGGCCGAGCTGTCGCTCCACCATCCGGAAGACTGAGATGAACGAGGGGGGCCGTCCGCGCCGCGTGTCCGAGGAGTTCCGGGAGATCCTCGCCGAGGAGATCCCGAGGCTGAAGGACCCTCGGATAGGGTTCGTGACCGTGACGCACGTGAAGGTCACCGCCGACCTGCGCCACGCCCGCGTCTTCTACACGGCGCTCGGAGACGACAAGGAGCGCGCGGCGACGCGGGCGGGGCTTCGCTCCGCGAGTCCGCATCTGCGACGGGTGGTCGGCGACCAGGTGCGGATGAAGACGTTGCCGGATCTCGAGTTCGAGGAGGACGACACGATAGGGCGAGCCGGCCGGATCGAGGATCTCATCCGCGAGCTGCACGAGGGGGAAGCATGAACGATCAGCTGGCTCGCGCTGCGGAGGTCCTCGCCGGGTCGGCCACGGTCGCGATCGCTTGTCACGTCAACCCCGACCCCGACGCGCTCGGCTCGATGCTCGGGCTGTCGAACCACCTTCGCGCCCGTGGAGCCCAGACGGTGTGCTCGTTCGGCAACGAGCCGTTCGAGGCACCGAGGTGGGCGGAGGAGCTGCCTGGAGCCGATGCCCTCGTGGAGCCAAGGGCTTTCCCGAAGGATCCGGCGGTAATGGTCACCTGCGACACGGCGTCGATGGACCGACTGGGGATGCTGGCGGCGTCTGTCCGCCGGGCCGTCGAGGTCATCTGGATCGACCACCACGTGAGCAACGACGGCCTGGGGACTATCCCGCTCGTCGACCCGACGGCGTCGTCGACCTCGGAGCTCGTTTACCGACTGATCCGCGCCATGGGTGGGGGGATCTCGCGCGAGGTCGCGGTCTGCCTCTACGCAGGGCTCGTCACCGACACCGGGCGTTTCCAGTACGAAGCGGTTCGGCCGGACACCCTGCGACTCGGCGCCGAGCTTCGCGAGGTCCCATTCGACCACGCGCGGCTGGCCCGGGTCCTGTACGAGGACAACCGCGCCGTCTATCTGAGGCTTCTAGGCACCGTGCTGCAGCGCGTCACACTCGAGCCGGATGCCGATCTCGTGTGGACGTACCTGACGCAGAACGACCTGGCTGGCGCGGACGTGCACGTGTCCGAGACCGACGACGTGATCGACGTCGTGCGCACGGCTCGCGAGGCGGACGTGGCCGCGGTGATGAAGCAGCAGCGGGACGGCCGCTTCAAGGTGAGCATGCGATCTCGCGGCGAGCACGATCTTGCGAAGGTGGCGGCGACTTTCGGGGGAGGGGGGCACCGTTTGGCGGCCGGGTACACGTCCCGCCACGGGCTCGCCGAGACGATCGAGCGATTGAAGGCCGCGCTCCGAGACGAGCCGGTCGACCCGTGAGCGGCGTCGACGGCCTGCTGCTTCTGGACAAGCCGCCGGGCGTCACATCACACGACGTCGTCGACGAGGTCCGGCGAGCTCTCGGGATGCGGAAGGTCGGGCACGCAGGAACGCTCGATCCAATGGCGACGGGGCTGTTGCTCGTGGGCGTCGGCAGAGCCACACGGCTGCTGCGGTTCCTGGTGGGTCTTCACAAGACCTACGAGGGAACGGGCCGGCTCGGGGAGGAGACCGACACGCTCGACGCCGAGGGCGAGGTCGTTCGGACCGCGCCGGTCGGCTCGGCAAGATCCGATCTGGAGCGCGCCATGACTGCGCTGGTGGGCGAGTCGATGCAGCGTCCTCCCGCGTACTCGGCTGTCCGGGTGGGTGGCCGCAAGCTCTACGAGGCCGCCCGCAAGGGACAGGAGCTCGAGGCGGCGCCCCGGCGTGTCAGCGTCGAGGCGTTCGATCTCCTCGCGTTCGACGGTCGCGACTTCGAGTTCCGGGTGACGTGCTCAAGCGGCACCTACGTGCGAGTGCTTGTGGCCGACGTCGGACACGCGCTCGGCTGCGGAGCGCACCTCGTTCGCCTGGCACGAACGGCGATCGGGCCCTTTCGTCTCGAGGACGCCGTGCCGCCTGACGCGCCCGGTTTGCCCCTGCCGGTGCAGGCGGCGGTGGCCCACCTGCCGCGGGTCGACCTCGAACCCGAGAAGGCGCGGGTCGCGAGCCACGGCAGCGTCCTCGACCCGGCCGGCATCGAAGGTCCCTACGCCGTCTTCGCCCCAACCGGCACGCTGGTCGGCGTGTACCGCGACCACGGCGGGCAGGCTCGTCCCGAGGTGATCTTGCCGAGCTGACCGGTCGTCTGGTGCGATCCGGTACCCTGCCTCTCCATGAAGACCTTGCGCGGCCTGAGCGCGTTGTGGCCGGACACCGCTCGGTCCGTCGTCACCGTCGGGTTCTTCGACGGGGTGCACGTCGGGCACGCGCAGGTCCTGCAACGGACGGTCGAGGCGGCTCGGGAGCGGGGACTGCGCTCCGTCGCAGTCACGTTCGACCGTCACCCGCGCGAGGTGCTCACGCCGGGCAAGGCGCCGCGCCTGCTGACGAGCGTGGCGCGAAAGGCGGCGCTGATCGAGGCGATCGAGATCGACGTGCTGTTGGTCCTCGAGTTCACGGACGAGCTCTCCCACCAGCCGGCAGAGGACTTCGCCCGTGGAGTCCTTGCCGAAGGGCTCCGAGCCGAGCACGTAGTCATGGGGGCCAACTTCACGTTCGGCTACCGAGCGGCCGGAAACGTCGATCTACTGATCGAGCGCGGAAGGTCATTCGGGTTCACGGCCGAGCGCGTGGAGCTCGTGGAGCTGGACGGCAGGCGCGTGTCGTCGTCGTCGATCCGCGACGCGCTGTCCGTGGGCGATCTCGCATGGCCGACCCGTGCCCTCGGACGGCGTTTCGTCCTGGACGGAACCGTGGTCCCCGGGGCCGGTCGCGGCCACGATCTCGGCTACCCGACCGCGAACCTGCGCACATGGCCGAGGCTTCTGCTCCCCGGCCGTGGGATATACGCGGGCCGGGCGGACGTCGACGGCGAGGACCGTCTCGCCGCCATCGACGTCGGAACCAATCCGACGTTCGGCACCGAGCCATTGCACGCCGAGGCCTTCCTGCTCGACTTCGACGGTGAGCTCGTCGGACGGGGGATGACCGTCGAGTTCTGGGCCCGCCTCCGTGACGAGAAGAAGTTCGACACCACCAAGGAGCTCGCGGCGGCTATGGCCGAGGATGTGCAGAGGACTCGCGAGATCGTCCGTCCGGATTGGGCAGGCTCGTGACCGGCCGTCACGCCCGCCGCTCGCGCTTCCGCTTGCCCTTGGTGGTGGCGGCGCTCCTCGCACTCGCCGGGGGCGGTGCGCTCGTCGTTCGTGCCTGGGGAGACGCGGCCACGGATGCGACCACGGCTCCGCAGGGTTCCTGGGCCCCGCAACGCACGCCTGGGAGCACGGTGGCCGCCGGGACGGAGCCCGGAGGAGTCGTGGGAGCGACCGCGGCAACGGAGCAACCGAAGGGGACATTGGTCATCCACGGTACCGGCGACGTGAGCCTGGACCCGAGCTACATTCCGGCGTTCCGCAGCTACGGCTACGACTGGGCGTGGAGCGGTCTGAACGGCCTGTTCCGAAGGGACGACCTAACCGTCATCAACCTCGAATGCCCGGTGACCGACTTGGTCGACCCCGAGTCCAAGCAGTTCGTGTTCCGATGTGATCCGGCGGCACTGCCCGTGGCGCGGGAGTACGGCGTCCAGGTCACGAACTTGTCGAACAACCACGCCTACGACCATGGGCCCGAGGGGCTGCTCGACTCGCTCAAGCGGATCCGCGCGGCGGGACTCGCGCCGGTCGGCGCCGGCGTGGACCAGGACGCCGCCTTGAAGCCGGCGCTCTTCGACATCAACGGGTGGAACGTCGCGGTGCTCGGGTTCGACGAGGTTCTCGACCCGGTGTACGAGGTCGCCGGCCCCGACAAGCCGGGGACCGCGGCGGGCCACGACTTCTCGCTCATGCTTCGGGCTGTGCGCGCGGCGGCCAAGCGGGCCGAGATCGTCGTGGTGACGATCCACTGGGGGATCGAGCTCGACACGCAGCCGCGCTCCTACCAGGTGGAGGAAGGCCATCAGCTGATCGATGCGGGGGCGGACGTCATCTTCGGGCACCACCCCCACCGCCTCCAGCCGCTGTCGGTGTACAAGGGCCGGCCGATCTTCTGGAGTCTCGGCAACTTCGTCTGGCCCCACCTCTCGGTGGCGGGCTCCACCACCGCGGTGGGCCAGGTGACGGTCATGCCAAACGGCCGTTTCGTTGCGAAGCTCCTGCCCGCGTACATCGTGTCGAGCGGCCATCCAGAGCTTCGATGAGCCCATCACCCGGAGCTTCGCCGACCCCGGCATCGAAGGTTCGTTAGCCCATCTGGTAGCCTTCCGCCCTGGCTATGGCACCTACGAAGGAAGCGAAGTCCGAGATCATCGCCCAGTACCGGCGAAGCGGAACCGACACCGGCTCCGCGGAGGTCCAGGTGGCCGTCCTGTCCAAGCGCATCTCGGATCTGACCGAGCATCTAAAGGCGCACAAGAAGGATCACCATTCGCGCCGGGGGCTGCTCCTGCTCGTGGGGCGCAGGCGGCGTCTACTCGAGTACCTCAAGCGAGAGGACATCGGAAGGTACCGCGAGCTGATCAGCCGCCTGGGGCTCAGGCGGTAGCGACCAGAAGGGCGGCCCAGCCGCCCTTCTTCACTGGAGGGGATGCCTTAGGGAGCGACTTGAGCAAGCGAGGTGGGGGAGCGAGACCGGTCGGTTGTCAGTAGCGAGCCCCCGAAGACCCTAGGACCCTCGGTGGCTCACCACTGAGAACTGGCCCAGCTCCCCGCCTCGAGACGACCGCGGAACCACTGGCGCGCCCCGCGCGCCGTCGTCCGAAGCCAAGGAGGAAGGCCAGTGGTCACCAAGCTCTCGAGGACCGTCGGGTCCCAGGAAATGACGTTCGAGTCGGGCAAGCTCGCCATGCAGGCGGGCGGCTCGGTAGTAGTCACTTACGGCGAGACACAGGTTCTCTCTACCACCACGACCGCCGCGCCGCGTGAAGGGATCGACTTCTTCCCGCTGACGGTCGACGTCGAGGAACGAATGTACGCGGCGGGCAAGATTCCCGGCGGGTTCTTCCGTCGGGAGGGCAGGCCGTCGGAGACGGCGACCTTGACCGCACGCCTGATCGACAGGCCGATGCGCCCCACGTTCAAGGACGGCTACCGGGACGAGGTCCAGGTAGTCGTTACGGTGCTCTCGGCCGACATGGGCAATCCCTACGACGTCATCGGCATCAACGCGGCAAGCCTCTCGACCATGATCGCCGGCGTGCCCTTCGACGGCCCCGTGGGTGCCGTCCGTATGGGGCTGATCGGCGGCGAGTGGAAGGTCAACCCCACGTACCAGGAGGTCGAAGCGGCCACGTTCGACGTCGTCGTTGCCGGGCGCAGGAACGACCGGGGGACCATCGACGTGCTGATGATCGAAGGTGAGGCTCCCGACGGTGCCTGGGCGCTGATCGAGGGTGAGGGTGCCACCGCGCCGACCGAGGAAGTCGTCGCGGAGGGCCTCGAGGCTGCGAAGCAGGCGATCGGGGAGATGATCGACTTCCAGGCGGAGCTACTCGAGAAGCTCTCCGTCCGGCCTCAGCCCTTCGAGCCGAAGCCGCTGTTCACCGAAGAGGTGTTCCAGGCCGTCGAAGGGTTCGCGGGTGCCCGGGTCGAGCGAGCCATCGTTGCCGACAAGCAGCAGCGCGAGGCGGCGCTCGACGAGATCAAGGGGGAGTTGAACGCCCACCTGCTCCAGACCTGGGGCGAGGGATCGCTCACCGAGCGCGCCGGACAGGTTCCGGCCGCGTTCAAGGACCTTCAGAAGCGCGTGATGCGCGCAAGGATCCTCACCGAGGGCCTTCGCCTGGACGGGCGCAAGGCAGACGAGATCCGGGAGCTCCTGTGCGAGGTCGGTCTGGTGCCGCGGGCTCACGGCTCGTCTCTGTTCCAGCGCGGCGAGACGCAGGTCCTGAACGTCACGACGCTCGGGATGCTGCGGATGACGCAGATGATCGACACGCTCGATCCCGAGGACTCGAAACGGTACATCCACCACTACAACTTCCCGCCGTTCTCGACCGGGGAGGTCGGCCGGATCGGCTCGCCCCGCCGTCGTGAGATCGGCCACGGGGCACTCGCCGAGCGAGCGCTCCTGCCGGTGATCCCGCCGGAGGAAGAGTTCCCGTACGCGCTTCGCCTGGTGAGCGACGTCCTGTCCTCGAACGGCTCGACGTCGATGGCGAGCGTCTGCGCCTCGACCCTCTCGCTCATGGATGCCGGGGTTCCGATCAAGTCGCCGGTGGCCGGGATCGCCATGGGCCTCATCGCCGAGGGCGATCGGTACGTGACCCTGACCGACATCCTCGGCGCGGAGGACGCGCTCGGCGACATGGACTTCAAAGTGGCCGGTACCAAGGACTTCGTGACGGCGATCCAGCTCGACATGAAGGTCACGGGCCTTCCGGCCGAAGCTCTGGCGCAGGCCCTGAGACAAGCCCGCGAAGCGCGGATGATCGTCCTGGAAGCGATGCTCCGAACGATCCCGTCGCCGAGGGGCGAGGTCAACCCGAAGGCGCCGCGCATCCTCACGATCCAGATCCCCGTGGACAAGATCGGCGAGGTGATCGGTCCGAAGGGCAAGCGGATCAACGAGATCATCGCGGTCACGGGAGCCGACATCGACATCCAGGACGACGGGACGGTCTTCATCGGCTCCCGGGAGGGCGAGGGCGCCGACCAGGCCGCCAAGATGATCGACGAGATCGCGAACCCGAGGCCCCTCACCGTCGGAGAGCACTTCACGGGCAAGGTGGTCAAGATCACGACGTTCGGGGCGTTCGTCAACCTCGTCCCGGGGCGGGACGGCCTCGTCCACATCTCCAAGCTCGGCCGGGGCAGGCGTCTGTCGAGCGTGGAGGAGTCCGGGCTGAAGGAAGGCGACACGCTCGAGGTCGAGGTCCAGGACATCGACGCCATGGGCAAGATCAGCCTGAAGCCCCTCGGCGAGGAGTGGGCGGTTCCCGAGGGCGTGGTGCCCGAGGAAGCGCCGCGCCGCGAGCGTCGGGACGGCGGCGACCGGGGCGGCTACAAGACCGGCCGCGACCGCGACCGCGACCGGCGCCCGCGCGACCGCGAGCGCCGGGGCGAGCCGACGAACTAGGCTCCGGGCATGCCGATCCGCCGGACGGAGTTCGAGTCTGGTCTCCGCGTCGTGACGGAGCGCATGCCCGGTGTGCGCTCCGTCGGGCTCGGGTTCTGGGTGCTGGCCGGCTCACGCGACGAGCCGCCGCGCATCAGCGGGTCCTCGCACTTCCTGGAGCACCTGCTCTTCAAGGGGACGAAGACGAGGAGCGCGCGAGACATCGCCGAGGCGTTCGACGCCGTCGGCGGCGACGTGAATGCCTTCACCGCGAAGGAGTACACGTGCTTCTATGCGCGCGTGCGCGACCGGGACCTACCGATGGCGGTCGACCACCTCTGCGACATGCTCCAGAGCTCGGCAATCCGGCAGGCCGATCTCGAGGCCGAGCGGCAAGTGATCCTCGAGGAGATCCACATGCACGACGACACCCCCGACGACCTCATCCACGATCTGTTCAATGAGGCGCTGTGGCCGTCGCACCCGCTCGGCCGGCCGATCCTCGGGACCGCCGAGAGCGTTACCGCAGCGAGTCGTGATCAAGTGCGGCGCTTCTACCGACGTCACTACGTACCTGGGAACTTCGCCGTCGTGGCCGCCGGAAACGTCGAGCACGAAGCTCTACTTCGCCTCATCGGGTCCCACATGGAAACCGGAAGGGTCAGGTCGGAGGGGCCGAGCCGCTGGAACCTCAGGACGGCCGGCCACCCGCCCGTGCCCTCGGGTAGGACCCACGTGAAACGAAGGAAGGCCGAACAGGTCCACATCTGCCTGGGTACCAACGGTGTGTCGCGGACGGACCCTGACCGGTTTGCGTTCGCCATCGTGAACAACGCGATCGGCGGGGGGATGTCGTCGCGCCTGTTCCAGGAGATCCGGGAGCGGCGAGGGCTTGCCTACTCCGTGTACTGCTATCACTCGATGTACGCCGAGGCGGGATTGTTCGCCGCCTACGCGGGAACGACGCCCGGCAAGGCGCGAGAGGTCGTCGACATCCTGTCAGACCAGCTCGCGGACGTCGCAGGAGGTGGCCTGACCGAGGCGGAGTTCGATCGCGCGAAGGGCCACGTGAAGGGGTCGTTGGTGCTCTCGCTCGAGGATCCGAGCGGCCGCATGTCCCGCCTGGGCAAGTCGGAGATCTCTCACGGCGAGATCCTGACGGTCAGCCAGGTCCTCGGTCGGATCGACGCCGTCACCCTCGAAGACGCTCGGCGTGCCGCGGGGCGGGTGCTGACGCAGCCATTGTCGCTGGCGGTCCTCGGGCCGTTCGACCGAAAGGCTTTCACGTGATCCGGGTGGGCGTGATCGGGGCGTGCGGCCAAATGGGTCAGGCCGTCTGCCAGGCGGTGGCGGAATCGGGGGACATGAGGCTCGCTGCGGCGATCGACCTGACCAGGGTCGGTCAGTCGATCGGGCCGATCATCGGCCACCCGAAGCTGGACGTGCCGATCACGGACGAGCTGGACCGCCTCCTGGAGGCCGAGGTCGAGGTCGCCGTGGACTTCACGCGCCCCGACGTCGTGATGGACGACGTCAGGTGGTGTCTGGAGCACGCGGTCAACCTGGTGGTCGGCACGACCGGGATCACCGGGGAGGACCTCGAGGAGATCGGGAGGATGATCTCCGGGGAGGACGCGGGCCCCAACGTGATCGTCGCGCCGAACTTCGCGCTCGGTGCGGTTCTGATGCAAAGGTTCGCGTCGATCGCTGTGCGGTTCTTCCCCGCCGTCGAGATCATCGAGCTGCACCACGACGGCAAGGCCGACGCCCCGTCGGGAACCGCGCTCTCTACCGTGCGGCGGCTCCTCGAGGGGCGTGGGACCTCCTACCGGGGACCCGACAGCGAGACGATCGAAGGCGTGCGCGGCGGCGACCTCGAGGGCGTACGAGTCCACTCGGTCCGGTTGCCCGGGCTCGTCGCCCACCAGGAGATCATCTTCGGAGGCCAGGGTCAGACCCTCACCATCCGTCACGACTCCGTCGACCGGAGCTCGTTCATGCCGGGTGTCCTCATGGCGATCCGTGCCGTCTCGACCCGGCCCGGTCTGACGGTCGGTCTCGAGCCCTTGCTCCACCTCCCGCCCGGTTCGTGACGAGAGGTCACCTGCCCGCATTCAAACGCCACGACGATGGGCTCTTGGGCGCGTAGGCTCGGGGACGTGATGGAGATCGAGATCCGGACGATCGCAGAGGAGGAGTACGACTCCTACTTCGGGATGCTCGAGACGTCGTTCGGTGGGCACGCTCGACCCGAGGACATCGAGCGGGAACGGCGCGTCGTCGAGATCGGCCGGTGCCTTGGTGCTTTCGACGGTCCGGAGTTGGTCGGTGGAGCCTCGGCGGCGTCGTTCCTCATGACCGTACCGGGCGCCGAGATCCGCGCGGCCGGGGTGACCGGCGTAGGGGTGAAGCCCACCCACCGTCGCAGAGGGGTGAACTCGGCGCTGATGCGTCGCCAGCTCGACGACGTTCGGGCGGCGGGGGAGCCCGTCGCGGTGCTCTTTGCCTCGGAGGGCGGTATCTACGGACGGTTCGGGTACGGGATGGGGTCGTTCATGTGCTCGATGGACCTCGAGCGGGAGCGGAGCGCGTTCGTCCGGGGCTCCGAGCCGGGCGGCCGGGTGCGCCTGCTGGAACGGGCCGCCGCTCTCGAGGCCTTCCTGCCCGTCTACGACCGCACTCGGAGGGAGCGCCCGGGCATGATCCGGCTGGACGCCACGTGGTTCGAATACCGTTTCGCCGAGGAGGGCCACCACGAGCCGGAGCCGCGCCGGTACTTCTACGCCGCCCACGAGGGCGCGGAGGGGATCGACGGCTACGCCGTCTATCACGTGAAGTCCGAGTGGCCGGACTCGACGCCGCGGAACGAGCTCCAGGTCGAGGAGGCCGTGGCGCTCACACCGGGTGCCTACGCGGACGTATGGAGATACCTGCTCGACGTCGACCTACTCGGCCGCGTCACGGGCTGGAACCGACCCATGGACGAGCCGCTCCTCCATCTGCTCGCCGAGCCGAGGCGGCTTCGGCTCACGCTGAGGGACGGCTTGTGGGTGCGCCTCGTCGACGTGCCAAAGGCGCTGGAGGGTCGGCGGTACGCGGCCGAAGGGCGCGTCGTGCTCGAGGTACGGGACGGGTTCTGCCCCTGGAACGAGGGGCGGTACGAGCTCGAGGGCGGCCCGGACGGCGCCACGTGCCGGTCGACGCGGGCTGAACCCGACCTCGCGTGCACGGCCGCCGAGCTCGGCGCGACCTACCTGGGCGGCGTTTCCTTTCGCCAGCTCCAGCGGGTCGGGCGAGTTGAGGAGGTGCGTGCCGGGGCGCTCGCACGGGCCGACGCGATCTTCACGTGGGACCCGGCGCCCTGGTGCTCGTTCATGTTCTGAGCCGGCTAGCCGACGAGCCCCTGGACGACCAGCCACAGACCGAGCGCGGCGAGCGCGAGCGCGAGGACGGTAGCCAGGACGCGAAGGGCGCGTTCGCTGATACGGTGGGCACCGGCGCCGAGCAGGACCATCCCCGAGTCCATCGCGGACACGCCCGCGAGGAGTGCGACCACCGTGAGAAAGGCGAGCGGCCGCCCTCCGTCCTCGGCGGCCCCCGCTGCGACGGCCGCGCCTGTGGTGGCCAGGAACACGTAGACGCCGGGGTTCGCCAGCACGGCGACGATCCCTCGGACCGCGGGGTGCAGGGTGGGCCGGGAGTCTTCTACCTCGTGGGGTCGGCGGCTCTCGCGCAGCGCGTCGAACGCGAGCCAAAGGAGGAAGGCGCCGCCCACCACCTTCACGACGCGCAAAAAAGCGTCGGGGGGCTCGATCGACGAGAGGCCCGCGGCGACGAGGGCGAGCATCGCGCCGAACGTGAGGTTCGCTCCTGCCATCGCTCGAAGGCCGCGGGAGACGCCGCCGCGTGAGGCCTCCGAGAACAACAGGAGCTGAACCGGTCCGGGCGACGCACCGAGCGCCACGCCGAGTCCGAAGGCGGCCGCCATGTGGGAGGGGTCGAGAGCCACCTGTCGTCAACCCTCCGGCAGCCTGAGCTCCTCGACCCGGATCTCGTCGCCGTCCTGCGTGAGCAAGACGCCCTCGCACTCGGACAGCGGTTCGATCCGGCGGCCGGTCAAGCCCAAAACCGCCTTCTCGAGGAGCGGCGTGTGGCCGACGGCCAAGCCGCGCGAGCCCTCAGCAAGCTGTCGGAGAAGCTCGGCGAGTACGTTGCCGAGGGCGGCCGGCGTGCCGTCCGTGCCCTGCCCGGCGAGACCGGCGACGACCGCGTAGTCGGGTAGTTGCGCGTTCAGTCCGTCGGCGAAACAGGCGACGGACTCGGCGGCGCGCTTTGCGGGAGAAACGAACACGACGGCGTATCCGCCCGCGAGCGTCCGGCCAACGTCTTCGGCCTGGGCGCGGCCCTCGGGCGAGAGACGGTCGGCGTCGGGATCTCGCTTTGCGTGCCGGCGAAGCTCGAGCGTCTTCATTCGGTCGGCCCTTTCGTCACGCGGTCGCGTATCATGCCCCGGCTCGTGCTGAAGACTACCGGCCGCGTCGTGCTGCTCGTCACCCTTTCTGCTCTGCTCGCCGCGGCTTGCACCGACGGCGAGTCGAACGGAAGCGGCAGCACATCGCCGAACGGGACTGCCTCTCCGAGCTTCTCCGTCCCGCCGGGCACCACGCTGTACGTGTACTCCCACGAAGGGCTGGTCGCGACCATGCTGCTGAAGGACGGCCGGGGGACGCTCGAGATCCGGAACCAGACCGGGCGCGAGTTGCCGCCGCCGAGGTTCTACATTCTGGCCGCCGAGGACGGTCACCGTGTAGAGGGAAGCGTGACCTCACCGGCGGCTGTTCCCGACGGCCAGACGGTGACCTTCCAGGTCTCGTTCTCCGGCCTGTCGGAGGACGACATCGGGTTGGCCGTGCTCCTCATGGGCACCGCCAACTACGGAGCGTTCGTCAAGCAGTAGCCGAGCTCGGAGATCAGGCGATTCAAGTTCCGGGGACCGTTTGTCGAACGGAGCAGTCGTGAACCTGCCGCCGCCCCCACCGCCCCCGAGACCAGACAGGCTCGCGGGTCGGCGGGGTGGGCTCGAGATTGCGGCC
>Ga0299915_10001320_pt1 | contig 18430 bp, 17 predicted proteins | sample RVTome_13_FD_200263 | JGI IMG/M metagenome (GOLD analysis project Ga0299915, IMG submission 200263) | Soil microbial communities from uranium-contaminated site in the Upper Colorado River Basin, Wyoming, United States - RVT92D227 (version 2) ... | reverse complement strand
CGTCGCTTCTACCTGCCACAGTGGGTTGGCTTCGATGATCAGTACCGGCTGCTGGTTGGCTCACTCAACGAAGCTAAAGCCCATATCGCTTCCTTGCAGCGCTATTTATACCTGCTGCACGCCGCAGTCGGATTAGCCCCTTACATGGTCGCCGACGATGATTATCAGCAGAAACGCTACGGCGTCCTGGGTCAGTTGGTCAACCAGGGGCGGGCGCTAGCTCGTTACCAGGTGCGGGAGATCATCCACACCATCCAGCGCCGTGCTGCAGCCCACGAGCTCAACCGCGGCTTGCGTCTCAGCCTGTCTTATTTCGATGATCAGAAGCTAACCATCGAAGACTATGAATTCGATGTCATCCCCGCCGGGCGTATTCTGTTCATTCCCGCGTTCGTCGTGCGCGCCGCCCATGAGCAGCAAGTTAAGGTCGCTCAGGACACGCGCTTAAGCCCTTCGACGCGCAGGCATTTATTGACTCTATTCTATCTCCTCGGCGCAGCCTTCTATTCGCCGAACGGAGATGGTTCACATAACAATAAAGGTTAATATCGTATGTTTTTTTCCATTGGTCTTTTGATCGTTGTAATCTTCCTGTCCTATAAAGCCTCTCCACGGGAGCGCGCCGAGGATGCCCATGTGCATGGCGCCGGTCAGGTTGGCCTGCTGGCTGCCGTGGCACTTTTCGGGGTGGACTATTTTACGTCGTACTTCTACGCCACGGGGGAGATGATGTCGGCGCTGCATCCTTATGGACTGCAGAAATATGCGTTTTGGGCCGTTGCCGTCATTGCCCTGGCAAATTTCGTGTTTGGCGCTTTGTACATGTATTCCTTGGGAGTCTTTAACGAGGGTGGCGGCTCATTCACTGCCGCCATGCGCTATTTAGGCCCCTCACTAAGCTTGATTGTCGCCGTTGTATTGATCCAGGACTACATTTTTACCATTGTGGTTTCTACACTTTCTGGTGTTGACCAGCTGCTCTCCCTGCGGAATGCCACTGGTATTCCGTGGTTTTGGCACTTTCTGATCGGTGCTTTGTTAGCCACCTCAACCTGGTATCTGACCATCCGCGGACGGGGTGAATCTGCCCAGGTCGTCTTTACATTATTAGGTATATTCTTGCTCCTCACATTGACCATGACCATTAGTCTCTTCCTGGCAAAGCCAGCCGCGGCAACCATTGCTAATACCAGCGCCCAGGAAACGGTCCCGCTTGGACAAGCGCTTTATCACATGCTGACCGCTTCCATGAAAGGATTGGTTGCCCTGAGTGGGTTGGAAGCCATGTCGAATGGCATCCAATTTGTTATCCATGAGGATGCTGCCATCGTCAAATGGGGCAAGAAAAAGCTGCCGAAACTCAAAGCCTTATGGGAATTCTATAGCGGCAAGTCAGGCATCGGCCGATTCGTCCAGACTTCCTTCCTGTTTTACGGTGGATTAACCACTCTCATGCTTACCTATTTTTCCATTCACTTCAATGTGTTTGATGGCACGTTTGGTCGCAGCCTGGTTGGCAACCTGGCCTTCATCGGCTTTGGAAAACTCCCCGGTGGGATGATCTTATTTTGGGCTTATCAAATCCTGGCGGTGATCCTGCTGGCAGCTGCCTCGATGACCGCCTACCAGGATCTGCAGGCGATGGCCTGGCGCAATGTCGCCATCGGTGAGATCCCAGAAATTGTGGTCTATCGCAACCCGAAAGGCACATTTACCCGCCCGGTGACCGCCGCAGCTATCATAGCCATCCTGGTGCAATTCCTGGTGCGCGGCAACACCAGCCTGGCTGTACCATATTATGGGGTGGGTGTGTTTTTACCTATCATGGCTATGGGGCTGGCGATCCGACGGCATATTCTACAGCACTCCACCGGTCGCAAGCGTGCCTGGGGCAGCCTGGGAGCCAGTCTTGCCGCGGGTCTGGCAGGGATCGTCTTTGTAGGCCAGATCGTTGGAAAATGGGAAGAGGGAGGCTGGGTGGTTTTGATCTCACTGAGTGCATTGATCCTGATCGCTCATGCCATCCTGATTTCACCTGTCGGATACCGCGATCCCCAGCAAATCCATCGCATTATTCGAGACAAGTCCCACGTTCAAGGACCCATGGGAAATATCGTGGAGTGGCAGTCTCTACGCACCCAGGAATACCGCTACCAATTGTTAATGACGCTCACCAAATTCTTTGAGGTGTTTGGCATCCGCCGTCCAATCGCTCTAGAGACGCCCGTGCCCGCCGGTGATTATGATCATGCCATTCATGTTGACCATCCGGAAGCGCCTTCCCTGCTTGCACAGTATCTGAATCCCCCCGAGACACCTCACCTGGGCGGTAAACCCAAAGAAACGACAGTAGGCGATTAACCTTCCCAAAAGCAGATGACAGCGGCGGATTTTTCCGCCGTTGTTTTATCTTTCCAGCCTCGACTATAATTGAGTGGAAGATTATGCCTTCCCTTCCGATTTACAGCCTGCGCGTCGCCGAGGTTTATCAGGCGCTCGAGACTTCACCACAGGGATTGCCCGCCAGTGAGATCGAAGCGCGTCAATCCCTCTATGGCAGCAACCAGCTAAGCGAGCAGCCCGGCTTACCAGGCTGGCGCAGGTTTTTGATCCACGTCGCCCACCCCATGGCACTTCTACTATGGACTGCCGGGATTGTATCCATTGCTTTCGGGGATGCCACACTGGGTGTGATCATCTGGATCGTGGTCCTGGTCAATGCCGGTTTCTCTTATTGGCGTGAGCATCGCGCCGAACAGGCTATCACTGCACTGCGCCAGCTCTTACCCGGATATGCGCGCGTGGTACGGGAGGAAAACGAGGTCAAAGTCCCTTCGTCTGAGCTGGTGCCCGGCGATATGCTCATCCTGGCAGAGGGGGATAATATCCCAGCCGACGCGAGGGTAGTTGAAGAATATGGACTGCGCGTCAACAACTCCACCCTCACTGGCGAGGCAGTCCCCGCCCGCAAAACCTCCGAGGCTTCGCTGCGCGAGGGCATCAGCGAAGTGGAGCGGCCCAACCTGGTCTTTGCTGGCACTTCTGTAGTCTCAGGTACAACCCGGGCAGTCGTCTACGCTACAGGCATGCTGACCCAATTTGGCCGCCTGGCGCGCCTGACCCAGGCAGTGCGTGAGGAGCCCAGCCAGCTGCAGAAAGACATGCTCTTCATCACCCGCCGGTTGTCGGTCATCGCCCTCATCCTGGGGGTGATCGTCTTTTCCGTGGGCATCGTTGAGGTCGGGTTGGAACTGCCCACGGCATTTTTACTGGCCCTCGGCATCATCGTCGCCGCCCTGCCCGAAGGGTTGCCAGCCACTGTTACTCTCTCACTGGCAATGGCGGTCCAACGCCTGGCTACCCAGGGGGTCTTGGTCAAAAAGCTCGCCATCATCGAAGCGTTGGGCACTATCTCAGTGATCTGCACCGACAAAAGCGGCACGTTGACCCAGAACCAAATGACCGTGCAGCGCATCTGGGTGAGCGGGCGGGAGGTCACGGTTTCGGGTGCTGGTTATGAGCCGCGCGGTGAATTCACTCCCGACCCTTATCGCTTAGGCTTTGGCCAAGACCTGCATATGTTACTCACTGCCAGTGCTTGCTGTAACAACGCCCGTCTGACACCCCCCTCTCCAGAATCTCCCCACTGGACTTGTCTGGGTGATCAGACCGAAGCCGCATTGCGAGTCGCGGCCTTGAAAGGCGGCGTGGATGATGAACAAATTCACCGTCTTTATCCCCGCATTCATGAGCTCCCTTTTGACGCCCGACGTAAGCGAATGAGCACTGTACATCGCGCAATCGAGATGGACACAGCCTTCTCAACAGGTGAGCAGGGGCAGAGCGTAGCTTTTGTAAAGGGAGCACCGCGCGAAATGCTCCAGCTTTGCACGCATGTCCTGTGGAATCACCAGGTAATACCATTGGAGGACAGCCTGCGGACGAAAATTTTGGCAGTCAACGACCGTTATGCCCGCGGGGCGCTGCGTGTGCTCGCATTAGCCCGTCGTGATCTACCCCAGCGCGCCGGCGGATTCACCGCAGAACGCGTGGAAAGCGACCTGACCCTGCTGGGTTTGGTTGCCATGATGGATCCACCTCGAGCAGGTGTCGCTGAAGCCATTCAAAAGCTGCAGGGTGCTGGCGTGCGGCTGGTGATGATCACTGGCGATTACGGCTTGACCGCCGAATCGCTTGCCCGCCGCGTAGGTATGCTTCAAACAGACACGCCCCGTATCCTGACAGGTGCAGAGGTGGACGGGCTGAACGAATTTGAGCTGCAAAACATCCTGAAAGAAGAGGCCATCTTTGCCCGCATGGCGCCCGAGCATAAGCTGCGCCTGGTGTCGGCTCTGCAAACCAGCGGTGAGGTGGTGGTCGTCACCGGTGATGGTGTCAACGATGCCCCGGCACTGCGCAAGGCGGATGTCGGCATTGCGATGGGCGTGACAGGTACGGATGTTGCCAAAGAGGCCGCCGACATTATCTTGACCAATGATCACTTTCCCGCCATCGCGACTGCTATCGAAGAAGGGCGGGCGGTATTTGAGAATCTACGCAAATTCATTACCTACATCTTTTCCAGTAATGTACCTGAGATTCTGCCTTTCTTACTAACCGCCATGCTCTCTCCCGAGGTGCTGCCCCTGGCTTTGGGCGTCAAGCAGATCCTGGCAATTGACCTGGGCACAGATCTCTTCCCTGCGCTCGCCCTGGGCACCGAAAAGCCCGAACCAGACGTGATGCAGCACCCGCCGCGCCGCCGTACTCAGCGGCTGATCGACCGGAGTCTGGTCAGGCGGTCTTTCCTTTGGCTAGGGTTGATCGAGTCTGTCTTGTGCTACCTGGGCTTCTTCTTTGTTTTATACGGTGGATCCGCCTCATACATCAGCCAACTTTACCGGGAGCTATTTCCCCAACTCTATGGCTTGAGCCGGGTCGAATTGTATCCAACAGCAGTGACCGTTTTCTATGCCGGAGTGGTCATGGCGCAGGTGGGCAATGCTTTTGCCTGCCGCACGGAACGCCACCGCGGCCGCACCTTGGGCTGGTTGAGCAACTCACAGCTTCTGCTGGGTATTGGTATCGACTTGCTTATCCTGCTGGCGCTGGTTTATTTTCCTCCCCTGGCGCGTTTATTTAATCACCGACCCATACCGCTCTACATGTGGCTTGGGCTGGTGCTCTACCCGCTGGTGATCTACAGCCTGGACTGGATTCGTAAGTGGATCTTTCGCTGGCGGGAACATCCAATCCAAACAGACGTTAACTCAAACATACGGAAGGAGGTTTTATGAGAGTTGTCATTATGGGCTGCGGACGGGTGGGTGAACAGCTTGCCCGGTTGATGGCTGAAGAAGGGCATCGTGTGGCTGTGATCGACTACGATGCTAACGCCCTCGCCCGCCTGGGACCGCATTTCAAAGGACAGACCATTCGCGGCGTAGGCTTTGACCGTGATGTATTGCTGCGCGCCGGCATCGAGCAGGCTGATGCCTTCGCTGCTACCAGCGCCTCGGACAATGCCAATATTGTAGCCGCCCGCATTGTACGCAACATTTTCCATGTACCGCGTGTTGTGGCGCGTTTGTTTGACCCGCGCCGCGCAGAAATCTACCGCCGCCTGGGCATCTTTACTATATCCTCAACCACCTGGGGGGCTGAGCGGATCCGCGAGATATTTTCCTTTGCCGAGCTTGATCCCTTGATGACCTTCGGCAGCGGTGAGGTGTTCATGTTCACCGTGGAAGTGACACCCCAGTTGGTCGGTCGGGTAGTGAGAGATCTAACCGTGCCAAATGAAATCACCGTCGTAGCGATTACACGCGAGGGTCGCGCCTTTCTGGCAACATCTGGCAGCCAATTCCGCCAGGGCGATGTGATCTATCTGGCTGTGCTGGCCTCATCGATCGACCGCATCCGCGACTTGTTAGGGCTGCAGGAAGGAGTCTGATATGTTTGTGATCATCGTAGGCGGCGGAAAAACCGGATCACAGTTGGCATTACAGCTCCTCGGTGAGGGACATCAGGTACGCCTCATCGAAGACCGCCAAACTGTGCTCGAAAGGCTCAAAGAAGAACTGCCAAATGAAGTCATATTTGCGGGGGACGGCTCCTCTCCCAGCGTCCTGGAATCCGCTGGGATTGAACGCGCCCATGTGTTGGCGGCAGTGACAGGCGAAGATGAGACCAACCTGGTCGTTACCACCCTGGCACGCTTCGAGTTCAATGTGCCGCGCATCATCGCCCGAGTGAACAATCCCAAAAACGCCTGGCTGTACAACACCGAAATGGGTGTGGATGTCGCATTGAATCAGGCGGACATCCTGGCGAAGCTGATCGCCGAAGAGATGTCTTTGGGCGATATGATGACCCTGCTCAAGCTGCGTAAAGGCGAGTACTCGATCGTCGAAGAGAAGGTACATCCTACGGCGGTGGTAGTTGGCAAGACACTGCGCGAGATCCACCTGCCACCAAATTGTGTCTTTGTGGCTGTGATCCGCAAAGGTCAGTTGATCGTTCCATCGGGTGCCACGGACCTCCAGCCAGTTGACGAGGTGATTGCATTGGTGCACGCCGCGCAGGCCGCCCGGTTGGCGGAGCTGCTGGGTCCCAAGCTTGCTGATTCATAACCGCGCCGTAGCTCCTGGGCCTTAGTTAAGAGCAAGCTGAATCTTTTGTTGCAGCGCGCCTGCTGCAGGCAAGACAAACATCTCATGCGGTATAATGGTGACCATGCAATCTGAACCAAACGATGAACAAACGGCCAAACCGGCAAATCAGGATAACCATCCCAGTGAAGAAACCACCTCTGAGGTGCCTGAAGCAGCCGGAGAGGTAGAATTAGCTGCTACCCAACCTGTTTTATCTTCAGAACCACCTGAGGAAGCTCCGCAAGAGGAGCAGCGCAAGCGTAGTTGGACCTGGGTGCTGTGGGCAATTTTGGGCGTTCTGGTTATGGCGTTAATCGCCGCCGGCAGCGCCTATGGTGGTTACGCCTCGGCCCGCCACGAACGCGCCAGTGTCTATTCCACCCAGGTAAGCGGGGAGGCGCAGGCACAATATGATCTGGCACTGCAAGATATTGCCGTCAAGAATTTCGACCTGGCACGCCAACGCCTGGAATATGTTATCTCGATCGCGCCCAATTTTCCCGGCGCGGCTGAAAAGTTGACCGAAGTGCTGCTCGAACAGCGCATTACCGCCACCCCCACCAATGCTCCAACCCCCACTACCAGCCCCACGCCTGATACCCGCAGTCGGGACGAGTTGTTCAGCCAAGCACAGAGCATGATGGCGGCAGGTGATTGGGAAGGTGCGATTACTGCCTTGCTCTCTCTCCGCCAAAAGTATCCCGAACACATGGCAATCGACGTGGATGGCATGCTCTATATTGCTCTGCGCAACCGCGGCATCGATAAAATCGCTGTAGAGGCCGACCTGGAAGGTGGTACTTACGACCTGACCCTGGCCGAACGTTTTGGACCGCTGGATGCGGAGGCCAAGAACTGGCGCGATTGGGCTGAGCTTTACATTCGCGGCGCCAGCTTCTGGGATGTGGATTGGCCGCAGGCAGTTTACTTCTTCTCCCAGCTTGCCCCCTCCGCACCCAATCTGCGCGATGCTTCCGGCTGGACAGCTTCTGAACGTTACTTGAAAGCTTTATTAGGCTATGGTGATTGGCTTTCTGCCCGCGGACAGTGGTGTTCAGCCCAGGAGCAATATGAGCTTTACCTGACGCTGATTGCCGACCCGCAACTCCAGCCGACTGCTGAGTTTGTCTTCGAGAAGTGCGAAGACGAGGGCAATGAAGAGTTTACCGAGACACCTACGCCGGGCAGCGGTCCAGCCAGTGTAGCGACCGATACCCCTCAGCCTACTGGTGTAACACCTGCTCCGACTGAGGAGGCAACCGGTACGCCCACCCCGACGCGTACAGCGACACCTGCCACGGCTTATCCATGAGTTCTCCCGATTGGGGTCTTTCAGCCGCCTACTGGCTGCATATGCTTGCCACAGTCGTTTGGATTGGCACGCTGGCTGCCCTGGCGCTAGTCGTCATTCCATCAGCCCGGCGCGCATTAGATGCACCAGCTTTTGCCGCCTTTCTTGGCAGCCTGCAAAAGCGTACCGATCCGCTGGGCTGGTTTTGCCTGGCAGTATTGACCGGGACTGGCTTGTTCCAGATGAGCGCCAGCCCCAATTATCAAGGCTTCCTGGTTATCACTAACCCCTGGGGCATGGCAATCCTGGTCAAGCATCTGACTTTTGGCTTGATGATCGCTGCCAGCGTCTATATGACCTGGTTTCTATTGCCCGAATTGCGCCGGAACGCGCTGCGCCAGTCTCAAGGGCAGACCATAAACCCTGCACTGGAACGCCGCAGCATACTGTTGCTGAACTTGAACTTGATCCTGGCTGTTTTCATCCTCGCCCTGACGGCCATTGCCAGGTCCTCATAATCAAAAACGTCCCGGGCGCAACTCAAAACGAGTTGCCCGGGATGTTTTGATTTAACACCTATGCCCCTAATTCTTTGAGCGTCTGCAGTGCCAGTGCGTGGTAAGTGCCATTCGAAGCGACAACGCCGCGGTTGTTCAACAGTGAACGACCAGTGGTGAAGTCAAAAGGTTCACCATCCAGGTCAGTGACGCGACCGCCAGCCTCTTCAATGATAATCGAGCCAGCCGCCTGGTCCCAGATCTTCTCCCGGTAGTTTGGCTTGTCGGGTGAAAGCAGGCGCACCATCAAGTCACCTGCCCCGGCAGCCAAAACGGCGTATTTCGCCTGACTGTCCATCAAGACGGGCGCAGCCTGGACGTTCAAGTTCTCAGCCAGTTGGTCAACCAGGCTAACATTTGTATGAGCTGCTTCCACAGAGCGCAGGATGCGCATCTCCTGCGGATCTTCCAATTGTGAGGCCTTCAGCCGCACAAGCGTTTCCGGCCTCACCAGACTCGTTGTCCAGGCGCCCTGATCTCTCACAGCTACTACCACTGATCCTGGTCCACCGGTATCAAGTTGGCTGCCGTTGGTTAAGTTCGGGCAGCCCAGCACGCCCAACTGCACCTTTCCATCGATGATCAATGCCAAAGCTACCGCATATTGCTCGCCGCGCAGGAAACCTTTCGTGCCGTCGATCGGGTCCAACGTCCAAAAGCGCTCGCCTGTCTCCGAACCACCCCGGTCAATCCAGTTGCACACCGTTTCTGGAGATGCTTCTGGCAGAATACGCCGCACAAAGCCGGTCACCTTGTCCAGGATGGCTTGCTGTGCTGGATCGCGCAGCTCCTGTGCATCTTCTTCTGCTACCAGCGGATCGTTGGGGAATGTTTGGCCAAGCAAATAACCCACCAGGGCCTGCGAGGCAAAGTCTGCCACTGTCACTGGCGAACGGTCACCCTTGGTTAGGGTCTGCGCTGCCATTTCTGCCTGCACTTGCTTGACCAGCAGGGAGGCTTGCTCCACCGCCTGCATAGCGAATCTTGTTTCGGGAGAGTTCAATGTGATCATAATTCCTTCTCTTCAGTTTCGGGTTTCGAATACACCCGTTAAGTCATAAGCCATTGCACCGGTGATGCGCACAGGTAGCAGCTCACCTATTTCAGCTTCGCCTTCTACGATCACCAGCCCATCAATTTCTGGCGCATCACGGTAGCTGCGTCCTAGTACGATCCCTTCACCCTGGCCCTCGATAAGCACGTCTAACGTCTGACCGACGAAGGACTGGTTGATCTCCAAAGAGATGCCCTGCTGCAGGGTCATCAGGCAGTCGTAACGCTCTTCCTTGACCTCCGGCGGCAGCGGGTCGCCCAGTGGTTCACTGGCAGTACCCGGTTCGAAAGAGAACTGGAAGGTGCCCACCCGGTCGAAGCGGATCTCCTTAACGAAATCGAGCAGCGTCTGGAATTCCTGCTCGGTCTCACCAGGATAGCCGACGATGAAGGTGGTGCGCAGCGCCAGGTCCGGCAGGGCTGTACGCATTTTGTGCAGCGTGCGGTGCACCCAGTCGATATTTGCCGGGCGGCGCATGCGTTGCAGCGTGGCAGGGTGGGCATGCTGCAGAGGCATGTCCAGATAAGGCAAGATTTGTGCGTGGTTTGCCATGACCTCGATCAGCCGGTCGGTCACGTACCCTGGATAAGCATACATGACGCGGATCCAATCGATATCAGGGATTTCGACGACCATCCGCTCGAGCAGCTTCGCCAGTCCATCCTTGAGACCCAGGTCATGCCCGTAATCGGTGGTATCTTGGGCGATGAGAATTAATTCCCGTATGCCCATTTCCTGAAGCTGGCGCGCTTCTGCCAGGACGACCTCCATCGGGCGGCTGACTGCCGTGCCTTTGATCAATGGAATGGCGCAAAATGCGCACGGTCTACGACAGCCATCCGCAATCTTCATATACGCACTGGCTCCCTGAATGCCTGCGCGCAGTGCCCCATGTTCATCAGAGCCGACCGTAGCTACATCCGGCAAGTGGTAAAGCGGTTCGGGGTGCTGTCCCTGGCGCAGCTCTTCAACAACATCAACAATGTCCATCCAGCGCCGCGTACCCAGAATGCCATCGATGCCAGGAACTTGCCGCGCCACTTCCATGCCATAGCGCTGGGTCAGGCATCCCGCCGCAATCAGGAGCTGCCCTGGACGTTTGTGCGCGGCCAGCTCACCTAACATGCGCAGGCTTTCCTCTTTGGCTGGGCCGATAAACCCACAGGTGTTGACGATCAGGACGCTTGCGTTCTTCTGATTGGCCGTCGAACGATAGCCGGTTTCGGCTAAAAGCTGCGCCATCGACGCCGAATCGACGGTGTTCTTGGCGCAGCCCAACGAAATCATGTGAAATGTTTTATCTTTCATAACCTACCATTATCCGTTACATTACCAATAAGAAATCTTATGGAAGGAGTGTTTCTGTCGGTGTGGCGGCCGGCGTGGCGGGCGGTGTGCCAGGCGGCGTGGGTGTATCCGTAGGAGCAGTCGTTGCCGTCGGAGGCACGGCTGGGGTGGGTGTCTGCATGCCTTGTACGGTAAAGACGCGCTGCACGATCTCCGAGTATAATCCCAAAATACCCAGGTCTTGCTGATTAAAATATATCTGCAGGGCTGCGGCGTTGCCGGTCAGCAGTTCGATGCGCTCGTTGCCGGCGAACGGATAGGCGCTGCCCGGGATAACACGCCCCTCAAAAGTCACTTCTCCATCTACACTCAGCCGCATCCAGGCACGCTCTTTGGCGACCACTACAATCTGGATTGCGCCGGTGGCAAAGCTCGGAGCAGAAGTCCCTGAGGCAAGCGTGGCGGTTGCCGTGGGCACCTCGGTCTCGCCAATCGGCACAGCCTCTTCAGTGATTCCTGCCGCTGTGGCGACCGCCAGCTCGGTAGAGGGCAGCTGCGGCTCAACGGTGGGCGAGGGTGTGACCAGCAGGGTGGCAGATGGCGAGGGTGCAAGTACCTCTGCAATGGACGGCGCTGTGGGCGTCAATTCTTGACCAGAACTCAGCGCAGAAATGCGCAGCGTAGCCCAGGCGGTGAATGCCACCAGCAAAACAACCAGGACACTGCCCAGCAGCAGGTCACTCGAAAACAGGCGCCGCAAGGGGGAGGGGCCTCCTGGAGCAGCAGGCCTGGCTGTCGGTCTGCGCTCAACCTCGGCAGTCTTCTTTGCCACCAACTGTGCCTGTAACCCATCCGCAAATTGTAGGAGCAGCGGGTCTGGATCCAGGCCTAAAAAAATGGCGTAATTGTTGAGCATACCACGCCCTTGCACAGGCGAGGGCAACCCGGTCAGATCGCCTCTTTCCAACGCCCTCACATAATGGGCGCGGATGTGCGTGTGGCGCTCGACATCGTCGATGGACAGCCCCAGCGTCTCACGCTGGCTGCGCAGCTTCTGACCCAGCTCGCTGAAGATTACCTCCGCCGGTGTCTCTGGTGTCGTGGGCGGTGCTTCAGCGGCTTGCGCTGAGAGGGGCTGCAATTCAGGTAAAGGTGCACCGTCCAGGGCATCCAGCAGTGGCTGAGCGTCCAACCTCAAGTAGCCCGCATAGGAACGCAAAAAGCCGCGCACTTGCGCCATGGAGGGCAGCGTCTCGATCCTGCCTTCCTCCAGCGCCTTCAGGTAGTGGACGCGGATATGTGTTGCCTGTGCAGCCTGCTCCAGGCTCAATGAACGCGCTTCGCGCGCTTTACGAAGCTGCTGACCAAATTCCATCGAGGATATTATACACGGGAAAAAATTGAGTGCTTTAGCCGTGTCGCAGCACTGCTAAAGCACTCAAAAACTGTCTACCGTGTGAGGATTACTCCTCGGCGGCAGGTCCCTCAGCCGGAACAGCCTCAACAGCAGGCTTTTCAACCGGCGCAGCCTCAACGATGGCGCGGGCGGGCAGATTGACCGCCTCGCCTTCGCGGTGCACGATCACGCTGATCTCGGGGATCAGGTCCACGGTCAGGCGTATAAGCACCTTGTACTCGCCTAAAACGCGCAGCGGCTGGGTATCAATCTGGCGGCGGGCTACTTCCACCCCACTCTTGGCCTGGATAGCTTCGCCGATCATCTGGGTGGTTATGGATCCATACAGCTTTCCTGTCTCGCTGGCGCGAGCAGGAAAGACGAGGGTCAACCCGTCCAGCTGCTTGGCAACCGTGTCCATCTCTTTATTGACGATGGCACGCTGGATATTCGCCTTCTCGCGGATGCGTTCGGCCTGTGTAATTGCTGCGGAGGTAGCCAGGACTGCCAGCTTTTGCGGCAGCAGGAAGTTTCGCCCGTAGCCGTCAGCTACGCGCTTGACATCGCCTGCGCGGCCTAGTTTATAAACGTCCTTCAGTAACAAAACTTTCATTTCATCAAGCCCTTTCTTTCAAAAGATGAGTAGTTTTTGCCATGGCGAAGGGTACAACGCCACGGGCAAGGCTGGATTTTACCAGAAGGTGCCCGTTGAGTCAACGTTATAATATACCCATGCACACCCGTTTCCGCTCCCAGCGTGTGGAGGCCATCGTCCTGCGCCATGCCGATTGGGGCGAGGCCGACCGCTTGCTCTGGCTGTTCACCCGCGAGCTGGGCAAGCTGCGCGTCGTCGCTAAAGGGGTGCGCAAGCCGCGCTCGCGCAAAGCCGGTCACCTGGAGCCGTTCACGCGCGCCAGTCTTCAGCTCGCCTGGGGGCGTGAGATGTACATCGTCACCCAGGCAGAAGCTATCAATCCCAACATGGTGCTGCGCGACGACCTGGTGCGCATAGGCTACGCCGCTTATGTAGTCGAACTGCTCGACCGCTTCACCTACGAGGAGGGCGAACACCAGGCGCTCTACCGCCTGCTGGCGGATACGCTCGACCGCCTGAATGACGAGCCAGACCCGGCCTTTGCGGTGCGCTACTATGAGGTGCGCCTGCTGGACCAGGTCGGATTCCGCCCGCAGCTCCAACAGTGCATCCGCTGCGAAAAGAAGATCCAGCCCGAAGACCAGTATTTTTCCGCCGAGTTGGGCGGCATCGTGTGCCCCAAGTGCGGCGCGGGTTACCCCGGCGCGCGACCGATCACCCTGCCGGCGCTTAAGATCCTACGCCACTTCCAGCGCTCCAGCTATGCTGAAGCGCGCCGTCTGCATCTCTCGGGCACGGTTGACCATGAGCTGGAAAACCTGATGGGGCACTTCCTCACTTACCTGCTGGAGCGCGGCCTGAACACGCCCGCCTTCCTGCGCCGGGTGCGCCGCGAGACGCCGGAGGATTTCTGATGATGGACGACTTGCTCTCCCGCTGCTCTTTTCCCGTTTTGGATCCGCCTTATGCCCAGGCGCTACGCGAAGCGATCGAGCTGATCCTGAGGCGCTACACGCCAGTCGGGATCATCGCCGCCGGCTCGATCCTGCGCGGTGTGCCTGATCGCACCAGCGACCTCGACTTGTACGTGATCCACAAGGCAACCTTCCGCCAGCGCCTGCAGAAGTTCTTCAACGGCGTTCCCGCTGAGATTTTCGTCAACCCGCCGACCCAGGTGGTGCGTTATTTTGCCGAGGAACATGCCTCTGGCAGGCCAATCACTGCCAACATGCTGACGAACGGCTTCATCGTGCTGTCGACGGATGAGGTCATTGAGCAGCTGCGCAGCCAGGCGCGCGAGTGGCTGGCAAAGACGCCCTCCTGGAGTGAAACACAGCTTCTCTGGGTACGCTACGCCGCTGGCAACCAGTATGAGGATGGGCTGGACCTGGCTGAGCGCGACCCCGCCATGGCGCAGGTGTTCCTCTCAAAAGCAGTGGTCACCATGCTGGAGTACTTCTTCAAGTCCCGCGGCCTGTTCCTGCCACGGGGCAAAGAACTGTTGGCGGGCGTGGCGCAGCTCGATCCGCTTCTGGGCGCGGCTGCCCGGGGCTTCTTCACCAGCGGGGACTTTGCCGAGCGGCTGCAGTTCGCGGAAAAGATTGCCGATGCCACCATCGGGGTGCACGGCTTTTTCGAGTGGGAGTCTTCGCCTGAGGAGGTCCCTTAATGTCGGATGTGCGTTTCACACCTCAAATGACAATCCAGCACCTGGTAAGCCAGCGTGGTATCCATATCGAGGAGATTGGTGTAGCCCCTGTTGTTATACTTACCTGGAGCAGGAAGCTGGTCGACTACTTCGCTACTCAGATTGGCGCTGAGCCTTCTCCGCATTGGCTTTATCCAGAGCGTTTCCCGCTCTTCAACGGCATTATTAAAGGGCACACTGTTTCGCTAGTATACGCGTCGGTTGGTGCGGCAGGCACGGTCATGGTCATGGAAGAGCTGATTGCCTGCGGGGCGCGTAGCTTCGTCGGCCTGGGTTGGGCGGGCAGCCTGCAGCCGCATGCGCCGGTTGGTACACTGCTCATCCCCACTGCCTGCCTGCGTGAGGAGGGCACTTCGTTCCACTACTACCCGGGTGAAGTGACTCTCTCACCCGACCGCACTCTGGTAGACAATCTCCAGCAGACCGCTCAAGAGCTGGGCATACAGGCATTGGAAGGACTGCAGTGGACCACTGACGCGCCCTACCGCGAGACGATCGCCAAGATCGAGGCATACCGCCAGCAAGGCGTGTTAGGCGTGGATATGGAAACCTCCGCCATGCTTGCCCTCGGACTTTACCGCCAGGTACGCGTGGCAAATCTGCTGGTAGTCAGCGACGAGCTCTGGCAGGCGTGGAACCCCGGCTTCCGCTCTCCTGAGTTGATTACCGCCACCGAGCAGGCTCGCCTGGTCGTCGAGCGCAGCCTGGTAAAGATCAGCCAGCTGCCATCCTGAACAACAGACCCTAAGCATGAGAAATCGAGGCTATTGGTTCGTCTTTCTCGCCGCCTGCCTGTGGGGCACTAACGGCACCGCCCAGGTGCTGGCGCCCGAAGCAGCGCAGCCGCTGATCATCGGCACGCTGCGTATCGCCCTGGGCGGGCTGACCCTGCTGGCGATTGCCTGGTTCCGTGGAGTACTTCGCGACGAGCAGCGCTGGCCCTTCTGGCCCACCCTGTTCGGCGCGCTGAGCATGGCAGCTTACCAGCTATTCTTCTTCGCCGGCGTCGAGCGCACCGGTGTGGCGGTTGGCACCATCGTCGGCATCGGCAGCACGCCCATCCTGGCTGGGCCGATCGGCTACCTGGTGCGAGGCGAGAAGCCTTCCAGGCGCTGGCTGGCGGCGACGCTATTGGGGTTGGTCGGCTGCGGGCTGCTGATCATCGTAGGGGAAAGCATCAAGCTGGATTTGCTGGGCATCTTCCTGGCTACCTGCGCCGGGGGCTCGTATGCCATATTCGCCACCGCCAGCAAGAGCCTGCTAGAAAAGCACGCCCCCGAGGCGGTCATGGCGGTCACCTTCAGCCTGGGAGCGCTGTTCGTCTTGCCGCTGCTCTTCGGCGCCCAGTTGAACTGGCTGGCGCAGCCGAACGGCTTGCTGGTGATCCTGCACCTGGGCGTGGTCACCGCTGCGTTGGCCTATATCCTTTTTGCCCACGGGTTGCGGCAGGTAAAGGTGGCGACCGCCGCCACGCTGACCCTGGCAGAGCCGCTCACGGCCGGTCTCTTAGGCTTTTTCTTTTTACGTGAGCTGCTCACCCTGCCCGCTCTATTGGGAATTTTGTTGATCTTTGCCGGATTGGTTGTGCTCTCTACAGAGCAGGCTCATTGATATAAACGCGTGGCACGCGCGTGTTGATGTTGGTTAAGATCTCGTAGGGGATCGTACCTGCCCAGATCGCCAGGTCCTCACAGGTGATGGCTTCGTCACCCTGCTCACCGATCAGCACCACCTCGTCATCGTTATAGGCACTGTCTGACTCGATGTTGACCACTACCTGGTCCATCGAGATGTTGCCCACCACAGGGTATTTCTTGCCGCGCAGGAGCACCTGCGCTTTATGCGACATGGCGCGGAAGTAGCCGTCGCCATAGCCCACCGGCACGGTCACCGCCCGCACAGGATGGTCGCTCTGCCATTTGGAGCCGTAACCCACCGGATGTTCTGGTTTGATGACCTTGAAATAGACCACCCGCGACTTCCAGCTCAGTGCCGGGTGTACCGTCACGCTGTGTGGGATCTCGGGGGTAGGATAGACGCCGTAGAGCAGCAGCCCCGGGCGCACCAGGTCGAAGCGCGCTTCAGGGAGCTGCAAAATGGCGGGGGAGTTGGACATGTGGCGCAGAGGTGGCGGGGGCAGGCTGCGTTTGTCATAGAACGAGAGCACCTCATGAAAGCGCTCCAGCTGCAGGTGGGCATGCCAGAGGTCTGGAGCGTCGGCGTTGGCAAAGTGCGAATAGATGCCCTCTACGTCGATATGCTTGCAGCCCAGGGCGACTTCCAGCAGCCCCTCGGCACTGTAGTAGTGCACACCGATGCGTTCCATGCCGGTGTCGATCTTCAGGTGCACGCGCGCCTGCACGCCCATTTGTTCAGCAGCGTGCTCGACCTGGGTCAGCTTTTCGATAGATGAGGCAGTAATGGCCAGGTTGTGCTCTAAAAAGCCGGGCACCTGGTTGCCCAGGATGCCACCCAAAACCAGGATGGGGGCAGTGATGCCGTTCTCGCGCAGCAGGATGCCCTCTTCGAGCACAGCCACACCGAAATAATCTACTCCCAGCGATTCCATCAACTGCGCCGTGCGCAGCAGCCCATGCCCATAGGCGTTGGCCTTCAGGATAGGCATGACCCTGGCAGGCGCGACGCTCTCCCGGATGGCACGCAGGTTGCCTGCCAGCCGGGAGAGGTCGACTTCGACCAGCGTCGGACGGACGACGGCATGGTCCTGGATGGTCGGTGAATTGATTCCGTACACTGCCTTGCAGCCTGGTTCTATTGCTGAGGATTCAGGTAGCTCTCGATGATCTGCTGGAAGACGTCAAAGGGCTGTGCGCCAACCAGCGCCTGCCCGTTGATGGCGAAGGAGGGCGTGCTCTGCACGCCAATCTGCCGGGCGACCTGGGACATCTGCTGGACGGCCTCGGTGTACTTGCCGCTGTCCATGCACTCATTGAAGGCCTCGGTGTCCAGGTCCAGTTCGACGGCGAAGGCTTTCAGGTTGTCCTTGCTGAAGGCACCCTGGTTCTCGCCGTTCTGGTGGCTGAACAGGTAATCATGGTATTCCCAGAACTTGTCCTGGTCGGCGGCACATTCGCTGGCCTCAGCGGCCCAAAGCGATTCCTCGCCAAGAAATGCATAATGGAAATAACCGAAGCGGACTTTCCCGTTTGCGATATAGGTTGTTTCGATCTGACGCGCCGCGTCAGCTGCCCATCGGCCGCAGTAGGGTCATTGAAAGTCGCTGAATTCGATGATGGTGACCGGGGCATCTGGGTCGCCGCGAAAATGCTTCATCTGCCCGGTGAGGAAATCCATCAGGCTTTTCTGCGATTCGGCGACTGCGGTCGGGTCAGCGGTGGGCGCCACCGTCGCCACGGATTGTCCGGCATTGACGGGTGCGGCGGCGGGGCTGGTGGGCGGGACGCTGGCGGCAGCTTGAGGCTCGGCTTCGTCCTGCTGGGTGAACAGCGGGCGGGCGTAAAAACCGGCAACCAACCCTACCACCAGCATCAGCAGCCCGATGAGCGGCGTGGCCCAGGATTGGACGACGACGGTCAGAGCCGGCTTACGCTCTGGTTCGTTCAGGTTTGACATCGAGTGTCTCCTTTGAGGATGAAATAGAAAGGTATTTTATCATATGGGAACCGGGCAAAGGATATGAAGAGGATGAGTAGGGTTTAAGGACGGAGGTTGTTTTTGACGTGAAGCAACGAGGAACAACCCCCTCCCCAAAATACCGAAAACCGTCGTATTTGGGGGAGAAGGCGGCGCCAGAGTACGCCCGAGAGTGCCCGAGAGTGCCCGAGAGTACTCGGGTGCCCGAGAGTACTCGCCGCTGAGTACAGCGGGGGGAAGACCTCTCAACATAAAAAAAATCGAAATAATTCGG
>Ga0299915_10001319_pt1 | contig 18433 bp, 22 predicted proteins | sample RVTome_13_FD_200263 | JGI IMG/M metagenome (GOLD analysis project Ga0299915, IMG submission 200263) | Soil microbial communities from uranium-contaminated site in the Upper Colorado River Basin, Wyoming, United States - RVT92D227 (version 2) ... | reverse complement strand
GAATGCTCCAACAAATCGAGAAAAAAGAGAAAAAAATAGAAGCCAAACGGCCAAGGCAAACATTCTACGTATGCTTACCTACTCGCTCCACTTCTCAACAAACAGCTTCTTCTCACCCTGCTTGAAGGTGACTCTGACCGGAATAGCATCCGTTCCCCTCTTCGTCTTCTTATACTCCTTGAACGGAAACATGCTGTCCTCGGCCAAATCCACCGGGATGTAGAGCAAATACTTGCCGTCCTTCCTCTTGAACAAGCGACCTCTTCCCTCACTGACCATACGATATCACCTCGATTACATTCTCGGTTAAAGATCTGAGACCTAAGCATTAACGAAGAACCTATTTAATTCTTGCTGTCACGCAAACCCAACCGCCAAACAAGACAGATAACCCGCCCAAAAGAAAATGAATTACATGAAACAAGACCAGACACGACACTTAGAATTACAGAACAACGCAGAATTAACACGATTCTAGGACCTAGACTTAATCCGAAAATACCACTAATCCAAGCCGTCAAACAGCGCGGTTCACGCGCACATCAACCTTTTCCGCTCCCAAGAAAATGCATTCCTCATTCGCATTGGGACAAACAAGTCCCGGATGAAACAAGCACATCTTTTTACCGTTAAACGTGCCCTTGCCCCTAGAACCCCTCTCCTTTCTATTATCTGTCCCCGTGCAACTCGCATCCAGCAATCCATTATGCGTCGATCTCCACATACCTTTATGCAGACGAATTCGCAAACGCTGACCCTCGCCCGCGCATAATGGCAGGCTTTGAAGCCTTTTTCACCCTGCTATCAATTATTGTACCCCGAAGAGCGAAAGCTTTTATCGCGGATCAAAACTTACTTTGCCAATACTCAAAAAAAGATGAATCAAAATGAGTCTTCAGAAAAGTGACTTTATCCTAATCGATTACGTTGCAAAGGTAAAAGAAACCGGAGAAATCTTTGACACAACAATCGAAGAAACCGCAAAAAAAGAACACCTTTACAAAGAAGGCGACTTATACGAACCCAAACTCGTCGTCATCGGCGAAAATTGGGTCCTAAAACCCCTCGACGAAAGCCTAACCACGATGGAGATAGCCAAACCCGCCATCGTCGAAATCACCCCCGAAAAGGCCTTCGGACAACGAGACCCCGAAAAAGTAAAACGAGTCCCCTTGAAACAACTCCTCGCAAGAGAAATCACGCCCAGCGTGGGTCTGAGAATCGAATACGGCGGCAAAAATGCCACAGTCCGCGCCATCGGAGCAGGACGCGTTCTCCTGGATTTCAACCCCCCACTGGCAGGGAAGACACTCCTTTACGACGTAACCATCAAGAGAAAACTCGACACGAGCGAAGAAAAAACTGCCGCATTGATCCATCGAAGAATACCCAACATAGAAGACAAAAAATTCGAATTCACCTCGAAAGCAAAGACGGTTACAATTGAGATGCCTGAAGATGCCTTCTACCTAGAAGGCGTTCAAATCGCGAAAAGGGGCATAGCCATGGACATTCAAAGGTTCTTCCCAGAAACAGCCACTGTAAAGTTTGTCGAGACATTCAAGACTGAACCCAAGAAGACAGAAACAAAACCTGAGAAAGAGGAAAAACCGGCTGCAGAAACACAACCCTCAATTTGATCCTAGATCACTTCAGTCACTTTCGCCAGATGCTCATAGGCTTCACGGTTCAAACCCAACTTATTCAAAATCGTAAACCTCTCAGGCCTAATCGAAGCAGCAAGGACCAACGCCTCCACAATATCACTTCTGCCTACACCGAGCTCACTGGCTCTTGTTGGAGCCCCAAGCTTCTTGAATGCGTCTCTAATCCGCTTCCAATTCAAACCGTGCAAATACGCCATCATTATCGTTCCCACGCCACAACGCTCACCATGCAACGCACAGTCTGGATTAACGATTTCGAGTGCGTGGCTAAACATGTGCTCAGAACCGCTGCAAGGGCGGCTACTTCCAGCGATGCTCATTGAGACCCCGCAACTTATCAAAGCCTCGATCAAAACACGTAATCCTTCTTCATTCTTCTTTTGCATCAGATTCGCATTCAACATAACGTGCTTCGCGCTCATCAAGGCCAGACTTGCCGCATACCCTCCGTAATACTCATTCTTTTCATCACGCGCCAACTGCCAATCTTTCACAGCCGTGAGCTTCGCTACCACGTCTTCGTAACCACTTACAGCAAAACGCCACGGGGACCGCATTATTATTTTGGTGTCGGCGATAATCGCCAGAGGCGCCTGAGCCATCACCGAGTACGGCTTCTCAAAACCCTTGATCGAAGAAAGAGGGCTCGCTATTCCATCATGGGAAGCTGTCGTCGGAACACTTATGAACGGGATCCCTGAACGCGCAGAACTACATTTTGCCACATCTATTTTCGTACCACCACCGACGGCAAAGACAATCTGCGGCTTCACCTCTGCTATCTTTCCTTCAACGTGCTGAACGTCCTTCAGCGTCGCGCCTTCAACTAGAAGAGTGTCAATAGTCATTTCCTCCCCCTCGAGGATTCTCCTTACCTTTCCTCCCGCAATGGCATTGGTTTTTTTTCCCGCAACGACAAGCGCTGAATTAGTGAAGCCCAATCTTCTGGTGATTTCCCCGACTCTCTCAAGGGCATCGTTTCCAACGATTACCTCCCTTGGAAGTTGCATCCTGTGATGTTTCAATGGCACACAAACCACCATCGAGTTTCTATTCTCTTTTCATAGCCATGTATTGAGAGACTTAAACGTTGCTTCTCATAGCAGAAACGAATTCAAAAGAACAGTCGCAAAGTTTCCAGTCGAGAAACGTTTCATCTATCTGCTTTTTCAAGATACAGGAATGAAAAGGGCTTGACCATCAACTCTGGACGGTTCACGCTCAAGATAAAACTCTGCACATCTTTGAGATTAGGCTGCCAATCCTCCCTCATATCCGTTATTAACTTCGAGAAGCTCGCATAATTCTTATGCACAGAAACTATAATGCTATTCATCCCCAACCCTTCTCCGTCTGACGCAAAAACGATGTTCGGTTGCTTCTTTCCCCATTCATGAGCCTTTGCCAACAATTCAGGCTTCGTTTCCGTGAAAGCTAGAAAAGTGAATGCAATGATCTCATAACCCATCTTCACTAGATTCGGTATGATCGTGTATTCATTTATGTACCCCTCCGATTCCAGTCTAGTTCTCTTCCTTGTGATCGTGGGCTGTGAGGTTTTCAAAACCTTTGCCAGTTCTCTGTCACTTCTTCTGGATCCTTTTATCAATTCGTGCAAAAGGTCGATCTTTTCTTTCTCTTTGTCACTCATATCTTTCGACCATGTTATACACAATTCAATTGTCTAATAATATTTGCGATTCTTGCGAGATAGGCGCGATTTCTTTCAACACCCCTTAGTCCGCCGCCCATTTCAACTAACACGTACGGTGAAGGAATGACAAAAACTCGTTGGAAAATTGACAGAACCCGCCTGAAGGTTCTGTCAAGTCCTCGTCGGTTTCTACGGTTTTGTTCACGCTGTAAAAATCCGTCGGATGATTGAAGGATGAAAGGTATTGGTTTTCTCGGAACTATCTCTAGGGTGTATAGGACGCCATCAATGGATAATCCTGTCATGAGTTTCTTGTTCTTGTAGGAATCATCGCGAAAATATACGACCTCGATTCTTGCACTTCTACTGATTGGCAAGTCACATTCGTGGGCGTCAAAATCTTCAGAAGCGAATACTTGTTTACAATGCGAACACTTGACTATAGGAGAATTATCTATGTTCTTCACCAGAGACATCGCTGATATTTCCACTTTTCCAAATCTGTCGATAGTTCTGTGTAATTCTTCGTTTAGTTTTCTCAGTCTTTCGCTTTCTTTTTGAAGTTTGTCTTTCTCTTCCTTCAGTTGTCTATTTTCCAGAGCAAGCCTTCCGTATTCTTCTTCGTATGCGCGTAGTTTGGAAAGCGCACCAGAACCATCTTTGAGACCGCGTGCATAAACTCTGTTTATCCAACCCAAACAATCATCCGCATAATGTAGAAGGTGTTCAAGGTCTAGTTTGTGCGTTTCATAAGCTGATATTGAGTTGGCTAAACCATCTGAGAGAGGTACAGGCAGAGGTGCTGAGGGAACGTAGTATGTAGTTGCTGAGGCTTCAGGTAAGATCATGATGTCTCCGTCATGAAGTCTCTTGATGAATGTCTCAACCAATACGAGAGGATTTGTAATCATCTATTGATCACTCTTTTACAGATTCGCGAACCTGACCTTTCTAACTACGGTGACTCTTTCTTCGGTTTGTATATCCATTTTCCATTCTAGTTTGTCTCCAGCTTTGAGGTCAAGGAAAGCCACTATGCCCTCTGGAACGGTCACTCTTAACGAGGTTGTTCCTGTTTTCGCTATCCCAACTGTACTTTTTAAACTCATATCGAACGCCTCTGCCTACACTTCTACCTATACGGCGTATTTAAAACTATCGTTTTAACGCATTTTCTATCTACCGATACATTTATATTCCCTCATGACTATATATGTGTAGGTAGATGGATATGGCGATAAGCGAACGAGAACAGCGCGGTCAAGACATAGCAAAAATGAACAATCAAGTCAAAGGACTAGATGAGAATACCTATGCCGTCAAATCTCAGTCTAACGATCATGAATACAAGGTTTTCAAGGTTTCAGATGAATGGTTCTGTGAGTGTCCTGACCACGTTTATCGTCATGTCAAGTGTAAGCACATTTTTGCAGTAGAGTTTTCCGCTTCTCTTAGAGAGGCAGTCAGAAGAATAGAGCCTATTGACAACCTTACCGAATGTATATTCTGTGGCTCGTCAAACATCGTGAAAGATGGAGTAAGAAAGAACAAGCGAGGTGACATTCAGAAGTTCTATTGCCGAGACTGTACGCACTACTTCACCTTTAACATTGGCTTTGAACGAATGAAGCATAACCCTCAAGCGATCACTTCTGCCATGCAACTCTATTTCAGCGGAGAATCATTGAGAAACACGATGAAATCTCTGAAACTCTTAGGTGTCGAGGTCTCGCATCAAACAGTTTACAATTGGATTCGCAAGTATGTCAAGCTAATGAAAGACTACGTTGAAAAACTGAATCCGAACGTAAGCGATACATGGAGAGCCGACGAATTATTCATCAAGATCAAAGGCGACATGAAATATCTCTTTGCCTTGATGGATGATGAAACACGTTTTTGGATAGCTCAGGAAGTAGCAGAAACAAAGCATCAACACGATGCTAGAAGATTGTTCAAGATGGGCGAGCGATTGATGGGTAAAAAGCCAATGACTCTGATAACCGACGGTCTTCCGACTTATCATGATGCTTACAAGAAGGAATGGCGAACCCTGGCGTATCCTAGAACCCAACACATTAGACATATCACGATCAGAGGAGACAGGAACAACAACAAAATGGAAAGATTAAACGGCGAAATCAGAGATAGAGAGAAGACCATGCGAGGGCTAAAGAAAGACGAGACACCAATTCTTGCGGGCTATCAAATCTTTCACAACTACATTAGACCACACGAAGGGTTAGAAGGCAGAACACCTAGCGAGGCTTGCGGAATCAAGGTAGAAGGGAAAAACAAGTGGATAACTTTGATTCAGAATGCAAGAATCGCAGAAAACGACGTTTCTTAACCTTTTTTCGGATGCGTGTGCCCGACTTTGTACAGAACAATCTATAAATAGATATTCTACCTTACCTTAACTACGCGTTAGTATCAACAGCAGTATATACTGCGTGGTGTAATTCAGAAAAGGGAGGATAAAGGGATGACGCTTGTCGAAATTAGAAAACATACAGATCACACTTTCGATAGGCAATTACTGCAAAAGTACAGTAGAGTTAGAGATGACTATTTTTGGATTTTACGTAATAAAGAAACTTTGCGACAGAAATACGCTAACAAATACATTGCCGTTCAAAATAAAACAGTTGAATTTGTCGCTGATACTATTCCGCAGATAACATGGAAGATAAAACAGTCTGGAAAACAAGTGGAAGATTACGCAATCGAATACATCGGCGAACACCCAGTCAATTTTCTTTTCTAGGTTGCTCTTTTAGTGGAGATAGTTGCTTTCTTAGATGATAGTCACCACGCTCACATCATTGGATTTATCTCATGTTCTCAATTCAGCCATGCGAAACCAATACATTTCATCGTCGATTCTGGAAGTTCAACTACAACCTTACTAGGTGATGACGTAACAAGACTTGGCATAAATTGTGCTGGGCTTCAACCAGCTCCAGTTCCATGTCTTACTGCTAGTGGAACTACAGTAACTCCTTATGTACTACCAGATGTCGATTTACTATTTACTCTGCGCCAAAGATGGTTTGAGCGTAGACCAGATGTAACAACGTTCCATTTCGCAAGTCTCCATTGTAATCCACCTCCGACACAACCAGTCTTTATTCCCGAAGAAGGTTATTTACAGACGTGTAGTCTACTTGGGATGGACTTTTTGTCTATCTTTAAAACATGGGCATTCAAGAGACGCGAACTGATATTAAGGACTTGATTCCTGCCTTACCATGTTTTCTAACAATTAACACGATTCTTTAATGGCGTGTTCCTGTTACCCTTCGTCTTTCCTGACGTTTCTGATATTTCGTGTATTTCCTCTGATAGGGCAAGTTTGCACCTAAAAGAAAAATCGTTTGCGGGCTCGTTTAACAAGTTGCAAAAACTGCCTGAGGGCTCGTCTTGCCAATGACCTTACAGAACTCCAAAAGACTAGATCTTGAATTGACCTTGTTTGAATAAATTGTCGAAGGTCTGAAAGGCAGGATCGGAGAAAGCGATTCCGAGGTTATCCGAACTATGGTGATAAGTTTTCTGGCTGAGAAGGCTTACTTGTCAAAGGGGGAGAAGAAATGAGCAAAAGACCGAAACGGAACGCTTTAAAGGAAATAGCGGAAGAAATGGACGTATTAGACGAAATGCTTGCCACGCTAGTAGATTTGCTTGAAAAGAAGCAAGTCATAACCCGAAAGGAATTTGAAGACTTGTTAAGGGGTAAAATCGAGAAAATAGCCAAGCTAAAGAGCTATCGAGATGTTCAACTTGGCACATAAGCCGTTTATGTCTCATGCAACCTACTTACAACCATTGATTAAGCTAGACCCTTGTCTTGCTAGTCACAATATATGGTCTTTAAATACTTATTCATTCTAGCCTATCTCAGTTGGGGATTGACACAGAGCTAAAGTATAACACTAATCCAACTTTGGTTTTAGTGTCAATCCCGAACAAGTTTCCTGCGCAGTTGCGGTATCTTCAATGCGCGACAGCATGCCCGTCATGGCTTCACAGACCATGCCGTTTTTTGTCGGGCAGTTCTAGCTACCGCAACAGTATTCACTGTGTCAAGCTTGTTCGGGAGTGACTATGATCTCATTGATTTTTTCTGTCGCCTTGAAAGTCTCTTTGATTCGTCCTCGGATTGTTCCTTGCGTTTTCTGTACATAGCCTGCAAAATTCATGGCATCTAATGTACCTTTGAGCATTTGAGCATAAGAGAGACTTTTCGGGATAAATTGAATCAGTTGTTGCTTTGAAAACTCGTTCATGCCAAAGTTCAGTTTGATAGCTCTTGCGACGGTTGCTATATGGCTATTTCGATCCACTGGATTGCCTAATTCCAACTTGCGCGCCCTCTTGCCACCCTCAATGACAAGGTAAATGCTACTGTTTGACCTTCTAAAGTAGCGATATTGCCCGTAGTCTTTGCCTTTTCCTTTAGATTTGGAGATGTTCGTGCCCAGTAGAGTATCGGGGTAGGTATCTGGTAGGTGAGTTTGAATTTCCTTTCGTGGTGGATAGATTTCTACTGTTGCGTATCCATCCTTGTCAATATCTGTTATTTTTATCGAACTCGCTTCTTTGCTTGAAAGGCTGAATAAGCCATCAGTCATTGTCGGACTGTTGCTGAAGCTGATTTCAAGAGGCAGAGGTAGCTTTCTAACCTTTATGCCATTAGACTTTTGCATGATTTATCACTATGTATAACACTAATCCAATTCCTCTATTTGCAGCACAAGTCCTATTTAAAATACACGCTTCGTTGAATTACCCAACGAACTTAACACCATCGCAAGCTTACGGAAAACCTAGAAACCATCGCCAAAAAACACCGATTCTTGACGCCCATGTCCAATAAGTTTACAGTGTCCTAATCATTGAAGTCTATTCCATCCGACGAGTTTTTACAGGCAAATCATCCGACAAAGACTTGACAGTTCCTTCAGGCGCAATATTAATAAATCTCTAGGCAATGATACAATGTGCTACTTCCTTGCGAAGTAATTATGTAAAATAATTGGGTTTTAGGGCGAAAGCGATATGGTATCTAATGATGTAATAAATCAAATGACCTTGAAAGGAACGACTACCGTAGGCGTCGTATGCAAAGATGGTGTTATACTAGCTTCCGACACGCGCGTTACGATGGGTTACTACGTAGCTCACAAACAAGGGAAAAAGGTCTATCAGATAGATGATCATCTAGCCATGACGATAGCTGGAAGCGTTGCCGACGCACAGAGAGCCGTCGACGTTCTAATCACAAACGCGAAGCTTTACAGGATTGAACTGGGCAGGCCCTTGCCAGTAAGTTCAGCCGCGAGATTGCTGGCGAACCTCCTCTTTTCGGCAAGATATGTTCCCCTACTGGCGCAAGTTCTTGTCGGAGGCGTCGACGACACAGGTCCCCACATGTTTTCAATAGACCCCTTTGGAAGCTTGACCGAGGAAAAATTCGTGTCCACCGGGTCCGGCTCGCCTGTAGCTTACGGTATATTGGAGGATAAATTCATGGACGGTGCTCACGTCAAGGAAATGCTGCCAGTTGTTATCAAAGCAGTTAACGCTGCGATGAAGCGCGATTCGGCGAGTGGAGACAACTACAATGTTGCCGTAATTGATTCTAAAGGTTACAGAGACCTGAGTGAAAAAGAGAAAAAACAACTTTTGTCGGATTGAGGAAGTTAAAAGAGTGCACGGAAATTCTGACAGAGAAAAGGTCGAGATAAGCCAGTATATACTAGAACACGTTCCGAAGGAGGCGGAAGTCACAAGGATCGAGTATGAAGGTTCAACGCTAGCTGTCTATACGAAGAGACCCGAGATACTTGTTGATCAAAGCAGCGTTATTGCCAGCATCGTAAATGTGATAAGAAAAAGAATTGTTATACGCTCCGACCCTTCAGTACGGTTGCAGGAGGTTGAGGCTGAAAAAATATCAAGGGACATCGTGCCCGCGGAAGCCGAAGTCACAGACATAAACTTCGACCCAAGCTTGGGTGAAATCATCATCGACGCGAAGAAGCCGGGTCTCGTGATTGGAAAGAATGGTACGGTTTTGCAGGAGATAATAAGACGAACCAAATGGCGTCCACATGTCCTTAGAAGCCCGCCTCTGAAGTCGAAGATAGTGACACACATGCGTCACTACTTGCACTCAGAAAGCAAAGAAAGAGAAAGAATTCTTCGTACAATAGGTGAAAGAATATTCAGACCAAAGGCATTCGAGGTCGGCGACGTCAGGGTTACAGCGCTGGGAGCGGCTCAAGAAGTTGGGAGATCCGCTTTCCTGCTTCAAACGCGTGAAAGCAACGTTCTTTTGGACTGCGGTGTGAACCCAGGTTCTTCGAGGCCATTTGAAGCCTTTCCGAGGCTAGACAACCCCTGCTTTGAGCTTGAATCTTTGGACGCCGTCGTGATAAGTCACGCTCATCTTGATCACTGTGGTTTGGTTCCTTTCTTGTTTAAGTATGGATATGACGGTCCAGTTTATTGTTCTGCTCCGACATCAAACTTGATGACTCTGCTTCAACTTGATTATCTAGACGTGGCAGGAAAGCAAGGGTCGACGCCATACTACGATCAGAAGGATGTCAGAGAATGCGTCTTGCACACCCTTCCCTTGAGATACGGAGTGGTAACCGATATCGCCCCGGATGTGAGGCTGACGTTACACAACGCCGGCCACATACTCGGTTCGTCAATGATTCACCTTCATATTGGCGAGGGTCTTCATAATGTCGTCTACACTGGAGACTACAAGTTTTCTAGGACGATGCTCCTTGAAGCTGCAACGACAGAGTTTCCGAGAGTGGAGACGGTGATAACCGAAAGTACCTATGGGGGACCTGACGACGTTATGCCCTCACGAGTCGAAGCTGAAGAACGGTTAACAAGAATCATAAATGAGACTCTTGAACGAAAAGGAAAGGTATTGATTCCAGTGCCCGCCGTCGGAAGAGCACAGGAAATCATGCTCATACTTGATGGCTACATGAAACGAGGAATGATGAAAGAAGCCCCCGTGTTCATCGAGGGGATGATTTCGGAGGCTACTGCGATTCACACAGCATATCCAGAATATCTAGGGAGAGAAGTCCGGAACAGTATCCTTCACGATGGTATTAACCCTTTTCAGTCTGACTACTTTACAATCGTGGAGCATCCCAGTGTCAGGCAAGAAATAATCGATGGTGAACCTTGCATCATCATGGCAACGTCAGGAATGCTCGAAGGAGGACCTGTGATAGAATATTTCAAGAACTTGGCTGACAATGAACAAAACAGCATAGTCTTCGTGAGTTACCAGATTGAAGGCACCATGGGAAGACGAGTGCAAAAGGGCCTTAATGAAGTTACGCTTATGACCTCAGAGGGCAAAATGGATTTAGTCAAAGTGAGGCTGCAAGTCGAATCAATAGAAGGCTTCTCCGGACATTCTGACAGACGCCAAATTTTCAATTATGTTACGCACTTGAGGCCGAAGCCTGAGAGAGTTGTGGTCTGCCATGGCGAAAGAGTCAAGTGTCTCAGCATGGCCAATTTCATCGAAAGAAGATGTGAAATTAGCTCGTTCGCACCAGCTTTAATGGAAACCTTTAGGCTGCTGTAGGGATAGGCTCGTTTGAAACGGGCACTTTCTCTCTCCAGATCCTTACGCTCGGAGGACAAACAACCACGCGCTCTTCTCCAAGCCTTGCGATGTCTCCTCCGACAGTTTCAGCGAATTCGCACAATTCGTTGACGGCACGTTTCACATCCTCAATGCTCTTGTTTGCGAGAGGGGTTATCCTGAGGATCAGAATGTTTCCCTCTTTGACCTCAGTCTTGATAGAATCTAGATCCGACAGATCGCGGAGAGGCATTGCCTTCAAATAGGTCTTGTCAGGATTGCTTTTTGCTTCAGCTTTCTTTTCTTCCTTTCCAGGTCTACGCAATATTCCAAGTCTTGGCAACGTTCTCCTCTCTTGTTTTCCTATTCCGAGAGTCCAAATTGTTCAGTCAAACGTCCAAAATTCTAATGCAGATTGAAGTATTAAAGCGTTCTATCAGTCTCATGTATTGACACATCTTAATGATCGTCCAAAGTCAGTTCCTTGAGGAGGTTCCATGTTTTATCGCCGACATAGAACAGATTCTTGACGACTTTGCCTTGCTTCAACTTTAGTGCTTCTTCTGACCCGAAAAGAATTTCGCCTAGTGCAATCGGTTTTCCGAATTTTTCGTCCACGATTGCAACAATGCTGTTACTTCTGAACGTTCCCTCGATCCGTCTCACGCCTGGTGCCATCACGTTTGCACCCTTGCAGACATATGGAACAGCTCCCATGTCCACTATGACTTTGGGGGCCAAGCGAAGGTATTCTTCAAACTTCAAAGTTGGATAGACGCCGTCGCTGGTCTTGATCATTATTGGTCTGCCGTTCACGAGAATAATCTCGGCGACGTCGGTTTCAATGACTTCAATGTCTGCTCGTTCTTTAAAGAATGAATTCAAATCCGTTTGGAGCTTCTCTGAAGCTTCGTGGAGCAGGATTTTTGCTTCTCTGTTCTTGAGGAAATGCCGTCGATACTTGTCGGGCATCTGATCCATCTCTTAGATAGATTTAAATCTCAAGGTTTAAGTATAAAAGGCATAACAATTTGGGTTTGAGGGTAAAGAATGAGCGAAATGACAACTGAGATACTTGAGCAAAATCTTGGGAAGATAGTGCTGGTGAGGCTAAAGGGCGGAAAGAGTCTTCGCGGAAGACTGAAAGGATTCGATCAACATTTGAACCTCGTTCTGGAAGAGACTGAAGACACTACCACCTCAGAGAACGTCAGAAAACTCGGAGTGATAATTGTCCGAGGAGACAACGTCGTGCTTATTTCGCCACCTCCAAGGTGACACCTTTGGGAAAGGGAACGCCCTCGTTTGGGAAGCGCCAAGGAAAAAGAGTTCATATAAAGTGTCGGAGATGCGGTAGAAGAGCTTATCATGTAACGAAGAAACGCTGTGCCGCGTGCGGTTATGGAGAGACTGCAATAATCAAGACTTATTCTTGGAGAACGAAAAACCTGCATAGAGAAAGAATGCGTTGATGCGCCTTTCTTGGCTATTGCGTTGCTTGATAGTATCCTTTGTCGACTTTGACGAAGATTAGTGGTCCCTTGCTCTGGGTTAGGTCTCTTGCTTTCTTCAAAGCGTTGTTGACAACGTTCAACGTCTGCTCTTTCTCGTTGACGTAGTTCCTTTTTTCATCGCCTAATTCCATCTTCAACAGGTTTTCGGCTAGGATTGATGTGCCGCAGATTTCTCCGTTCCGAATCAGTGTTGAGATGACTAGGTCCACCATTTGGCTGCGATTGGAGAGTCGTGCCCATATGGGGTCTGCATTGTTAAGGATTTTTGTAACGTTGTTCCATTTCTTTGAATTCTCGTTTCCTATCAAGAGTTTGACTCTTTCTCCCCATTTCTTGAGCCAAATGCCGCTCCAGACCGTTATAAATTCCTGTAGTTCGTCTGGGTTTTCCTCGAAAAACTTCTCAAGTCTGTCGACGACGTCACATTGGTCGGTGTCCTTTCTGATCAGATTCCAGTGTACTCTGAGGTAATTCGTCAGGTCTTGACAGGCGATTTGGAGTACTTTGCGATCCGCTCCTAAAATGTCGATTAGAGGGTTCTTTTCTATTAGTTTTTCGGACATCAACGTTTCTATGAAGTTCAAAGGTACTCCCTTCTCGAAGCCTTCTCCGTCTAAGACTAAATCTTTGGGCTTTTAATAAGCTTTATTCGTGGTTGCTTCTATAACTCTGTTCAGTAGTTTTCAGCCATATTCTCTTTCTAGAAATATTGTAAGAAAGGAACCTGTCGCTATTTCACGGTTTCAGCAATTCATCGACATTTTCCTGAATCAAGTCTGGTTCTTCGGTTTGAAGTTCGTCCAGCATGAGTCTCTTCATGGTCTTTTTCTTTCTGTTATGCTTGTTCGGAAGTTTTTGTTCGATAAGTTTTTATTTGCCGTCACTTGTCTAAGGTAAATACCCGATAAATCCGTTTGGGCACAATAGTTTAGGAATGAAGGGCGATGGTTAGAAAAGCGAGGATACGTTTGACGAGCACGGATTACTCGATGCTCGAAGAGGTATGTGAGGAGCTGAAAGTCATCGCCCAAAAGACCGGTGTGAAGATAAACGGTCCCGTTCCGTTGCCGACGAAACGGTTGAAGATACCCGTGTTGAAGTCGCCGTGCGGTGAGGGAACGTCGACTTGGGATAGGTGGGAGATGCGGGTTCATAAACGTCTTATCGATATTGATGCTGAAGAGCGTGTTATGCGTCGGATTATGAGGATTCGTGTTCCTGAAGAGGTCCATGTGACGATAGAACTATTGTAGAGGTCTCAGCGCGCGTTCTTGTTGTTTTGAGGCGGAAAGCAGAGTACCCCCCTCCCCCCTAGGTTTTTTCGTGCAAGGTATTGGAGTTGGTTCTTTGGGTGTTGACGTGTATGGGTCTTGGGGTAGTATGTGTTGGTGGTTTGATGTTGGCTTTTGCGTTTTTGTTCGGTTTGTTGCATTGGTGGGTGTGGTGGTGTTTGTTGGGCGGGGTGTTTGTACCAAAAGGGATAATTAGAAACGGGTTCCCAATAGTTGCAGAACTTTGGATATTGATGTGGGAGACGAGTTGAGGGTTTCAGGTGTCGAAGGAGTCTGAGAGAAATATGGCTAGTTTAACGAGATTTGCGGTGGTCATGCTTGTCGTGGTCATTTTGGTTAGCTGTCTTTATAATACTGAGTTGGACTTGTTTCCGGCGGCTGGTGCCGCTGACTCTTTTCCGGTTCACAACGTCAACACGGGTTTAAACTATTCTTCCGTTCAAGCCGCCGTTGATGCTTCTGAGACTTTGGATGGACACACTGTTCTTGTTGATGCGGGAACGTATGCTGAGCATCTCGTCGTGAACAAGTCTCTGGCGATAATCGGAGGTGGCCGCGATAGGACGATTATTGACGGAGGCGGCGCTGGATACGTGGTTCACGTCGTTGCTGACGATGTCTTGATAAAAGGTTTTGAGGTAAGGCAGGGTCTTTTCGGGATTTTCGTCGATCGTTCTGATAACTGTGTTCTGTCCGACAACAGTGTGAGTGGGATCGTTGACAATTACGCCGTTTACGCGTATTATTCTCAAAATTGCACGATCAAACGGAACATAGTGGGGCCTAATTCGGCTTCCGGAGTCCTTGTTACAAATTCTGAGGGCTTTACGGTATCAGAAAACCACGCGTTTGACAACAGCGGCTATGGACTCAACGCTAACGCATCCATGAACGGAGTGATTTCATGGAATGAGGCGTTCAACAACTCATATGATGGAATTGGCCTTAGTAAGGGCAGCAGCAACTGCACTGTGTTCGCAAACAATGTAACAGGTAACGATTTCTATGGCATTTGGCTTGATTCAGATTCGTTTGATAACCTGATTTATGACAATGACATAATTAAGAATGGAATGCAGGTATCTGTCAACCTTGCTAACCGTTGGGACAACGGGGTTGAAGGCAACTATTGGAGCAACTACTCCGGTGCTGACTCGGATATGAACGGGATAATTGACGAGCCTTTTGTCATTAGCGACGTGAACATAGACAATTATCCTCTTGCAGGAGAGTTCCGCTCGTTTGAAACAGTTTACAGTTACCGCGTGAACGTCGTTTCCAACTCGACAATAGACGCCTTTTCTTTTTTTGAGCCCAACGGAACAATCAGGTTCGTAACTCAAGAAAGCGCGGCGAGCCAAGACTATGGTTTTTTCAGAGTAAGTATCCCGCATGGGTTGATGATCGGGCCCTATAATGTGACAATAGACGAAAAGAGCCCCATTTATGTCAACTACACGCTTTACGACGATGGAGATAGTAGATGGATTTTTTTCAACTTCCAGAATCTCACAGGCGAAGTTTCAGTTCAGGGGGTCGACAGGACGGTTCCAACAGTTGCTGTAATCCTTCCCCAGAGCAAGACGTACGATACGAGCAATGTGCTGTTGGTCTTCGTGGTGAATGATCCGCCTTCTTGGATGGCGTACAGCATGGACGGTCAAGGCAACGTGACAATCGATGGCAACATCACGATTGAAGGCGTATCGAACGGAACACACTATGTCACGGTTTATTCAAGAGATTTCGCTGGGAACACTGGCGCATCAGACACAGTATATTTCAGTGTCAATATCCCCGGAACTCCGTTCGTTTATTGGGCTCTTCTCGTGGTCGCGATCGTTGCAGTGGTTTTGCTTTCGGTCTTCATTCTTCTCAGAAGGTCCAAGAATAAGACTAAGCCAGATCACTGAGCCTTAGTCACAGTTTCATAAGGTATCTGGATGAAAGCCGACACAAGAAGACACGCTCTAACGGAAGGAGTGGCAGCAGGTGTTCTGTTTGGAACCGCCGCAGTTTTCGTCAGATATGCTCAGGGGGCCGATCCTTACTCGATTGTTTTCTGGCGTCTTGCAATTGCATCAGTAACCTTAGGTGCGACATCGATCCTCTTCAGAAAGAAATTTCAACTGAGACTTGTGAAAGAAAACATAAAGGAAATGATAGTTCTCAGCCTTTTTCTGTGTTTTCACTTTATCTTCTTTACGGTCTCAGTAAACGACACGACAATCTTGAACGCGACGGTGTTGGTGAACACTGTGCCGTTCTTCTCAATACTCATCTCAACATTCGTCTTCAGGCTAAGACCCTCCCGTGTTGCGTTGGCAGGTCTTGCACTGTCATTCATAGGTGTCCTCATAATCGTGTTTGGCGAAACGGTGTCTACAAGACCTTTGGGAGGTGTTGCACCCAGTCTAAGAGGCGATTTGGAAGCTATTCTTGCTGCACTGTTCCTGGCTTTGTACTTGAACTTCGGAGGGAAAGTGAGAAGCAAGACTAACATCTTGACTGCGATGCTGCCGATCTACGGATTCGCTATGTGTATCGTAGGAATTATAAGCGTAGCAACAGGAAATGCGACCTCACTTTTGCAGCCTATTCCAACCAAGATTTTTCCTCTGATCGGGCTTGGTCTTCTTCCTACTGCCATTGCACACACTTTGTATTTTTCATCTTTGCGAGGTCTCAAACCGTTTGAAACCGCGACGATGGCCCTTCTAGAACCTGTTGGAGCCACAGTTCTGGGTGTTGCTGTCTTCCAAGAGGTCCCGGCTCCTGTATTTGTTCTGGGGGCAGTCTTAGTCTTGATAGGTATCTTCTTCACAGTAAGAACGAGGAGTCAACAGGGCGGATGAAAACAAGGATTAAGTGAAGGTCTATTCTGGGAAGGTCTATTCTTCTTCCTCGACTTTCTTACCTTTGAAAACCAGCGTGTTTTCCTTGCCGCCTATCACTCTGTAATATTCTCTCAGGTCGTTCTTGTGAAGGAATTTGCGCAAAAGCATGCGCAGGTAGGTTCTTGACACGGTGGTTTCTTCGCCTTTGACAACTATGCCGTCTGCTCTTGATTCCACTTTGGCCCCAGTTTTTTCCTTCAAGTATGATGTCAATTCCTTCATCAAATCGCTTCCTTCGCTTTTCAGTTCTGTCAAGTCTATTTTTGTTTCTTCCATGTTTCTTACCTCATTTTCTTACGATTATGACTCTGACTTGATCACAGGCGTCTTCGCAACTGTCTGCGATCATTTCTATGGCTTCGAAGAGTTGACCTATTAGAACGGCAACTCCCGCCTTTTGTATGTCTTCTTTTCCCAAGAGTATTCTGGCTTTTTCGTGTATGTCGTCGACTTTTTCTTCTTGTCTTTCTACTGTGTCGGCGGCTTTAAGGGCTTCTTCGGGTTTTGTCATGATGCTGTTCACACATTTTTGGAGCGAGACTGCGCACTCTTTTACGTTGACTACCATTTCTATTGACTCGTCTTTGATTGAAACTGGCACGTTGTCCATGGGTATTGCACCAAGTATGCGGGTGGATTCTCTGCTCCAATCGGCCACCATGTCAACTTTTTTCACAAGGTTCATCAGGTCTTCTCTGTCTGTTGGCGACAGTTCGCCTGTTGATATTTCATCCATGACATTTCTTCGAAGTCCGTCAGCTTCTTTTTCACTGCTCGCAACTCTTTGGATGCATCTCTCCATTTCTTTCTTGTCGCCTTTGATCGAAGCTCGCATCGCTTTTTCTAGGTCTTCAACTATGCCTGTCGTAAGAGCCAAGTGTCGTTGAACAGTCATCAAAGCTTTGGTTTCCTTGCGTTTTGCAAACCATTTGATGAGCTCACTCAACAGCCAATTCCTCCTTCAACCCTGCTTCAGGGTACGCGAACAAATGTGCGTTCTCAGCATTAAAATAGACCGATACTTTCTCTTCGACTTTGACCCATCTCCCAACCATTGAGGGTTTGACTATGACTATTTTATCTTGGTTCTGAAGCATTATCTCGTACCTTATAGTCGTACCTTCAAAGGTGACTCTTTCTACAATTCCAGCGATCGAGTTCTTGGCTTTGTTCGAAGTCTCCTGCAGCACAAAGGCTTCGGGTCTCACCGCCAGAACCACTCTATCACCTTTTTCTGCGGTGTTGTTTAAGGCTTGGACTCTTATTCCTCCTCTAATCTCGACCGATGTTTCTTTAGTGCCTTTTTCCAAGATATATCCCTCAAGGAAATTTGACTCTCCTATGAAGTTTGCCACAAAAACGTTTTGCGGAGACATGTACAGCTCCTTTGGCGTTCCAACTTGCTTGATTTTCCCCTTTTTCATGACCGCTATCCTGTCTGAAATCGCCATTGCTTCAGCTTGGTCGTGCGTCACATGCACTGCCGTCAGTCCCAAGTCTTTTGTCATTCTTCTTATCTCGTACCTTAGATCATTCCTCACTTTGGCATCTAGCTGTCCAAGCGGTTCGTCTAACAGGAGTAAACGTGCCCCTGCTGCTAAAGCTCTGGCTACAGCTATTCTCTGCATCATTCCTCCGCTGAGTTCGTTTGGAAACGCATCAAGCCTTTCATGTAGTCTGACCATTTCGAGAACCTCGTGCCCTATCGTGCCTGCTTTGTCCATGTCGAATCCTTTGACTGTTGGGCCGTAGATCACGTTGTTCCAAGCATTCATA
>Ga0299915_10001318_pt1 | contig 18434 bp, 15 predicted proteins | sample RVTome_13_FD_200263 | JGI IMG/M metagenome (GOLD analysis project Ga0299915, IMG submission 200263) | Soil microbial communities from uranium-contaminated site in the Upper Colorado River Basin, Wyoming, United States - RVT92D227 (version 2) ... | reverse complement strand
GGCCGGGTGTGCGAGGGCTCGCCGGTCGTGGCAATGGCACCGAGGTCGAATCTCGATCCGGTGGTTGGCGGACGAGCGAGCGGCCCCACCGCGTCGCGCGCAGGCGAGCGTGTCCGCGTTCTCGCCCGCGCCGAGCCGCGCGAACGCAACAGCGAGCGAGACCGAGAAGTCCATCTGCGTGACGTCGAGGCGATCGCGCGGGGACGCCGAGGGCATGCCGGCGACCGCGGAGCCGCTGGCGGTCGACGGCGTGTCCTGCAGCCTGTGTCATCAGATCGGCCCCGAGCGACTCGGCGAGCGGTCGAGCTTCACCGGTGGGTTCGTCGTCAGCTCGTCGGCCCACCGCCGGATGTTCGGGCCGTTCGAGATCGGGCGCGGCCACGTCCGCGTGATGTCGTCGGCGACCGGCGCGGTCCCCACGACCTCGGCTCACGTCCAGCGCTCGGAGCTGTGCGCGACCTGCCACTCCTTGTACACGCACGCGCTCGGGCCCGACGGTCAGGTGCTCGGCGAATTCCCCGAGCAGGTGCCCTACCAGGAGTGGCTGCACAGCGCGTATCGCGATCGCCAGAGCTGCCAGGACTGCCACATGCCGGTGGTCACCGAACCGACGCCGATCGCCTCGGTGGGCGCACCGCCCCGCACGGGGTTGTCGCGCCACGACTTCCGCGGCGCGAACTTCTTCGTGCTCGGGATGCTCAACCGGTATCGAGCCGAGCTGGGCACGGTCGCGCTCCCGGCCGAGCTCGACGCCGCGGTGACGCGCACGCGCACGTTCTTGCGGACCGCCACCGCGACGCTGGCGATCGACGGTGTCATGCGCGACGGCGACCGCCTCGGCTTCGAGGTCGTGGTCGACAACCTCACCGGGCACAAGCTCCCCACCGCCTATCCGTCGCGTCGCGTGTGGCTGGGGGTCACGGTTCGCGACGCAACCGGCAAGGTCGTGTTCGAGTCCGGGCGGCTCGAGGCCCGGGGCGCGATCGCCGGCAACGACAACGATCGCGACGGTGCGACGTTCGAGCCCCACCACGCCGAGATCACGACCTCGGAGCAGGTCCAGATCTTCGAGTCGATCATGGCCGACGCGTCGGGCGCGGTGACCACCGGCTTGCTCGGTGGCGTCGCGTACCTCAAGGACAATCGCCTGCTGCCGCGCGGCTTTGACAAGCGAACCGCCCACGCCGATGTCGCGGTGCATGGCGCGGCGATCGACGATGCCGACTTCGTCGCGGGCGGCGATCGCGTGCGTGATGCAATCGCCGCCGGCGGCTCGCGTGGGCCGCTCACCATCGATGCCGTGCTGTGGTACCAGCCGATCGGCTTCCGGTGGGCGCACAACCTTCGTCCGTACGACGCGATCGAGCCCCGGCGGTTCCTGGCCTACTTCGACGCGATGGCATCGTCGTCCGCGACCGAGCTCGCGGCCGCGCGCGCGACGGCGCCGTGAAACCACGCCGTTGTCAGGCGAAGCCGTCGCGGTGCTCGGAGAGGAAGCTCGCGAGCGAGGTTGCCGGTCGCCCGAGCACGTCGGCGACCGTGGTGGTCGGGGTCGAGGCCAGGTCGGCAGCGTACAGCCGCGACAGCACGAGCAGGTCGTCGACCAGCCAGGCGGGAAGCTGCGCGGCCAGCATCGCATCGCGCGCGGCGGCCGGCGGCACGTCGACGTAGCTGATCGGGCGTCCGACCAGCTGGCTCACCGCGGCTGCGAGCTCGGCGTACGAGAACGCAGCCGGCCCGGTCAGCTCGAGCGTGCGACCGTCCCACGTGGTCGCGCGCGCCGCCGCGGCCGCGACTTCGCCGATGTCGCGCGAGTCGAGGTAGCAGACTCGACCGGTTCCGAGCGGCGCGTAGATCGCGTTCGCCGCCTTGATCGAGCCCGCATAGCCGAACGTGTTCTGCAGGAAACCGTGGGGCTGGAGCGACACGTAGGCGAGCCCCGAGGCGCGGAACCTCGCGTCGAGCTCGCCGTGCCAGCGCCCGAGCGCGGCAGGTGAATCGGTCGCCGCACCCCACGCCGACACGCGGACGATCTTGCGGACGCCCGCGGCCTGGGCGGCGGCGAGGGCGTTGCCGTGCATCGCGACCAGCTCGGGCGACGCCGGCGTGACCAGGATCAGCGTGTCGATCCCGGCGAACGCGGTGGTCAGCGATCGCGGATCGGTGAGATCGCCCGCGACGGCGGTCGTGCCGGCTGGGGCCTTCGCCGGATCGCGCGCGAGCACGCGGACGGGGGTAGCCGACCGCGCGAGCGCGGCGATGGCGGACTTGGGAATGTGGCCCGTAGCGCCGGTGACAAGGATCATGAGTGCCTCCGTCGAGCAATGTGGTGGCCCAGGTCTGAGTTGACCAGTGCAATGATCGAAAGCTATCGTTGCACGAGATGGAATCATCGAGCCTGGCGCTGCTGGCCACCCTGGACGCCCTGCTGCAGGAAGTCAGCGTGACCCGGGCGGCGCGCCGGCTCGGCCTGTCCACGCCCGCAACCAGTCACGCGCTCGCGCGAATCCGCGCCAGGCTCGGCGATCCGTTGCTCGTGCGAGCCGGACGCCAGATGGTGCTGACGCCGCGCGCCGAGGCGCTGCGACCCAAGGTGCGGAGCGCGGTCGAGCACGCGGCCCAGGCGCTGGAGCTCGATCGCCCGTTCGCGGCGGCCGAGCTCCAACGCACGTTCGTGATCCATGCCAGCGACTACGTGCTGACCGTGCTCGGCGTGGAGCTCGATCGGATCGTTCACGCCGAGGCGCCCGGCGTCGCGCTGCGGTTCATCGCCAACTCGACCGACGATCCGGCGGCCCTGCGCGACGGCGCGGCGGATCTGTCGATCGGGATCTACGGCGAGCTGCCACCCGAGCTCAAGACCAGGCTCCTGCTCACCGATCGGTTCGTGTGCGTCGTGCGTGCCGCGCACCCGACCGTCAAGAAGCGGCTGGCCCTCGATCAGTTCCTCGCGCTCGAGCACATCCAGGTCGCGCCGCGTGGCAGGCCGGGTGGCTATGTCGACGACGTGCTCGCCGAGCGCGGCGAGGCGCGTCGGGTCGCGCGGGCGGTGCCGTTCTTTCTCGCCGCGCTTCGCCTCACCGCGGTCACCGACTACGTCCTGACGATCTCCGAGCGCGTGGCGCGCATCATGGCGCCGAGCCTCGACCTCCGCGTGATCGACCCGCCGCTCGCGCTTCGACCCTACGCGCTCAAGCTCGTGTGGCATCCGCGGTTCGACGGCGATCCGGCGCACGGCTGGTTACGCGACGCGCTGCAACGTGCGGTCGAGGCGACCGCCGGTGACGCGCATCCGGATCCGCAGCTACGGTTGCCACCGGGTCGCCGGCGCTCGCGCAGCAAGTAGTCGAGGTCTCGGGAGAGGTCCGTTTTGAGTTGCAACATGTGCAATCACTTGTTGCAATGGATGCCGTCGACAGCAATGACTCGCATGGGCACGGTGATTCCACGGTCGCACTGGCGATCGCAGAAAGAGCCGTCATGAGTCTCAGAGACCCGAACGTCGCCAACCCCAAGCGCAAGAAGCGCATCGCCATCGTGATCGCGAACCCCGCCGTGTCGACCACCACCGGATGGCCGGTGGGGTTCTGGTGGAGCGAGCTCACCCACCCATACCTCGCGTTCGAGGACGCCGGGTACGACGTGGAGATCTTCAGCCCCGACGGCGGAGCATGCCAGCCCGATGCGATGAGCGATCCACGTGATCCGAGCGGCTACTCGGCGAGCGACCTCATCAGCATGGGCTTCTTGTCGACCCCCAAGCTGGCAGCGCTGGTCGCGAACACGCGGCCGGTCGCGCAGCTCGAGGTCGGAGCGTTCGACGCGATCGTCGTGGCCGGCGGTCAGGCGCCGATGTTCACCTTCGAGAAGGCGACCGCGCTGCACACCAAGTTCGTCGCGTTCTACGAGGCCGGCAAGGTCGCGGCCGCGCTGTGCCACGGCGTCGCGATCCTGCGCCACGCGAAGCTCTCCAGCGGCGAGTACCTCGCGCGCGGCAAGACGGTCACCGGGTTTGCGAACGTCGAGGAGGACTTCGCCGATAACGCGGTGTGGGGCATGAATCTCCTGCCGCGCGACACGCACTTCATGCCATGGCGGATCGAGGACGCGCTGCGCGAGCTCGGGGCGAACTTCATCCAGGCCGGGCTGTGGCGCGGGTTCGCGACGCGCGACGGTAACCTGATCACCGGCCAGCAGAACTTCTCGGGGGCGGAGACCGCGGCGCTCGTCATCGAGACGCTCGGACGCTGACGACGTGGTCCAGCGCCCGCGAGCGTTCGCGCGCGCCAACCCATCGACTTCCGCTCGAAATTCAGATTCTTCACGGCGCCTGTCGATCCGCGGGTCCCCCGATCGACCCGAGGCTGAACTCACAACGGAGAACAGCTCATGAAGACAGCAACGATCGTGGCAATCCTTGGATGTGGCGTGACCATCGCAGCGGCAGGCCCAGCGCCGAAGCTGGTCGCATTTCCTGCCGAAGCGCTCAAGTGGGAGCCGTTCTTTCCTGGTGGTCCGGACGAAGCGTTCGTGATCGGGACCAAGGAGTCGAAGCAAGGCCCCACGGCCTTCTTCATCCGGTTCAAGGCCGGCTTCGACTCCGGCTGGCACACGCACGAGTCGGCGTACACCGGGATCGTGATGAGCGGAACCATCATCGAGACGAGCAAGGGTCAGGACGCCCTCAAGCTTCGCGCGGGCTCGTACTACCTCCAGCCGATCGTGGTCCACAAGACCCAGTGCGCTCCCGGAGCGGACTGCCTCATGTACATCTACGAGGAGGGGAAGTTCAGCTTCACGCCGACCGATGAAGCCGGCAAGCCGCTCCCTCAGCCCAAGGCGCCCCCAAGGAAGTAGCGGGCGAAGGATCGCCGACGAGGAGTGCGCGCCGCAAACATGATCACCACGCTCGACGCGCATTCCGAGGTGCGCGCATGCCGCCCGACGGCAAGCGCGCGACGTTTGACGACGCGCGCTTGTTGCTACGAATCCGACGCAGGCGTGCTGACTCGCCTGGCTCTGGATGAACCGCATCGGTTGCGTGCGAGTGGGTCGAGACGCAAGACGTGCGCGCGAAGACGCCGCAGCGAGCGCCAGAGCGCACCGACCGCCACCCCGGAACACGACATGCATCGTCGAGGGTCGAGCCTCGAGGTTCGCGTGCACCGACCCAGACCGCTCGACGATTCGTCACACGCGCATCGCACGGTAGCGGCTACCGCTCTCATCGAGTCGCGCGACGCCCTGCTCACCCGGCTCGGGGCGTCGCGTGAAGGGCTCTCGATGGACGAGGCCACGCGACGCCTCGCCGAGCGTGGTCCCAACGAGCTGGCTGCGACGCGGCTCCGATCGAAGGTCGGCGAGCTGATTCGCGCCGTCGCGAACCCGCTGGTCGTGATCCTGCTGATCGCGGGCACGGCGTCCGCGTTCCTCGGCGAGGTCGGTGACGCGACGATCATCGGGGTGATCGTGTTCCTGAGTGCGGGCGTCAATACGTGGCAAACGTTCCGTTCCGAGCGAGCGGTCGAGCGGCTTCGAGACCGGGTGGCTCCGACCGCGACCGTGCGGCGCGACGGCGCGTGGGTAACGCTCGTGCGACGCGAGATCGTGGTCGGTGACGTGATCCGGCTATCGGCCGGTGATCTCGTGCCGGCCGACGCGCGGCTGCTCGAAGCCGACGACCTTCACGTGCAACAAGCGGCACTGACGGGCGAGTCGCTGCCGGCGGAGAAGAGCGTCACCGGCGAGCCGACGGCGACCACCCCCGATTCGCCCGACCATGTGTTCCTCGGGACCTCCGTCGTCAGCGGCACCGCGAGCGCGGTCGTGTTCGCCACCGGCAAGCACACCGGGTTCGGGGATGTCGTCGCGCGGCTCGCGGCTCGTCCCGACGAGACCGAGTTCGAACGCGGCATCCGCCAATATGGAATGTTGATCCTCAAGACGGTGACCTTCCTCGTGCTGTTCATCCTCGTGGTGAACGTGAGCACGGGGCGAGACCCGATGCAGTCGCTGCTGTTCTCGGTCGCGCTCGCGGTCGGCTTGACGCCGGAGTTTCTGCCGATGATCACGACCGTCACGCTCGCGCAGGGCGCGATCCTCATGGCGCGCGAGAAGGTGATCGTGAAGCACCTGTCGTCGATCCAGAACCTCGGGAGCATCGATATCCTGTGCAGCGACAAGACCGGCACGTTGACTGCCGGCACGATGTCGCTCGACGCGGCGCTCGATCCGCTCGGGCAGCCGTCGGATCGCAGCCTCCTGCTGGCGCACCTGAACGCCCGGTTCCAATCGGGGATCGCGAGCCCGCTGGACGCGGCGATCCTCGAGCATCCGGTCACCGACACCGGGTTCTCGAAGACGGACGAGATCCCGTTCGACTTCGATCGACGACGGCTCTCGGTGGTCGTCGAGCAGGGCGGCGAGTACACCCTCGTCACCAAGGGTGCACCGGAGGGCGTGCTCTCCGCCTGCACGAGCTATGAAGCCGACGGTGCGATGCGTGCGCTCGACGAGGCCGCGAGGACGCGCTGTCTCGACACGTTCCGGCAAGCGAGCCAGCGCGGGTTCCGCGTGCTCGCCGTGGCGTACCGCAAGGTCTCCGCACCCGGTGGCTGGAAGTCGACCGACGAGCGCGACCTCGTGCTCGCCGGCTTCGTGACGTTCGCCGATCATCTGGTCGAGGGCATCGCCGCATCGATCGCTCGCATGCGCGACGACGGCGTCGTCGTGAAGATCCTCACCGGCGACAACGAGCTGGTGAGCCGCTACATCTGCGACCAGGTCGGGATCGACGGTGGCCGCGTCGTGCTCGGCGACGAGCTCGAGCTCATGGACGACCTGGCGCTCGCACGCGTCGCCGAGACGACGCACGTCTTCGCCCGCGTCTCGCCGGCCCAGAAGCACCGGATCATCCGCACGCTCAAGGCACACGGTCACGTCGTCGGGTTCCTCGGCGACGGGATCAACGACGCGCCATCGCTGCACGGTGCCGACGTCGGGATCTCCGTCGCGGGGGCGGTCGATATCGCGCGGGAGGCCTCCGACATCATCCTCCTCGAGCGCCGCCTCGATGTCCTTCACGCCGGCATCCTCGCCGGGCGTCGGTCGTTCGGGAACGTCCTCAAGTACCTGCTGATGGGGACGAGCTCGAACTTCGGGAACATGTTCAGCATGGCAGGCGCGGTCCTGTTCCTGCCGTTCCTGCCGATGCTGCCGACGCAGATCTTGCTCACCAACTTCCTCTACGACCTCGCCCAGATCACGATCCCGACCGATCGCGTCGATCCGATCTACGTCGAGCGTCCTCAGCGTTGGGACATCCGGTTCATCCGCCGCTTCATGCTCCGGGTCGGCCCGGTCAGCTCGCTCTACGACTTCCTGACGTTCTTCGTGCTCTGGCAGGTCTTCGCGTTCGGCGAGGTCGCCTTCCAGACCGGCTGGTTCCTCGAGTCGCTCGCGACGCAGACCCTCGTGCTGTTCGTGATCCGGACCGCCGGCCGTCCGTGGTCGAACCGGCCGAGCGCGCCGCTGGCGATCACCACGCTGCTCGTCGTCGCCGTTGGCATGATCTTGCCGTATTCGCCAGCCGCCGGCCCGCTCGGCCTCGTGCCGTTGCCGCTGTCGTACTTCCTGTTTCTCGTGCCGGCCGTGACCACCTACCTCGTGGTCGTCGAGCTCGTGAAGGCGCGCGTCCTGCGGCGGCTGTGGCCGAGCGATCCACGATCGACCCGACCCGACGCGCATGCGTGAGCCCGCCTCGAACGAGTGTGATCGAAAGCTCGTCGATCACGCGGCACGTCGACCCGTGCGCAAACGCCAGCGCGATCGCGCAACGATTGCGCGCCTTGCCGCCCCAAACCCGTGCACGGCGTTTGCTTGAGTGATCAGGCGTGCGAGCGAAGCGCATCGGTTCCGCGATCCTCCGACCTTTCACGAAGGTCCACGCCGAGGAGGCCGCCACCGTCGGGCTGATGGCGCTGTGCGCGTTCCTGTTGCTCACGGCGTACTACCTCCTGAAGACGGTGCGTGAACCGCTGATCCTGCTGGAAGGTGGCGCCGAGGTGAAGCTCTACGCTCGCGCGGGGCAGGCGCTGCTGATGGTCGGGGTCGTGTACCTGTACGGCGAGCTCGCGCGACGCGTTGGCCGCATGAAGCTGCTGTCGTTCGTGTTCCTGTTCTTCATCTCGAACCTCGCGGTGTTCACGGTGCTCGCGACGACCGACCTGCCGATCGGCCTGGCGTTCTTCTTGTGGGTCGGCGTGTTCAGCTACACCGTCGTCGCCCAGCTGTGGGCGCTCGCCGCGGACATCTACACCGAGGAGCAGGGCAAGCGGCTGTTTCCGATCATCGGCGCCGGAAGCTCGATCGGCGCGGTGCTCGGCGCGCTGTTCGCGAGGTCGTTGGTCCCGTACGGGCCGCCCGTGCTGATGGGAACGGCGGTGGTGATCCTGCTCGGGTGCGTCGGGTTGATCCTGTGGATCGGACGGCGGTCGAAGACCGCCCCGGTGCGTCGCGAGGAGAAGCCCCCCGAAGCGCCGCTCGCCACGCAGGGCGCGTGGCACGTCCTCGCGCACGACCGGTATCTGATCCTGATCGCCGGCCTCGTCGTGTTCCTCAACTGGGTCAACAGCTCCGGTGAGTACTTGCTCGACCGCACGCTGGTCGATGCGGCGAACGCGGCGGCCGCAGAGGGCGCCTCCGCGAAGGCGTACATCGGTGAATTCAAGGCCGACTACTACTTCTGGTACAACACGATCGGGCTGGTCCTCGAGCTGTTCGTCGTCTCGCGTGTGTTCAAGCTCGTCGGCATCCGCAAGGCGCTGTTCGTCATGCCGGCCTTCGCGCTGCTCGCGTACGGCTCGGCGTTCTTCCTGCCGGTCCTCGCGGTGTTGCGGCTCGTCAAGATCGGCGAGAACTCGCTGCAGTACTCGCTGCAAGACACCACGCGTCATGCGCTGTTCCTCGTCACGACCCGGGTCGAGAAGTACGTCGGCAAGACCGCCACCGACACGGTCGCGGTCCGCATCGGCGCGATCATGTCGATGGTGATGGTGTTCACGGGCACGCGCCTCGGGTGGTCGACGACCACGTTCCTCGCGATCAACGTCGGGCTGGCGGTGGTGTGGCTCGCGTTCGCCGTGTTGATCGGCCGGGAACACCAGCGGCGCAGCGGCGAGGCCGTGGTCGCCACGCCGTCGGGATCGACTGGTACCGGGGCGGGCATGCCGGTCGTCGCGACGCAGACGTAGCCGGTCGTTTGCGACGACGTCTGCCACCTCGATCGGCGGTCGTTTCGGTTAGGCTCGCAGACGTGACGTGGCTGGTGGCGACTGCGCTCGTGCTCGGTGGGCTGATGGCCTGCGACGATGCCGCACCTGCATCGGGCCTGACGCCGACCTGCGATCCTTCGGTGACGTGCGCTGCGGAGAGCGGGCTCGAGCTTGCGGCGGCGTGGCCGCGCCACACGATCCACCACGGGCTCACCGGTGCCGACGGGGTGAACCTCGGCGATGTGAACGGAGATGGCCTGCTCGACGTGGTCAGCGGCTGGGAGCAATCGTCGAAGGTCACCGTGTCGTTGCATCCGGGCGCGGACTGCCCGTGCGCGGCTCGCGATCCGTGGCCGACGGTGGAGCTTCCCGAGCGGCTCGGCTCCGTCGAGGATGCGATCTTTGCAGACGTCGATGCCGACGGCCGGCTCGACGTGATCGCCGGCGGCGAGGGCAAGCAGCTGTTCATCTACTTCGCTCCGGACGATCCGGCGCAGCTCCTGACGCCCTGGGCGTGGACGATGGTGGAGGTGACCGCGGCACGCGATCTCCAGCGCTGGATCCAGGTCGCACACGCGGACCTCGACGGGGATGGCATCGAGGACATCGTCGCGGGCGGACGCGTCGAGCCGGCGAGCATCGGCTACTTCACGAGCGCGACCCCGCGCGATGCCGCGTCGTGGATCTGGCATCCGGTCGGGCCCGTCGGCTGCGTGTACACGCTGATCCCCCGAGACACCGATGGCGACGGCGATCTCGATCTGGTGATCAGCGACAACAGTCCGCTCACGCCGCCGGCGCCAGAGCTGCTCGGAGCGCGGTGGCTGGAGAATCCGGGTGGTGGCGCGCCGGGCGACTGGACGAGTCACCTGATCCAGCGGGCCGGGGGCGCGTTGGGCCTCATGAGGTTCATCGAGGTGAGCGACACCGGCATCATCGCCGGGTCGTCGTCGACGACCGCGAACGTGTCGGCGAGCAGCACCACGACCGACTGGGTGACGTGGACCACCGCCACGATCCCGCAGCCGTCCAACGTCGGCCAGTACAACGACGTCGAGCGCGGTGATCTCGATCGCGACGGCCTGCTGGATCTCGCGTTCTCGTACTCGCACGCCGACGGGGAGCTCTCGGGGGTCGTGTGGCTGCGCAACGACGGCGCCGGTGGATGGGAGCGCGGAGAGATCAGCGGACCCGACGGGACGAAGTACGACAACCTGGTGCTGCACGACGTCGACGGTGATGGCGATCTGGATGTCGTGACGAGCGAGCACATCAGCAACACGGCGCCTCCCGCCGAGCAGCTGGGGGTCATCTGGTATGCGAACCCCTCGGTCGTGGAGCCGGGGACGCTGGAGCCTTAGCTCGGGAGATCACGACGGCAGCTGGATCGAGGCAGCCTCGCGGTCCATCCAGGCCTTCATCCACGTGGTCGAGCGGTAGCGATCCCAGAGGTCCGCGGCGATCGTGACCACCGGCCCGGCGAGCCCGCCCCGCGCGGCGACGCGCAGCGCCGCGACGACGTTGACGCCGGTCGAGCCACCCACGGTCAGGCCCTCTTCCTTGACGAGCCGCTCGACCATCGCGAAGGCGTCGGCGTCGCTGACCTTCTCGCCGAGATCGAGCACGTCGCGATGCAGGTTGCCGGGAACCGAGCCCGAGCCGATTCCTTCGACGGCAAACGGCCCGTCGGGACCGAGCGTGCCGGTGTTGATCCAGTCCGCGATCGACGAGCCGATCGGATCTGCGAGCACGACCTGGATCTTCGGATCGAGCTCCTTCATCCGCCGGCCGACGCCGCTGATCGTCCCGCCCGTGCCCGACGAGCAGACGAAGGCCCCGATCGTGTCGAAGCCGGCCTCTGTCACCTGCGCGATGATCTCCTGGCCGGTGCCGCGGTACTTCGCCGTGCCGTAGTGGGCTCCGATGTTCGCCGGGTTGTGGAACTGGTTCGTCAGGAACCACCCGTTCTCCTCGGCGAGCCGCGCGGCGACGTTGCGAAAGTTGTGCGGAGCGGTGAGTGGGCCGTTCCGGGTGATGATCACCTCGGAGCCGAGCTGGCGCAGCGCGACGCGCTTGTCGATCGCCATCTTCTCGGGCAACACGCAGATACAACGGTAGCCACGCGCGCCGGCGATCAGCGCGAGCCCGACCCCGGTGTTGCCGGCGGTACCTTCGATGATCGTCGCGCCGGGCTCGAGCAGTCCGCGCTCTTCGGCGTCGATCACGATCGCGCGTGCGGTGCGGTCCTTGATGCTGCCACCCGGGTTGAGGTGCTCGCACTTGATGAACACCTTCACCGGCAAGCCGGCCGTCACGCGCTTGAGCTCGATCAACGGCGTGTTGCCGATCGCGTCGATCACATCCATGGAACCAACGATAGCACCAGACAATCGCCGGCTCGTGACGGTTGCGCGTGGTGCGTGATACGCTGGCGGTGTCTTGATCGGGGAGATCGTTGGCGAGTATCGAATCGTCTCCCCGCTCGCGCCGGGCGGGGTAGGCGATGTCTATCTCGGAGAGCACACGACCCTCGGGACCAGGGCCGCGATCGAGATCATGCATCCTCAGCTCGCGGCCAGCACCGAGGCCGCGCAGCAGTACGTCGAGGAAGTCCGCACGGTCGGCAAGATCAAGCACGCCGGCACGATGAAGATCATCGATGCCGGCGTCGATGCCGCCGGCCGCAACTACGTGATCCAGGAGATCCTCGACGGTGACACGCTCGCCAGGCGCATCGAGTCGTCGGGGCGGTTGTCGGTCACGCAGATCGGCGAGATCGGACGCCAGCTCGCGAACGTGCTCGCCGCGACGCACGACGAGGGCCTCGTCCACGGTGATCTGCGGCCCGATGCCATCTTCCTCATGCGTGCCGGTGGGCTCGCGCGCGGCGAGCCGCTCAAGGTGATCGAGTTCGGCGTCGCGAGGCTCAAGCGTGCGGTGGGCGTCGTGATCGGGCCCGTCTACACGGCGCCCGAGCTCCTCGGCAGCGGCGCCACGATCGACTGGCGAGTCGACGCCTACGGCCTCGGCTGCGTCGCGTTCGAGATGGCCACCGGGCGCCCGCCGTTCTCCGGCGCGAATGCCGACGAGGTTCGCGCGAAGCACCTCGAGCAATCGCCGCCGGCGGCACGCTCGCACATGCCGGACGTCACGCCCGCACTCGACATGCTGATCGGCCGGCTGCTCTCGAAGCGGCCCGAGGATCGATTCTCGTCGATGCGCGAGATCGCGCGCACGTTCGAGGCGCTCGGTGGCGGCGGCTCGTCGCGTCCGCTCGCTCCGACCGCGAACGAGATGCCGGCGCTCGTCATGGGCGAGATGTCGGGCGAGATCAAGGCACGTCCCAGCCAGCCGGATCATCCGCCCGAAGCTCCGGCGGCGGCCGCACCGTCGCCGATGCCGAAGCACGAGGCGTCGGTGATCGCGCCGGACGCGACCGCGGTCATGTCGAAGCGGAAGCGATCGAAGGCGCCGCTCTTGATCGTGCTCGCCGTGATCGTGATCGCGGGGAGTGCGGTGGGCATCGCCCTCGGGATGCGCGGCGGATCGAGCGAGGCGAGCAGCACGACCGGCTCGTCGGGCAAGCGCTGAGGTACCCCGGAAGCGAGTCTTGCGTGATCGTAGGCAGTACACGGGCGACCGTGATCACGAAGCGGAGACACGAACGCTAGTCGACTCCATGAAGGTGTCGGACCCGATACCAGGAGCCATCGCGGAGCCGGAACTCTTCGTCAAGGTTAGGTGCATTGATCGCGGCCCAGCCCGCCCGCTGAAGCACATGCCCATCATCGGTGGCGATCCACGAGCCGTGGATCACGACCCGGATCCGGTCTGGAGCCTCACCGGGCAGCATATCGATCGCGCCGCGACGCTCGAACCGAGCCGCTGTGACGTACCAACTGTGCTCGGTCCCGTCTTCCGGCTCTCTCGCATGCAGGGGGCTGTCACCGGACCTCATCCACTGCGCCGCTCGTCGTGTTCCCTCCGTCGTCAGTCGACGTTGGACATGGTTCTCCTCGCACGACCGTTCGAGCCACCCGGCGGCGATCGCCGTTGCTGTCTGTTCGACCGCATCGGTCGGACCTCCCACCTGCTCGCAAGTCAGCTGCGGGTTGTCGGGCCCCGTGGCGAAGTAGAAGCTCAGATCCTCGATGGGATCCTGCTCTTCAATCACGCGCGCTTCGGTCAACTGAGGTGGGGGACGGCGGCAGCTCATGAAGAGCACCACCACCAGCAGCTGTCGCGTGGTCACAACAGAGCATGCGCCATCCATCTGGATCGGTCGAGGGTCACATCGTCGCGCGACCTGGACGGTGACGTGGGGCACGACACATAGTCGACCTCGCGCGCGAATCGGGTCGGAGTCTCGTCGAGTCGATCGCGCCGCAAAAACGGCCGTAACCCATCGACCGTCAGATCACGACGGAAAATGTCCGCCGTTAACAAGTCCGGCCTGACCCTGTATCCCGACAAGACTCGACTGGTCCCGTTTGGTCGGTCCGATCGTTCTGAAAAGGACGACGGCTCGCAAGCCGTGAACCTGCGGCATCGCCCGTGGGGCGTGATCCGCGCTGCGACTTTGGCGCAGCGTGTTCCGGTGTTCCGCTCGTGGTAGGAGGGTCCGTGTTCCTGGCGACGAAGAAGCTGACGGATCCGCCGCCGAGCCCGTCGCTCGCGATGGAGCAGGCCGGCGCGAAGGGCGTGTGGGGCGGGCGACGTGCCGCCGACGGTCGGCTCGCGGGGCTCTCGGCCGTGGGCGTCAAGGGCCGGGTCGTCTACTTCGACGATGCCACGCTTCGCATCGCGGCGTTGCCGGCCGGCCGGTGGACGGGCATCGCGTTCGACGAGCGCTGCAGCGAGCTGTTCGTCTGCGGCCCCGAGGGGGTGTTCGCGATCGAGCTCGCCACCGAGGTAGCGACGCCGCTGCGCTGCGAGCTCGCGGACGTCGAGCACATCGCCGCGACCGGCGATCACCTCGTCGCGATCGGCTCGGACAGGTTCGTGGTGTTCGGACGCCGCGGCGCGCAGCTCGCGCCGGTCGTGGAGCTCGTGTTCGAAGAGACGGTGTTCGACCTGATCGCCCACGAGTCACGGATCGTGGTGCTCACGAACGAGCCGGACACGACCCGCGTACTCGCGATCGAGGGCGCGACGCTCCGCGAGCTCGGCCGCGTCAAGCAAGCGGTCAATACGGCCGCGCTGCACGAGGGACGGCTACTGCTCACCGGGGAGGCCGGCGTCTACGAGCTTGCCGGCGCGCCGGTCCTCCGAGCCAGCGGACCTGCGCGGCAAGTGCGCCGTCCGCGATCACCGAAGTGATCCCCTACGGCGGCGAGCTCGGCACACGCACGTCAGTTCGGCTGTGACTCGACGCCGCGCATCAGCACCGCGCGGACCTCGAGCTCGCCGCGCTCGTTGCGACGGAGCGTGTAGTCGGAGGCCTCGGCGGCGACCTCGCGACCGTGGGAGTCGAGGCATGGCCAGCGCACCTTGACGATCACGAGCCGGTCGCTGATCCACTCCTCGCCGCGAATCTCGGCGCGGGTCTCGACGATGCCACGCTCGTCGTACTCGTCGCTCGCGCCCGCGAAGAACCGCTCCACCTCGTGGTGCGAGGTCACGACCCGCACGCCTTCGGCGCCGATCACGACCGCGGGAATTCCCCACAGCGAGGCGACCCGCTTGCCGTCACCGACGGTGATCGCACTCGCGAGCTGGTTCAGGAACGCTTGCACCTCCGTGTGACGCTCGTGCGGCGCGCGAGCACGTCGCGGCTGCGCGGTTGGCTGATGGCTCGCCATGACGTCCTCCTGATTCGCAGCAAGCCAGTTGCATCAGGTGTACCGGCGGTTTGCGCGAGCGCACTTGACACGTATCACGATGTGATACATCGTGTAGCACATCGTGACACGCAAACGGCCAGCGACCGAGCCTCCCGAGCCCGACGGGCCCGAGAAGAAGGAACGCGTGATCCACACGCGCGTCCCGGAGTCGCTGGAGGCACAGCTTCGCCAGCGAGCGGAGGACCTCGGGATCTCGGTCTCGAACCTCGTCCGCAACGTGCTCGGTCACACGTTCGGGCTCGTCGGTGGAGTCGTGGCCGATAGCCATGCGGTCGCGCGTGCGGCGCGCGGCGCCAGGGCGGAAGCGGCGGCGACCACGCCGGCGACCTCGTCGATCGATGACGTGCTCGGATGGCAGCCGATCATGCTCGGCAAGAACGCGGTCTGTGCACGCTGCAATGCTTTGCTCCCACGCGGCACCGATGCCGCAACCGGGGTCGGGGAGACCGGCGCCACTCGGTTCGTGATCTGTCAGGCCTGCCTGCAGGAGCTCCGCGCGTAAACATCCCCGGTCGTCGCGGTTCGACGAACCCAACCAGCTCACCTCGACCGGTCGCCGGATCGACGACTCGCGTCTCGTGATCTTTCCAGGAGAAGACCCATGAAGCTCGCACCACCCAGCGCTCCACTCGACCCGGCCGCAACCCCGCCACCGCCGCCGCGACCTCCCGATCACGACGACGGTCGACTCCGTCGCGGCTCGCTCGCCGGCGATGTCCGCGCGACGCTCGCGCAGATCAAGCAGACCGCCGTGCACACCGCGCGGCTCGTCAAGCACCTCGGGGCGCGGCTCGATTCGTTCTCGCTCGATCTCGCACGTGATGTCGGCGCGGTGACGCGCGACGCGCAGGCCTTCGCAGGTGCGGCGCGCGATCAGGCGACCACCCTCCGCCGCGCCACCCCTCGAGCCGCTCGTCTCGCCCAGGCGGGTGCGGCGATCCTCGCGCGCCAGCGCTGGCTACGGCTTGCCGCGGCGGCCCGTGGAGAGACCGCGCTGCGCGACGAGGACCATCGCGACCTGGCGCGGCGGACGACCGCGGTCGCGGCGCAGCTGCGCGGCGGGATCGCGAAGCTCGGCCAGCTCGCGTCGTGCCGGCCGGATCTCGTCGGACCGATCTGGGCCCACGAGCTCGCGGCGCTGCAGGACGACGTCCCGCCGATCGACGCCGCCGCGATCCGCGCGCGCATCGAGGCCGAGCTCGGGCGGTCGATCGCCGAGGTCTTCGCCGACTTCGACGACACGCCGCTCGCCGCCGCTTCGCTCGCGCAGGTCCACGCCGCGACGCTGCTCGACGGAACGCGCGTCGCGGTCAAGGTCCAGGTGCCCGGCATCGAGGACATCATCGACGCGGACATCGCCGCGCTGCGCACCGTCGCGGGTGCGCTCGGCGAGATCCCCGGAGTCGATCTCGCGACGCTGGTCTCCGAGCTGAGCCGCGCACTGGCGGCCGAGCTCGACTACCTCGCCGAGGCCGCCGCGCTGCGAGCGTTCGAGCAGGATCTGAGGCCGGCCGGTCGAGCGAGCGAGCCTCCGAACGGCGTGCTCGTGCCGCGCCCGATCGTGGAGGCCTCGTCGGAGCGCGTGCTGACGATGACGAAGATCGACGGCGAGCGGCTCACCGCGTGGCTCGATCGCGTGCCCGCGGCGGATCGCGATCGCATCCTGGGCGAGCTCGTCGCCGAGGTCGCGGCGCAGATCCTCGTGCGCGGGCACGTCCACGCCGATCCCCATCCCGGCAACTTCCTCGTCACGCCCGACGGCAAGCTGGCGATGCTCGACTTCGGGTGCACGCTCCAGCTCGACCAGCTCGAGCGCGCGGCCTATGCCCGGCTGGTGCTGGCGATCGCGGGCGGAAACCACCCCGCGGCGGCGACCGAGCTCACGATCCTCGGCTTCAAGGCCGACGATCCGCACCAGCTCGTCGAGCTCACCGCGTCGCTGATCGGCGCGATGCGCCCGGGTGCCGCGGTCAGCGAGCTCGACTGGGAGGCTGCGTTCGCGGCCCAGCTCGCGCACGCGAAGCAGCTCGGCGGGCTGTCGATCCCGCGCTCGTTCGTGTTGCTCGGGCGCGTCCTCGCGACGGTGGCCGGGTTGCTCGCGAAGTATCGTCCCCAGATCCACATCCATCCGCTGATCGCGCGGCACCTCGCGGCGGCGATCCTGTGATGCACGGCGCCGATGCGATGCCCGCGTGCGACGAGTACGCACGCGCGAGACCGGCGACCCACCCGGACATCGAGCGCTCGTCGCACTACCTCGAGATGCGCGACGGCGTGCGGATCGCGATCGACGTCCACCTGCCGGCGGATCGCGGCGAGGTGACGCTGCCCGCGGTCGTGCGTCAGACCCGCTACTTCCGCGGGCTCGAGCCGACGTGGCTCGGACGCATGCTCGGCGACGGGCGGATCGATCCGGTCAACGGCCGTATGCGTCGCTACTTCGTGACCCGCGGCTACGCGTGGATCGATGTCGACGTGCGCGGCTCGGGCGCCTCGACCGGGGTGTGGCACTCGCCGTGGTCGCCGCTCGAGGTCCGCGATGGCGCCCAGATCATCGACTGGATCGTCGCGCAGACCTGGTCGAACGGCCGCGTCGGCACGACGGGCAACTCGTACGACGGGACGGCCGCCGAGCTGCTCGCGACGAACGGTCATCCGGCCCTGCGCGCCTGCGCGCCGCGCTGCAGCTTGTACGACGTCTACACCGACATCGCCTATCCCGGCGGCGTGCGGCAGGCGTGGTTCACCGCGGCGTGGACCCGCGCGAACCAGGCGCTCGACGCGAACCACCCCGAGCGGATGGTCGCCGAGGCGATGGCGCAAGCGCGGCCGTGGTGGGAGACCGGCGTGCGCCGGCGGGTACTCGAACGCCTGTTGCGGCTCGTGTTCCGGCGCGTGCGACCGGTCGGCGGCGATCACGCAGCCATCGAGCGCGCACTCGACGAGCGCAGCGCGAACCTCGATGTCGATGCCGCGTCGCGCGAGGTCGAGTACCGCGACGATCTGCAGCCGAGCCTGCTCGGTCCGCGCACGATCGACTCGTTCAGTCCGTCGGGATACCTCGAGCAAGCGCGCGCCGCGAACGTACCGATGCTCGGCATCTCGGGCTGGTTCGACGGCGGCTATCCTCACGCCGCGATCAAGCGCCACCTCTCGCTCGGCGATCCGCGCCACCGGCTCGTCCTCGGACCGTGGAACCACGGCGTCTCGATGAACGTCAGCCCGCACGCGGCGAGCCCCAGGCCCGCGTTCGATCTCGATGCCGAGCTGCTGCGCTTCTTCGATCACTACCTGCTCGACGACCCCGCTCGCCGGGAAG
>Ga0299915_10001315_pt1 | contig 18449 bp, 20 predicted proteins | sample RVTome_13_FD_200263 | JGI IMG/M metagenome (GOLD analysis project Ga0299915, IMG submission 200263) | Soil microbial communities from uranium-contaminated site in the Upper Colorado River Basin, Wyoming, United States - RVT92D227 (version 2) ... | reverse complement strand
TATTGCTTGCTTGGTGGAGTCAACGATAGAATCGCAGAAGCGCGTCAATTGACGAGTTTGCTACACGGGCTGAACTGCCATGTGAACTTGATTCCGTACAACTCCATCCATGGACTCGGCTTCCACGGCCCGTCGCCGAAAGGCATCCGCGCTTTCCGCGAAGTCCTGAGCGGTGCAGGCATCCAGGTTACGCAGCGGGTTCAACGGGGTCCAGATATTGATGCCGCCTGCGGGCAGTTGCGGCAGCGCATAACGGGAGCAGTATTTAACAAGTCATCTCTCTAAAGCATCACTCCCCCTCTTAAGGCATGTCCTGAGCGAAGTGAAAGGATCAGAGGGGCCAGCCCCGTGAAATAGGATTTCATGGGGCCAGGGGAGTTACGAATGTAGTGCGAGGCTTCAGCCTCGTGCCAAGCAATCCCCCTCTTAAGGTAAGAGGGGCTAGGGGAGTTATGAAACGAGCCCCTTCCCTTTGTCATTGCGAGTCCTTCAGCAGAAGGACGTGGCAATCTCCCCTTATAATTCTCTCTCCCCTGGCGAGCTTTGTATCAGAAGTTCCAATTTTCAAGGACTTTTGGAACAACTGCCTCTTTTGTATCAAAAGTCCAAAAGGTCGTTGCAATCCCCAATTTTACAGTGCTATGTATAAGGACGCAAATATTATGACAGAGCACTTTACAAAGGACTTCATTAACCTGAGCGATTGGAGTTTTAGACCTAACCATAGCTCCGAATTTCATCTTAATCATGGAGTAAGCAGTTTCAGCGTTAGACCGCTTGTGGTAACGCTGGAGAAAAGCCTCCCTATTGAAGTTGTAGTAGCACCACATCCGTTGCCACAGAGCGTCAAAAGGTTTACAACCCTGACTGCCCTTAGAATAGCTTTTAAATGGGATGTAAGGCGTGCCGTTTACTGCCTGTATAGCATGAAGGTTCTTACGGCTGGAGTAGGCCTTATCAGCCGATACCTCGTTAATATTGAATGTCTTAGCCGTAGTATTTACCAATTGTGGAAGCTGGGGAGCATCAGCTGTTTCGGTTGGTGTAACTTCAACGCTAGTAACCACGTGGGTTTTCACGCCACACATCAGATGAGCTTTTACCCATTTAGCCTCGCTTCGCATTTTGCCCCATTTGTGGTCAAACCATCTATCATAGGTGGTAGTAGCAAAGCCAGAAGAATCAACTGCAAAGTCAGTCTCAATAGATTTCAAGGGACTGGCGCTTTGCTCAATGAGGGTTTTCAGAAGCGGTGTCAATTCGGGGTTTTCCAGATAGCGGGCATTGCTGGCAAAGGATGCAGACTTGGCAACCAGTCCCTTTGCTTCCGCTTCTCGCAGGTCAGTCATGAATCTCCGTCCCGACATCAGAGTATAGGACTTATAGACAAGCCCGAACACAGTATCAGCCAACGAGAGACGGGGACGCCCAAATCTGTATTCAGGCTCTGGGATGCCATTGCACAAATCCCTGAGCAATGCGACAAAGTATTCCTGTTCATGAGTCTGAGCCTCATTGTAAAGAGGCCAGTCCTGAGCATAGGTTACTCTTGCTGTTTGAGTTATCACTTCTGTGCCGTTAGGGTGATGCTCATTCTGGATGATGAACTCAACCGCATAGATATGCTGGCACTTCTTATGGGTAGTCTCAAAATGCCCACAGGTGCAGAATGGCTCTCCATTGTCAATATTCACGATATAAGTCCCATTGCCAGACTGAGAGGGGACTTGCCATCCCAGCTTGTTCCTCTTGACTGCATCAGATTCCGCTATTGCCAATCCTCTTTCTTGCCATACTTCCATTTCATTGCTCCTTTCCAAATCATCTTGATATGTAATCATAATAGCATATGTTGTATGCTATTGTCAATAGTTTTTGGTGTAAAAAGTGAGGAAATTTTTAAAATATTATATTTTTATATATTGACATTGGCATATGTTGTATGTTATTATTTTAGAATAATAATTGGCAGAATACAGGTATGGAACAAACAACAATCCAGCAAATACTCAAAATACTCAAACCTGCAGGTGCTGTCTTGGGTGCTTTAATGGTTGCAGTCGGCTACATTTTAATTGGCAAAGATATAATATCTTTGGGTTTACCAATTTGGGCATGGCAAGCCATAGGAGCAGCAATATTTTTTATATCGGTAATTGCAATTATATATGGTCATCAAAAAGCCATGAGTTTCAAAACATCTGCAGCGAATGAGCAAGCAACAAAAGGTCAAGTCAAGCCATCTCAGAAAACACCTAGTTTCTTAGAGAATGTCTTGGCATTCAACCAACAAAAAGTATATGAAGCTGTAAAAGGCAAGATAGTAAAATGGAACTTTTCCGCATTGAAAGTAGCGGAAGGCCCATACTTTGAAATCCACCTTAGTTTCGTTAATACGAGTATATTTACCTTAGACATAAAGGGATTGGACGGCACAATCAAAGTAGACGGAGTTCCTTGTTTCACAAAGCCCACAGCGAATGTCCCACAAAACTCCATTATCCAAGGACAGGAGTTCTATGTAATTATTACACAAGGCGTGTTGCCTGAGATGGCAAAGAAAATACTTAAGCTTAATGATGCTAGCCCAATACGATTTGATTTAAGCCAACTGGAATTAGTCATTGAGACAACCACAAAGGGTTATGAAGGGCTAAAACCACGAATCAAATTTGAAAGCTACACCCCAGATATAAATATCTGGCTTGGATTACGAGGTGATAAACTAGGATATTGGGGTTGAGGTCAAAAGATGAATAAAGAGATACAGGCAAAAATAGACCAATTAGTTGAGAAGGGCTGGACACTGGCAGCGATAGCGGATGAGCTAGGCATAACGTCCGATACAGTAGAACTCTGGAAAGCTGGCAAAAGGAATCCGACAAACGCAAAGGGAGTTCTGCTAATGCTAAATAGAGTGTCAAATAAGAAGCGAATACCCAAAAGGAAGCGTTACGCCAAAGGAAGTCGAAGCATAAATAGAAGGAGGTATCCTTGATGGCTGAAGATAATAAAATTGAGAAGGATGACGTTGACCGCAAACTTGATGAGATAAGGGCGGTACTCGGTATACAAACGACAACAACGGTGACCAAATCAAGTGTACTTGAGGGCATCAAGCGTCAATTAGACCATATTGACAAGCAATTGAGCAATGATAGACAGATTTTATTCTTTTGCCTACTTCCTTTGCAAATTGGCATTGCATTCGTCATTGCTGGTGGGGCTAATTGGTTGGTTTCAGTTTGGACTCGTGTCATTACTGGTGCTGGTATGGCATTTATAACATTTGCATATCTAAACCTGAGACGCTATGACCGCAAGGTGAAAATTGACAAGGAGACTTCTGATACAACTGCCTGACTTTTTATACACAAGGCACTTATGATACAAAGCCCCTGGCGGGAGAGAGTTAGAGTGAGGGGGGCCAATTGTCATTTGGATTTTGTCATTTGATCTTGTCCCGGCCTTGCCTTCTGATTTGTCATTTGGATTTTGAACTTGATTTGATATTTGTCCTTTGTCATTTGGATCTCGAACGTATCTCTATCGCATCTCCACCGCATCTCTAACTGTCTCCAGTTTCCACGAACTCTATAAACTCTATAAACCCTATGAACTCAACAAACCCACCTTGTCTCCAGTCTCTAATCCCTAGTCCCTGGCGACTGTTTTCAACAGGAACACCTGCCTGAAGCCCGAGGACACCGCGCCTGTCTAAACCTCTTGCCGAACTGTGACTTCAGCGGGCTCAGGAACAAATTGTGCCTTTCCCTTGTTGTACAGACTTGACAAGCGCCTGCAGACAGTGTATCTTCATTGTAGATACTGTGAAGGGAGGTTTGATATGAAAACGCGTGTTCAGAAGTGGGGTAACAGTCTCGCTTTGCGCATTCCAAAATCCTTCGCTGATGAGGTTGGACTCCGGAAAGAGACGGCCGTCGAAGTATCGCTGGCAGACGGGAAAATCATTGTCACGCGGCTAACTAAGCCGGAGCTGACCCTCGAACAGCTCCTATCAAAGGTCACCAAAGACAACCTGCATCATGAGGTTGATACCGGCTCTGCCGTGGGGAACGAAACGTGGTAGACCGCCGCGCTTATGTGCCTCGTTGCGGAGATGTGGTCTGGATTAGCTTGAACCCGCAAGCGGGTCACGAACAAGCCGGACGCCGTCCCGCCGTGGTGCTGTCACCGCAAAGCTATAACAGCAAGGTAGGACTGGCCATCCTTTGTCCAATAACCAGCCAGCCCAAGGGCTACCCCTTCGAGGTTCTTCTTCCCGCCGGGTTGCCGGTGGCAGGAGCAATATTATCTGACCAGGTTAAGAGTCTGGATTGGCGCGCTCGACATGCCGAATTGATATGCACTTTGCCAACCGGGACAATCTCGGAGGCGCTCCAGAAGCTGGGAACGTTGTTCTCACAATAACAGAAAGCTGCCGCCCATGGTTCTCCCTCCCCTGGCGGGAGGGAGTTAGAGGCAGGGGGAATTCACCCTCACTTAAATTCTCTCCCACTCGCCTGCTGAAGTCATACGGCGAGCAGGTCAAGGGAGAGGACAACGGCTACCATTTCGGGGTAATTAGGGATATAATTGAATCAAGAGGGATGAGAATAAATGGACACTGGCAACCCTCGAAGGAGCGAATAGGTGCGTTTTCTTAGAGTCATCTACGTTATGGCTATAGCGGCTTCGATTATTGCGCTTGTCATCGCGGGCGTGGATGCGTTCTATCCTGATCCTTCATCCTGGCAGTATTCACAGCTACATGCTAGGAACGTGTTCTTCGTTGTCTTACCTCTGGGGATGGTGTTTGCTGTCGTGGGCACCTTCATTCGACACAGACTGAATATCTTCGGGGCCGGCTTGATTTTAGGTGGTATGGGGACGATGGTATACGCAATTGTACCTTATGGCCTGAACAGCACACTAAGATTTGTCGGCATTGCTGTCGTCCTGGCTGTGCTCATCTTCGTGGGAAATAGGGTCTTCCTCTCCTTAAGAAAAAGCTAACGCGTTTCTCTAAGCACTCATGCTTTGCTTTGCCGGTATTTTTGGCAGGAGCATCTGCTTGAAGCCTGAGACCATCGGGCCTGTCTAAACTTCTCGAAGTGTTTAGCCGTGGCACAAAAACTGGTGTACTTCCGAGGTATTGACATATTGTGCTATAATACTTACGCAAAAGGTAAGTATCATGGCACAAACTATAAGAACTCTTGGTGATAAGGGCGGCAATCTCCTGAGCGAATTGTCACGCCGGGGGAAGAGGCTCTTTACTGTCGAGGATGCCAGGCAGGTCTACGGTAAAAGCGATGGTGGACTCTATGGACTTCTGCACACATTAGTCAAGAGGCGGTGGCTCCAGCGTGTGGAAAAAGGCAAGTATCTGGTTCTTCCCCTTGAAGCTGGCCGCGAAGGTGAATGGACTGAACACGAATTCATTATCGCTTCCTATCTGATTGCCCCTTACTACATAGGGTTCCACAGTGCATTGAACTACTACGGTTACACGGAGCAGGTCAGCCGGACCGTCTTTATAGCATCGACGCACCGTAAGATGAAACCGGAACTTGATATCTCAGGGGTAACATATCGGTTCGTCCATATGACGGAAGGGAAGTTCTTTGGAGACACTGAGGTGACATTGAATGGGTGTGGAGTAAAAATATCGGAACGTGAGAAGACAATTGTTGATTGCCTGGACAGATTGGAATACTGCGGTGGCATATCAGAAATAGCCAAAGCTCTGTCATATGGTCGTGATGAATTCGATTTGATGAAAATGGCTAATTATGCCGTGAAAAACGGAAATAAGGCTGTAGTCAAACGCCTGGGTTACCTCTTAGAGCTTCTAAATTTCGAGGCCGGTAATGCCATCGATATACTACGCGGCAACCTTAGTAGTGGTTATTCCCCGTTAGATACTTTGGCCCGACGCGAAGGCCGCTATATCCAGCGGTGGCGATTGCTAATAAATGTACCGCAGAATGAAATCTCGCAATGGAAGGAGCTCTGATGTTATCCAGAGCCGAACTTCGGAGACTGGCCAATCGGGACAAGATAGCTCTGGGCATATTGGAAAAAGACTACGTGCTTACAGAGCTGCTGAAAGGGTTATCCCGGCTACCGGCATTGCGCGAAAGTTTCGTATTCAAAGGTGGTACTGCTCTGCGCAAGATTTATTTCCCGCGCTGGCGTTATTCAGAAGACCTGGATTTCACCGTCAAATTCGATATCCCAAAAGAAGAACTGGGACAAAACCTTGACGCCTTGTATCGTCAGGTGGAGCAAGCGACTCAAATTCGGCTCACTACTAGAATCCTTCACAAGACAAACGGCTACGCCCGTATCAGGACTCAATTCTCAGGGCCTTTGGCTCATCCGGCCATGCTCTACATGGATTTGGGTTTCGATGAACCGTTATGCCTCGAACCTCAGTTCCGCAAGGTATTGACTGCACCCTTCCCAGATGAAGAACGAACAGTTCAAGTGTATTCCCTGGAGGAATTAATGGCCGAAAAGATGCGCAGTTTGGTAGAACGGGGTAAATCAAGAGACTACTACGATGTGTGGAGGCTTCTAAAAGAACAACGCTCCCAAATGGACTTACAGTTGCTGGGTATGGTACTTGAGAAGAAGCTCAGACATAAGGGACTGAGACTCAGGACCTCAGCAGATTTTCTCCCTGAGAATCCACCCGCAACCAAAAGATATTGGGACAAAGATCTTGGTCAGCAGGTTACTACGCTACCACCTCTTGAAGATGTACTTACCGAGCTAAAGCAAATGCTTGATAGCTATGTAGCTCCATATTTGCCCTTGCAGTCTGGTAACCTTTAGTAATACCGGTATTTTTTGACAGGAGCGGTAACCTCTCGTGTCATTGCGAGCCCCAACTTGTCGGGGCGTGGCAATCTTTGTAGCGCCAGGCTCCTGCCCGCTTGCCTTCGCTGACCTGCCCACCGCACAGCTATGGCAGGCGGGAGCTTTAGCGCAAGCAGGCCCGAACAAATTCCTCGGCAGGCGGGGGAGTTGTTAATGTAGTTCGAGGCTTTAGCCTCGTGCTGCGCGACCCTGAAGCGTCACACTACAAAATACGGAGGTGGAGAACTTCCCCGTCACAGTCGTAAACGACATCTACGGCGGCGACCTCTACGAAGAAGGCAAAGCCAAATACAAGGTCAAAGCTGACTGGGTCAGGCACAAACCTTGCAACACCCGCGTTAACCTACCCGCCACAGGCAGATCCTGGCTATGTCTCACTTGTCGTGAACAAATTGATGAGATGTTCAATCAGACAATGATGCACCGTAATATGATTGAATGTGAAGCTATCCGATGGAACCTATCACACACTAAAGGTACTTCCAACTTATCTTTCGATATACTAAAATAGGCTAGGTATTATCTAAATCTCGAAGACAGGCGGCTTAGGGTGGTGTTTATGAAACCTGAGGAAAAGGCAAGGCAGAGGATTGACCAGCTATTAGAAGCTGCCGGCTGGGCTGTTCAGGAACGAGAGCGACTGAATCTAAGTGCCTCGTTGGGGGTGGCTGTGCGTGACCTTTCACTGAAAACTGGACCAGCCGACTACGTACTTTTCGTTGATGGAAAACCTGTCGGCGTCACCGAGGCTAAGCCTTTTGGCACTACTTTGAGCGGTGTAGCCGAACAGTCTGGTGGTTATCTAGCCAGCATCCCCGAAAGCTTACCACATGTGGAGGAAGCCCCACCTTTTGCCTATGAGAGCACCGGCGTCGAGACGTATTTCAGAGACTTGAGAGATCCAGAACACCGCTCTCGCCCTGTCTTCAGCTTCCACAAACCTGAAACGCTCAAGGAATGGCTATCACAGCATAACACCCTCAGGGATAGACTCAAAAACATGCCTCCCCTGATAACCCATGGGCTCAGGGATTGCCAGATTGAAGCCATCACAAACTTGGAAAAGTCCTTCGCCGAAGCCAGACCACGTGCCCTTATCCAGATGGCTTCCGGCAGCGGCAAAACCTACACCGCCGTCAGCTTCGTCTATCGTCTGATAAAATTCGCCAATGCCAGGAAGAGTCCTCTTCCTCGTCGATAGAAGCAACCTGGGCCGCCAAACCAGAAGCGAGTTCCAGAATTACACCACACCCGGCGATGGTAGAAAATTCACCGAGCTCTACAACATCCAGCATCTTACATCTAACACCTTAGACCCCGTGAGCCGTGTCTGCATAACCACCATCCAACGACTCTACTCTATGCTTAAAGGAGAGCCAGAGTTCGATGCCGAGCTTGAGGAACGCTCTCTCTTCGATATATCGCCGGCAGGTCTTCCCCCAAAAGAAATCGCCTATAACCCCACCATTCCCATAGAAACATTTGACTTCATCATAACCGACGAGTGCCATCGCTCCATCTATCATCTTTGGCGACAGATATTCGAGTATTTTGATGCCTTCATCATCGGCCTAACCGCAACTCCATCCAAGCAAACCCTGGGCTTCTTCAACCAGAACCTTGTCATGGAATACAGCCACGAGCGCGCTGTGGCCGACGGCGTCGGCGTCGGTTATGATGTCTACCGCATCATAACGGATATCACCAAGCACGGCAGCTTGGTAAAAGCAGGTTTTTGGGTGGACAAGCGGCATAAGCTCACCCGTAAGGTTCGCTGGGAGCAACTGGATGAAGACCTCGATTATCCCCCAGAGCAGCTGGACCGCTCAGTAGTATCCCCAGACCAGATAAGAACGGTAGTTAAGACCTTCAGGGACAAGCTATTCACCGAAATATTCCCCGGCAGAACCAAGGTTCCCAAAACCCTTATTTTCGCCAAGGATGACTCCCACGCTGAAGATATCGTCCACATTGTGAGAGAAGAGTTCGGCAAGGGAAATGAGTTCTGCAAAAAGATCACCTACAAAACCACCGGAGAGAAACCTGAAGACCTCATCACCAGCTTCCGCAACTCATACAATCCCAGAATTGCCGTAACCGTCGATATGATTGCCACCGGCACCGATATCAGACCTCTTGAGTGCGTCATATTCATGAGAGACGTCAAATCTCGCATCCTCTTCGAGCAGATGAAAGGCCGCGGCACCCGCACTATCTTGCCTACCGAATTCCACAGCGTCAACCCCGATGCCACCCATAAGACCCACTGCGTCATCGTCGACGCCGTCGGCGTCTGCGAAAACGATAAGACAGACTCACGCCCGCTCGATAGGAAAAAGAGCGTCCCCTTCGATAAGCTGCTAATGTCCATCGCCCTGGGCAATAGAGATGAAGACACTCTATCTTCTCTAGCAAGCCGGCTTGCCCGACTCGACAGACAGCTCGAAGACCCAGACAAACAGCAAATTCAAATCGCCGCCCAAGGCGTGTCACTAAAAGATATGGTGAATCGCTTGCTTGACGCGCTAGACCCCGACAAGCAGGCGGATAAGGCAAAGGAGCTTTTTAACACAGAAGAACCGACCAAAGCGCAAGTGGAAAAGGCTTACGATGAACTAGCCAAAAGTGTTTGTACTCCTTTCGATGACCCCAAACTGCGCGACCTCCTCATCGACCTCAAGAGGAAAAGCGAGCAGATTATCGACACCGTCAGCCAGGATAGTCTCATCTTCGTCGGCTTCGATCCTCGAGCAAAAGAAAAAGCTAAAGCGATTGTTGACACCTTCAGAAGGTTTATTGAGGAGAACAAAAACGAGCTTACCGCTCTGCAAATACTCTACAGCCAGCCCTATGTTAAGCGTCATCTTACCTACTATGCTATAAAACAGCTCGCTGATGCTATCAAAAAACCACCATACAAACTCACCCCCGAGCTCCTGTGGCACGCCTATGAACAGCTCGAGAGCTCCAAGGTCAAGGGTGCCGGCCCTCAAAAACTCCTCACCAACATCGTCTCCCTTATCCGCTTCGCCGTCGGACGGAGCGATGTCCTCGAACCTTTCTCCGAGACCGTCGACCGCCGCTTCGATTACTGGCTCACAGTCCAGAAGAAACTCGGCAGGGAATTCACCCCGGAGCAGATGCTATGGCTCAGCATGATAAAAGAGCACATTGCTACCTCGCTGACTATCGGAGTCGACGATTTCGAGCTACCGCCTTTCGCTCAAAAAGGCGGCGCCGTCAGGGCAAACACCGTCTTTCAACGACAGCTCGATAAGATTTTGGAAGAGCTAAATAAGGAGCTGGTGATGTGAAGGAAGACTCAACTCACAGGATATCAACATTTAGCGAGGCTTTAGCTTCTGGCTGGGCGTCGGCAACTATCGGAGAGTTGATAGGTCGTGATGGGCTGTTTGTGGATGGAGATTGGGTAGAAAGCAAGGATCAAGATCCAAGGGGTGACGTAAGACTAATACAACTTGCTGATGTTGGTGATGGCGCTTATTTGAACAAATCCAATCGTTTTCTGACAAATGCAAAAGCTATCGAATTGAGGTGCACCTTTCTTAAGCCAGATGACCTATTGATAGCTAGAATGCCTGAACCACTGGGTAGAGCCTGCATTTTTCCTGGCGATTCCAAGCCATGTATCACGGTAGTGGACGTCTGCATAGTTCGGACAGGAGTTCGCGGCGCTAGTCAACATTGGCTTATGCACGCAATAAACTCACTTGCGGTTCGCTCAGCAATAGAGGGGCTACAAAGTGGATCTACACGTAAGCGTATATCAAGAAGCAACTTAGCTAAATTGGAAGTGCCTTCGCCCCCACTCCCCGAGCAGCACCGGATCGTTGCCAAAATTGAGGAGCTTTTCACTAGGCTCGATGCCGGCGTCGAAGCCCTGAAGAGAATCAAAGCCCAGCTTAAGCGCTACCGACAGGCCGTCCTCAAGCACGCCTTCGAAGGCAAACTGACCGCAGAATGGCGCCAGACCCACAAGCACGAACTCGAACCCGCCTCAGCCCTGCTCGACCGCATCAGACAAGAACGCCACAGAACCGCCAAAGGCAAATACAAGCAACTCCCCCCACTAGACACATCAGCCTTGCCCCAACTGCCGGAAGGTTGGGTATGGAGCAATTTTGAGGAACTCAAGAAGGCGGAAAAGAATGCAATCAAGGCAGGGCCTTTCGGCTCTTCGCTCAAAAAGGAATCCTACGTGCCTCACGGTTACAAAATATATGGCCAAGAGCAGGTTATCAGACAAAACCCATCTTACGGAAATTATTATATAGGTGAAGAAAAATATGTGGAACTCAAGTCATGTGCTGTAAAACCTGGCGACATTCTAATTAGTTTGGTAGGTACGATTGGGAGAGTATTAATACTGCCAGAACACAGTGAAGCAGGTATCATTAATCCCCGTCTTATAAAGCTAAGTTTAAAAGAAAGGCTAGTAGACAATAAATATATAAAGGCTTACATAGAATCTTCTGCTGTTCGCGATTTCTTCACTCTTGCATCGCATGGTGAGACAATGGAAATATTGAACCTAGGCATTCTGAGAACACTGCCTATTCCAGTTCCTTCTCCCACCGAGCAGCACAAAATCGTTGAAGAAATCGAGCGTCGCTTTTCCATAGCTGACCAAATCGAAAAAACCGTTGACCAGAGCCTCAAACAAGCCGAAAGATTCCGCCACAGCATCCTCAGAAGAGCCTTCGAGGGCAAACTCGTCCCCCAGGACCACAACGACGAACCCGCCGAAAAACTGCTTGAAAGGATAAAGGCCGAGAGAACCAAGCATCTGGCCGAAGCCAAAGCTGCAAGCAAAAGCAGGAGGACCACACACAGAAAACAAATGAGGTTGGTGTAAAATGGTGAATCAATCTACCGCAATCGTCCAGAAGGTCTGGAACTACTGCAATGTCCTCCGCGATGACGGCGTGAGCTATGGCGACTACGTCGAGCAGCTAACCTACCTCCTCTTTCTGAAAATGGCTGATGAGCAAACCAAGCCGCCTTTCAACAAAGCATCAACCATTCCCAAAGGCTTCGACTGGCAAAGCCTTCTGAAGAAAGGCGGAGCCGAACTGGAAACTCATTACCGAAACATTCTCGAAACTCTGGGCAAAGAGCCAGGCATGCTCGGCATTGTCTTTCGCAAATCCCAGAGCAGAATTCAGGACCCCGCCAAGCTCAAACGCCTCATCGAACTCATCAACACTGAAACCTGGGTTGGCCTGGATGTAGATGTCAAAGGCGAAATCTACGAAGGCCTCCTTGAGAAAAACGCTGAAGATATCAAAAGCGGTGCCGGCCAATACTTCACCCCACGCCCTCTTATTAGAGCTATCGTTGAAGTGATGCGCCCCGAACCTAACATGACCATCTGCGATCCCGCTTGCGGCACCGGTGGCTTTTTGCTGCTCGCTCATGACTATATTTCTCAAAACTATCCCCTAGACGTCGAACAAAAAAGATTCCTGAAGTCCAAAGCCTTGAAAGGCAAGGACATCGTTGATGGCGTTGTCAGGCTTTGCGTCATGAACCTCTACCTGCATGGCATTGAGACTCCCGTTGAATCAGGTGACAGTCTTATTGCCCACCCCGGAGAAAACTATGATATGGTGCTCACCAATCCCCCCTTCGGTAAAAAAAGCAGCTACACTATATTCAATGGCGAAGGTAAAGCTGACAAGGAAACACAGATTTATGAACGCCCAGACTTCTGGGCTACCACCTCAAACAAACAATTGAACTTCCTTCAACACGTGAAGACACTTCTAAAAATCAACGGCAGAGCTGCCATTGTTGTGCCTGACAATGTTCTATTTGAAGGTGGTGCCGGCGAGACAGTAAGGCGAAAGCTGCTCGACGAGTGTGATGTGCACACACTTCTAAGATTTCCCACTGGTGTATTCTATGCCCAGGGCGTCAAGGCAAATATTCTCTTCTTCGACCGCAAGCCCGCCAGCGAAAAGCCGTGGACAGACAGACTCTGGATATACGACTTCAGAACTAACATGCACTTCACCCTCAAAACCAATCCCCTCAAATACGAAGACCTCCACGACTTTATCCGCTGCTACAATCCCCAGAACCGCCACGAGCGAAAGGAAACCGAGCGCTTCCACGTTTTCACCTATGAGGAACTGATGCAACGGGACAAAGTAAACCTCGACATATTCTGGCTCAAAGATGAAAGCCTTGAGGATTCAGCCAATCTGCCAGCTCCAGACATCCTCGCCCGTGAAATCGCCGAAAACCTCGAATCCGCCCTCGACCAATTCACCACCATCTCGCAGTCTCTAACAGAGGCATAGCTTTCGAATTCCAGGGACACCATGCCAATCAAGGCCTGCTGCAAACCAGGTACTATGTCCCCAGGACACCACGAAATCAGAGGCGTAGATGGTGAACTTTGGTTAAGACTCAAACTTGAATAGGTTGATATCCACGCAAGTATCAAGCCTATTTATTGGGTCATTTCAAACTGCAAGGGGTATGCTTAGCCAGCAAGAAAAGAAATGCCCCGAGTAACCTCACTTCCTACACCAGCTATCGTCGGGCCTCATCTTCAGCCTACCTTGCGCGGGCCACCGCCAGCACGTTTCAGCTTCCGCCAAGCCCGACTCATGTGCCAGGTCCCTGCTTGGCTACTCGGGACAATCTTAATACTAGCACATATATAACGCAGTTGTCAAGTCTCCGTATGTACCAGGAGGTTAGTACCAGGTTCTCGGGATTGGCAATCCCGGGGACACCATACCAATCAGGCCTGCCACAAATCAGGTATTATTCCCCCAGAATAACCAGTGCATCCTGGGTACTATGCTTTCCGATATCGGGTGAAAAATTAACAGAATTTGCAGTAAACCGCATAGCGGAGCCAAGAATTTGCTAAAAACTGAGGAGGGTTGTAGCATTCTATTGTAATTGATTTGTCTGAAAACGACTGAACCAATACAACGATATTTGACTATAGCATGGCGAGGAGCATATTCTCCAGATTAAAAAAATACGGCAGTAGCGAGACCTCTAAGGACGAGAATTACGCCACTGAGACCTTGGCCGCTTTGATGTCGGAACTGCCCAATTATCGCCGTTACCTCGTGGAAAAATTGTTCAGGATACATATTTCAGATTCGGCCTTGGTTAAGACACAGGAACATTACCAAACCAATAAGGGCGACAGTGCCATATTGGATTTGGTAGTCGAAGACGACGACAATTTCATCATTGTTGAAGTAAAAATAGACGCTGGCATCAATATCTACAAGTCACAGAATGAGATGGGTATGGAGATCTACGACCAACTGCAGAAATATGAGGACTGTATAGGATTTCCCGGCAACAAGAGAATCTCAATCTTTACACTGACGCAACACATGCTGTCGAGTATACGGAGTGCGAAATACCGATACTACAGTTCTGATTCAGGCAACATCAAGTGGCATGAATTGTACAGAGCAACCAGAGACTACACTCCGAGGCTCAAAGATCTTACACCTGAGAAATATTTACTAGAACACTATATTCAGTTTCTAAAGGAGGAGAGTATGGCTGGATTTCAAGGATTCACGCTGCAGAACTTAGCAGACATGTCGCATTTGGCAGAGTTAAGGGACACGTTAGATCATCATCGGGAGTTGATTAAAGCAAGAATCAAGATAAAAGAGTTCAAGGGAAGCGATGAAAACATGAAGTGGGATCGCGACGGCATATTCTACAAATGGTCAGGTATCGACAAGGTTGGGATCTTCGTCGGCCTATGGTACTCGGACAGAATATATGACTTCAAGTTCCCACAAGAAAGTGGCCCTCGAGCCATGGTCTTTCTCGAAATACCTCCTAAGAACCCTATTAGGAAGCATATTCTAGAATCGGAAGCCTTCAAGAGAGTGAGTAAAACTTACGAACAGAAGAATGTTGGGTATCAAGTACTCTTGAAGAGTCGATGCCTTACTGATTTTCTAGATCAGGAGGACCAAGTTGGCGCACTACTATCTTTTTATCAAGAAAGAGTTGATGAATTGCGAAATTCCGGGATATTAGATGAGATAATATCACGGAAGCCCAAGTAGCTCACTCAATCGCGAATTCCGGGGACACCATACCAACCGGGCCTACTACAAATCAGGTATTACGTCCCCCAGAATATTACTCGAAGTAATGCTTCATTCACTCATTTTGGGGTGGCTTCTCAGGTTTGCGATTATTTGAACGATAAATAGCCCGAGCATAGCGAGCCCCCGCATCAGGGAAGTCCTTCATGGTATCAATCCATTATCAATTGACAAGCAAAACTTGACAGATGTTATCAATTGATACATAATTGAGAAAGTGATATGACAGAGGAGTTCAGCGATCCTGGGAAACAGAGGACTCGAGATTTCCTGGCGGGGGTCAAGCAGGCAATAGCGAGTCCGGCAACCAGGTATGATGGTTGGGTTCTTGTGAGACGTCGTGACACTGTTGAGTGCATCGCTGAACTGGGGTTGACCTTGGATGACCTGCGGGATGCCATCCTGGGACTTTCTGTGGCGGACTATTGTGGAGGACCTCTGCATGACCGGAACATGCCGGGAGATCTGTGGGTGTTCGGCAAGGTCATGGAAGGTAGAGAGGTTTATATCAAGTTGAAGCTAGCCAAAATCGGCCCCGTGAAGCGAGTGCGAGTGGTGTCGTTCCATTTTCCGAAGGAACCCCTTTGCTATCCGTATAGATCTGAAGAACAAAAGAAAGGAGGTGCGTGATGAATACTGCGGTTCACGGTTTCTGCTCCAATTGCGAGAAAGAAACCCGATTGAGACTCGTTACCAAGGAAGAGGTGATTCGAGTTAGAAACAAGCCCATAAAGATAGAGCTTCAATACCTTAGGTGTGCCGAATGCGGTGATGAGGTTTTTGATCCAGGCCTGAACGTAGACCCGTTTAGCCTGGCCTATAGGAAGTATCGCAAGGAATACGGCTTTCTTCAGCCCGAGGAGATCCGAGAGTGGCGAAAGGCGAATAAGCTGACCCAAGGCGAACTGGCAAAGTTGCTTGGTGTGGGTGGAGTAACTATTAGCCGCTACGAAAATGGGGCACTTCAGGATCCCTCACATGAAAAACTCTTGAGGCTGGCAATGAATCCATCCAATCTCCTACTGCTGGTACAAGAGTCCGAAGGCGTGTTCACCGAGTCCAAGAAAGGAAGATTGATCGAAGGCCTCGCGCAAGTCCAGGCCGGAGGCAACTCTATCGATTCAACCATCATGGTCAGTCTTGGTAACTACGAGCCAAATGAGTACAGCGGCTACAGAAAGCTGGACCTCGAGAAACTGTACAGCGCCATCCTCTTCTTCTGCAAAGAAGGCGTGTTGAAGACGAAGCTCAACAAGCTGCTGTTCTACGCTGATTTTAAGCATTACAAGGGGTATGCGATTTCTATTACTGGCGCCCGATATGCGCATATACCTTTCGGTCCTGCCCCGGACAATTATGAGATCTACTACGGGGCTCTATCCTCGCAGAAGGCTATAGAGTTCATAGAGGAAATATATCCAGCCAAACGCGGAGGCGAGCCTGTCGTCGGTGAGATTATCAAAGCTGTGAAGAAGCCTGACTTGAGTCTGTTTGCTGCCAGTGAACTTCGCATCATGGCTTCCGTACAAGAGGATTTCGAGAAATCCAATGCGAGAGAGATAACAGACTTCTCACATAAGGAGATAGGCTATCAGGAAACAGAAGATGGCGGCACCATTTCATACGACTATGCCAGGAAATTGAATCACTAGCCGGTTTATGAGCGAATTTTGCTTCAACTATACAGGTTAGTTTTACGATGAACTAGGTGTTACGTTCCCGGAATATGCTTGGTGCCTCCACTGTATCTCTACTAATCTCCACAAGTCTCCAACAGTCTCCATTGTGTCTCTAATCTCCAATCTCGTGGGAAAGAAGCGCCATTTTCGCCTTGTTAGAATAAGGAATTCATGTTAATCTCTGCTCGGAACTCGTGTCCTATCCCGCCAAATCATATCCCGCAGCGACGGGCAGGGCAGACGAGGCTTAGTAAGGGATCGCCCCTTGTCTCATTTCTGGTCCAGGTCTTTTATGAGTTCATCGACGGAGTCAAAGGTCTTGACGTGCCCGGCCTCAATGTCTTCGTCAGCCGCCCTCTCGCCTTCCTGCCACTTCCTCGTCCAGAAGTAAGCCTGGTTCTTATCTATCAACTTTTTTTTGGGTATTAACACAGCTCTCTCGTCCTCAACGTCAATCTCTACCAGATCGCCTTCCTCTATTCCCAATCGTTCGCGCACGGATGCCGGCAGAGTAATCTGCCCGTGTCTGGTAACCTTGGTCGTTGGCATCTTCATCACCTCCTATGGCCGCTCCAGCGTTTCATCGTGACGCCCGATATTGCGCAGAATAAGCGTGTGCCTCTGGACTTCAAAGGTCACCCTGAGTGAACGGCTCACCCTGGCTTCCCAGATATGTCCGGTTCCCTGCATTTTCTTTGCTCTAAGGGCAGGATACCCCAGGTCGGTCGCCAGGTTCCTCAACGCCTTCCGTCCCAACTCTTTCTCCTCCTCAGTCAACTCCTGCCAGGCTTTCTTGAATCTGGCTGTCCGAGTGATTTTCATTACTGCCCTTGTCTTGCACAGTCACTCAACGCCTTCCGCCCCAACGCTTTGTCTTCCTCAGTCAACTCCTGCCAGGCTTTCTTGAATCTGGCTGTCCGAGTGGTTTTCATTACTGCCCTTGTCTTGTACAGTTACTCAACGCCTTCCGCCCCAACTCTTTCTCTTCCTCAGTCAACTCCTGCTTTCCTGAATCTGGCTGTCCGAGTGATTCTCATTACTGTCTGGCCTTTCAGTTACTATATTAGTATATTACTACAAACCGAAAACGTCAAGCACCGTTCCCCATGAAACCAAACGGTCATCTCCATTCTCTCCAACTTATCTCCAATGTATCTCTAATAGTCCCTAATCTCGAGAAGCGACAATTTCCCCTTGCTGGAACAAAGGATTCATGCTAATTTCTGTTTGGAACCCGTGTGCTACGCTGACGGACTAAGTCCCGCGGGTAAGGTTTCTCAAAACGTGACTGCAAACCAAACACAGATTAAAAGGAAGCGCGGCGGCCAGAAAGGCAACCGGAATGCCCGCAAACACGGCTTCTATTCCGGTACCCTCAGCCCCGCCGAGACAGGCCAAGTGTGGAATATTGTCAATCTGGAAGGAGTTGACCCTGAAATAGCGCTCATTCGCGTCAAGCTACAGTCTTCCCTTCAGCACGACCCCGGTAATCGGCGCGTAATCAGAGAAGCCTCCAGACTAATAGCAGAATGGTATTCTGCAAATTACGGGTTGGACGCGACCACCGGCAGCTACCTGAAAGCCGTTGTCCAGGATCTTTTGGAGACTGCCTCCCTGCGTCAGTCGAGCGTGTAGGACTCACAAAAACAAATGGCAGACCGACGAAACGAATCGTACGTACTTTAACAACTGAATCTTCCGGAGGTAATCGCCCTACGGACGAAAAAGAGCTGTTGAACCCCCGACAAAATAG
>Ga0299915_10001314_pt1 | contig 18465 bp, 20 predicted proteins | sample RVTome_13_FD_200263 | JGI IMG/M metagenome (GOLD analysis project Ga0299915, IMG submission 200263) | Soil microbial communities from uranium-contaminated site in the Upper Colorado River Basin, Wyoming, United States - RVT92D227 (version 2) ... | reverse complement strand
CATCTCTACCTGGCCAACGAAATCCTCTCTTCGAGGTTGAATACCATCCATAATATCTATTATTATATGGATCTCATGAAAAATATGAGAGCAGCGATTCAGGAAGACCGGTTCATCGAATTTTGTAAAACCTATTTACCCGTATCGGATGGGTTGAACATGGAAGGTTCTCTCGACCATCAGGCAACCTTCGGATAGAATAAAAAAAGAAAAGGAGGAGTTTATGGGAATGGATCTGGCTTATGCAATGGGGTTACCTGGAGGAGGCGGGGGGCAAGGAGGCTCTCAGATATTAAGTTTTCTCCCCATCATTTTGATCTTCGTCATCTTTTACTTCCTGCTCATTCGCCCGCAGCAGAAGCGGGCTAAGGAGCACCGTAATCTGCTTTCCAACTTAAAGGTGGGAGATCAGGTCATCACGGGCGGTGGCATTTACGGCCGTATCACCGGCCTGCGGGATGATGTCGTCACCGTCGAGATCTCAGACAAAGTGAGAGTGAAGGTAAGTAGAGGACATATCGCAGGAGTAATGAAACAGGATGTGATGAAAACCGACTAATCCAATTGTCAATGATCAATGGTCAATGTTCAATGGACATTGATTGCTTTCAATTGATCATTGCTAATCGACCATTGTTCATTGGTCATTTTGTTTAATAAATGCCCCTTGCTCTAAACGATGTTTTAGGGCTATAATCCACGAGGAGGTGAACCATGTCGGTACGACCCGAAAACGAAAGGAAGTATGAATCGATCTTTATCCTTGACCCTGATCTCGAAGAAGAGCAAACGCTTTCTGCCATCGAGAAAATCAAAGGGATCCTCACCCAGGGCAATGGAGAGATCCTCAAAACGGAAGATTGGGGAAAACGAAAACTCGCCTATGATGTCAAAAAGAAGTCTAAGGGGCATTATCTTCTGATCCACTTTTCAGGAACCCCCGTCCTTCTCTCCGAACTAGAGAGAAATTTCCGAGTCATGGATGCCGTTATTAAGTACCAGTCTGTCTGTCTGGATGAGAAGCTTGCATCCACTTCGGGGGGACCTGTCCCAGAGGAACTTCCAGAGTCAGAATCAGAGGGAGGGGCATGACCCCTTTGAATCAGGTCATCATCACGGGAAAGGTGATCAACGATCCCCGATTCCAGCATCAACCTGACGGAACGCCGGTGCTTCAGTTCCCTCTGGAGATGAATGGTTCAAAAGATCGGGAGAAAACGGGAGAGCGAAGCCTGATTCATATTGTTGCTTTCGGCAAGCTGGCCGAAATCCGGCCGGAGGTCCAGAGCGGCCAGCGACTTCTCGTTAAAGGCCGTCTTCTGCAGAGGCGCTGGCAGACACCCGAAGGAAGAAATCAAACCCGCACGGAGGTGATTGCATCGGAACTCCATCCCTTGGAAGGAAAAACGAACCTCCATGGCCAAGATAAAACCAGTAAAGAGAGGAGATAAGGATGAAAAAACCGGCCGAAAAGCCACCAGCCCAGGACAGAAAGAAGAGACCATTCTTGAGGCGCAAGGTCTGTCGATTCTGCACTGATAAAAAGCTGGATATTGATTATAAGAATCCGAGAGTACTTCGATACTTCGTCACAGAGCGAGGGAAGATCATTCCACGTAGGATCTCTGGAAACTGTGCAAAGCACCAGAGAGAGATTACGGTCGCTATCAAAAGAGCACGAAATATCGCCATATTGCCTTTTGCAACGGCTTCCCGATAGATCCAAAAAACCATAAATCCAAAACACGAATTCCTAAACATCAGAGTTTTGGGTTTCTAAATTAAGATCATAGATATCCCCTCCGAAAAGATCGGGGATAGGAGGTAATCAATGAAAGTAATTCTCTTAGAGGATGTCACCTCATTGGGAAAGGTTGGGGACACAGTGAAGGTCGCCGACGGGTATGGAAGGAATTTTCTCATCCCCCAGAAGAAAGCCATCTTTGCTACAGAAAAAAACCTCAAGTCGTTGGAACATCAGAGGACCCTTGTCCAGCATCAAATAGGAAAGGTCAAAAAGGATACGGAGAAACTGGTCAGGCAGATCGAAGCCCTCCCCTGTACCTTTGCCAAGAATGTGGGGGAGAGCGGGAAGCTTTTCGGGTCTGTGACCTCCATGGAGATAGAGGCCTTTTTAAAAGAAAATGGCATTGAGGTGGATCGAAAGAAAATTCTTCTTGAAGAACCTATCAAGAATCTTGGAGTGTTTAACGTACCAATCAAACTCCACCCGGAGATAACAGCCCACTTAAAGGTTTGGGTAGTTCAGGAGTGATCATGGAAGAGACCCAACTCTCTTCCCATAAAATTCCTCCCCAGAATATCGAGGCGGAGCAATCCGTTCTGGGTGGAATCCTGATTGAGAACGATGCCATCAATAAGGTGGTGGAGATCCTTTCCCCTGATGACTTTTATCGGGATGCTCATCGAAAGATCTACAGCACCCTGATCGACCTCTCCGAGCGAGACGAGCCTGCTGACCTGATCACCATGACCAACGAACTGCGCAAATCGGGCCAGCTCGATACCATCGGAGGGGCTTCCTATCTTGCCACTCTGATCGATTCGGTTCCCACCGCTGCCAATATCGAATACTATGCCCGCATCGTCAAGGAAAAGGCGGTCCTCCGGAAGCTGATCGAAACCTCCACCGATATCATCACCCAGAGTTATCAGGATCGAGGCGATGTCGAAAACTTTCTCGATGAAGCGGAGAAGGCCATCTTCGAGATCTCTGAAAGAAGGGTGCGTCCCTCTTTCTACTCCATTCGGGACATTGTCAAGGACAGTCTCGATGTGATTGCAAAACTCTACGAGAAAAAAGAGCTCATCACCGGTGTCCCTTCGGGGTTTAAAGATCTGGATCAGAGAACTGCGGGCTTTCAGCCCTCAGACCTGATCATCATTGCCGGAAGACCCAGTATGGGAAAGACCGCCTTCTGTCTCAATGTTGCCCAGTTCGCTGCCATCGAGAGAAAAATCCCCATCGGCATCTTCTCCCTGGAAATGGCCAAGGAACAACTGGTCATGCGCATGCTCTGTTCGCAGGCCCAGGTGGAGGGAACCAAACTCCGGACAGGGTTTCTCCATGAGAGTGACTGGCCGAAGCTCACGCTGGCCGCAGGAACGCTCTACGATGCCCCCATCTTCATCGACGATTCGGCCGCACTCTCTGTTCTTGAATTGCGGGCCAAGACGCGGCGGCTCAAGGCCGAACAGAATCTTGGAATGGTCATCATTGACTATCTTCAGCTGATGAAGGGAAGATCGAGAGTAGAGAGCCGACAGCAGGAGATCTCCGAAATTTCGCGCTCCCTGAAGGCTCTGGCCAAGGAGATTAAAATCCCTGTCATCGCGGTCTCCCAGCTCTCCCGGAAAACCGAGGAAAGGACGGGGAACAGACCCCAGCTCTCAGATCTCAGGGAATCCGGAGCGATTGAGCAGGATGCGGATCTGATCCTCTTTATCTATCGGGATGAGGTCTATAACCGTACGGAAGATAATCCGAATAAGGGAACGGCCGAAGTCATCATTGGGAAACAGCGAAATGGCCCGATTGGTAAGGTCGACCTGGCCTATCTGGATAAGTTCACCACCTTCAGAGACCTTTATAAAGGGGAGACCGGAGGATCCTACGAGTAATTCAAATGCGAAGTATCAAGTTTCGCGTTTGAAATCATAAGTCGTAGCGTCAAGTGTCTTTGAGTCTGATCGTCAATAAATGAAAAGACTTAATTGAAGTGAGCGATGAATTTACCAAATCTATTGACCCTGACAAGGGTACTATTGATTCCGGTCTTTGTCATCTTCATCCTCGACCATTCCTATTTATACGCCCTGATCACCTTTGCTATTGCCGGCATTACCGATGGGGTAGATGGCCTCCTGGCACGCTTGACCCGGCAGAAGACCGAGTTGGGGGCTTATCTCGATCCCATCGCCGATAAACTCCTCATCGTCTCCGCCTATATCACCCTAGCGATTATCGAAATCATTCCCAGTTGGCTTGCAGTCATCGTCATCACCCGTGACGTCATTATTATGCTGGGGATTCTCGTGATGCTACTGACCAGTTACCATCCCAGCATCCGGCCTTCCTTTATCAGCAAGATAACGACCACCTTCCAGATCATGACAGTCCTTGTCACCTTAATGGTAGGTTATTATTCCTTTTTAAGCCCTCTCATCCCTTTCGCTATTTACGGAACAACCTTGCTCACCATCCTCTCGGGAGCCCATTACATCTTTGTGGGAACACGAATTCTGAATCAAAAGAAATCGACTCGGATCAGTTGAAGGAGAAAAAGATATGCTAACCATCACAGAGGTGATCGGAAGAGAGATTATCGATTCCAGAGGGAATCCAACCGTCGAGGTGGAAATCATCCTGCAGAATGGCATCCGGGGCCGAGCCTCCGTCCCCTCCGGTGCCTCGACAGGAAGCCATGAGGCGCTTGAATTAAGGGATAAAGATCCCAATCGATATCTTGGAAAGGGTGTCCGGAAGGCAGTCCATCATATTCATCGCCTCATCGCCCCCAAACTGATCGGGATGAATATCCTGGATCAGAAAGGAATCGACATGGCTCTGATTCGGTTGGACGGCACCCCCCATAAAGCTCGCTTAGGAGCCAATGCCATCTTGGGGGTTTCCCTCGCCTGTGCAAAAGCAGCGGCCAATCATTCAGGGATATCTTTCTACCGACATCTCGGAGGTCCTTCGGCAAGCCAACTTCCCCTGCCTATGATGAATATTCTCAACGGTGGAGCCCATGCTGATAATAATCTGGACATTCAGGAATTTATGATCCTCCCCATCGGAGCAAAGCGATTTAAGGAAGCCCTCCGGATGGGCGTGGAAGTCTTTCACCACCTCAAGTCAATTCTAAAAGGAAAAGGGTACAAGACCTCTGTCGGCGATGAGGGAGGGTTTGCACCGGATCTCCACTCCAATGAAGAAGCCTTTAGCCTGATCGTGGAAGCTATCCGGAATGCGGGTTACCAACCCGGGAAAGAGGTCGCTCTTGGCATCGATGCAGCAGCGACCGAATTCTACCGCAAAGGGTTCTACGTTCTGAAGGCCGAAAAGAAGGCCCAAAAGACCTCTCTGGAGCTGATCGATTTCTATGAACACCTGATCCGAAAATATCCGATCCTCTCCATAGAAGATGGACTTGCAGAGGACGATTGGAAAGGATGGAAGGCGATGACCGATCGCGTGGGCAGGAGAATCCAGCTCGTTGGGGATGACCTTTTTGTCACAAATCCAGTTCGGCTTTCAAGGGGCATTCAAGAAGGAGTGGCCAATGCCATTCTGATCAAACCCAACCAGATTGGAACTCTGACAGAGACCCTTGAAGTCATTGAGATGGCCCAGAGGGTTGGCTATCGAACGATCATCTCCCATCGGTCCGGTGAGACAGAGGATACGACGATTTCTGATCTGGCGGTGGGCACCCATGCTGGACAGATTAAAACCGGCGCCACCTCCAGAACAGATCGGGTGGCCAAATACAATCAACTGATTCGAATTGAAGAGGAACTGGGGAAAAAAGCGATCTACTCACCGCCCCTGCGGTGGCGTACCAAGAAATAGTTCGGAGTTCGGAGGTAAAAAATAAAAGGGTGAAGAGATGAGTCTTCCCCCTGCTTGGACACAGGGCATCTTCACCGCTTCGGTGAAACCCGCCGAAGCATATCCTTCTCTTCTGAAACTTTCACCTGCCCATGGAGATCATATCCCTGAAGGCCTCCTTGCTCATCATGGGGATAAGCGGCATTGCTGCCCAGATGATCCTCCTGAGAGAACTCCTGATCTCTTTCATGGGCAACGAACTCACCCTCGGAATCATCCTCGCCAACTGGCTGATCCTGGAGGCTACAGGTTCTTTCCTCATCGGTAAGACGGTTGAAAAGGTAGAAAAGAAGGTGGAGGTTTATGTCTTTCTCCAGATTTTCTTTTCGGTTGCCCTTCCCTTTTCAATCTATCTCTGCCGGACCTTCAAGAATATCCTTCTCATCACTCCGGGTGAAGGACTCGGATTAATCCCCATCCTCTACTCTTCTTTCCTCATCCTCCTTCCTGTTTCGCTCTCCCACGGCGCCCTCTTCACCTATGGTTGTAAGCTCTACTCACAATATAGTCGTGAAGATGCCACCTCCATCGGAAAGGTCTATGTCTTTGAGACCATGGGCTCGATCCTGGGCGGCTTACTGATGACCTTTTATCTGATTCAATATTTCAACTCCTTTGAGATCGCCTTCGTGATCTCTGTGATCAATGCGCTCGCCTCCGTATTTCTCCTCTGGCCTGGGAAAAGACCCCTGCTTCAAATCCAGCACCTCTCATGGTTCCTCACCCTTCTTTACGCTCTCCTCTTTCTCATCCTTCTCCTAACACCCCTCTCAAATAAGATTCACCACTCCTCTCTCCAGGCGCAGTGGAAAGGTCTAAGGGTCCTTCACAATGAGAACTCGATTTACGGAAATATCACGGTGACTCAAAGGGGGGAACAATTTACCTTTTATACTGATGGACTTCCCTCGGTCACCACACCAGTGCCTGACATTGCTTTCCTTGAGGACCTTGTCCATTTTCCAATGCTCTTCCATGAAAACCCCAAATCAATTCTCATCCTGAGCAATGGCGCCGGAGGAATGATCCATGAGATTTTAAAATATCCGGTGACCCGTGTGGACTACGTTGAACTCGATCCTCTCCTCCTAAAATTGATTCATCGATTCTCAACGCCGTTAACCCAATCCGAACTTTCCGATCAAAGGGTGAGGATCCACCCTACGGATGGCCGATTCTTCGTCAACCAAACTCAGGACCGTTTCGATCTCATCTTTATAGGACTCTCATCCCCGCAGGAATTGCAGACCAACAGGCTCTTCTCATCCGAATTTTTTTTCATGGCCCGGAGAAAGATGAATCCCGGAGGGACCATTGTGCTCACACTTCCGGGATCATTGACTTACATCAGTCCGGAGTTGAGAGACTTAAATGGGTGTATCCTGGACACGTTAAAAAGTGTTTATCGATTTGTGAGGGTCATCCCGGGGGATGCCAATCTCTATTTGGCTTCGGACTCCGAAAAATTAAATAAGGTAACAGCTCAAGATCTTATGAAACGGCTTGAGGAGAGGAAAATCCCGACTCATCTCTTCACCAGAAGCTATATTGAACACCGGCTCCATGAACAATGGCTTAACTGGTATTTAAAATCGATGGAGGGAAAAGAAGTTCATATCAACTCCGATTTTCATCCGCTGGCCGTCTTTTTCAACCTCTCTTCCTGGAATGCCCTCTTCTCTCCTTATCTTTCAAAGGTATTTAAATCGTTTGAGAAATTAAGCCTGGAGCTGACCCTGTTCATCATTGTCTTGCTGACCGTTTCTCTCTCCATCCTTTTTCTGAAAAAGCCCCGTCTCTCTGCCTACTCCCTTCCCTATGCCATCTTCACCTCCGGCTTCGCAGATATGATGCTTGACCTCGCCATCATCTTCACTTTCCAGGCTCTTTATGGTTATCTCTACCATCAGATTGGCCTTCTCATCACGGTCTTTATGGCAGGCATTGCACTCGGGGGTCTCTTCATCACCCGCAGGCTCGACCGAATCGAAACAGGGAATGCGCTCTTTCTCTGGACCGAATTATCGATCATCCTCTTTAGCCTCCTCCTCCCCTATGTTCTCACCCTTCCGTCCCATCATCTCGAAAAGACCTCTGTCTATATCCTCCTCTATGCGACCTTTCTCCTCATGTCTTTTCTATGTGGCATTCTGGTTGGGATTCAATTTCCCCTTGCAACAAAGAACTACCTCAGGTCACATTCCGGAAAAGAAAGGGTAGGCCGCACAGCAGGCTTACTCTACGGGGCAGACCTCTTCGGGGGTTTTTTCGGTGGGCTGATCGGAGGCGTTCTCCTTCTTCCTGTCCTCGGCCTCCAAGAATCCTGCTTCCTGACAGCAATCATCAAAGGAAGCAGCTTTCTCCTTTTCCTTCTCTTTTTAAAAATCCGACCCTCCTAAATGAGGGGAAGGACTTGAAGATTCAAAGGCAGTGGTGGAGGAGGATACGATCTGATTAGAGTCTGTTTATAAACTAAGGATTTCTAAAAATGTCGTCATTCCGGCGAAAGCTCGGTTTCGAGTCGCAACGACCGGAATCCAGTATTTTCAAGACCTTCTGGATGCCGGATCAAGCCTGCCTGCGCGAAGCCCCGCCTCCCAGAGCCTCGTGCGGCGGGCAGGCGCTTCGGCATAGGCAGGTCCGGCATGACAGAAAGAGGGAATTTATAAACAGACTCTAATCAAGGGAGTTATATTTTTGAAAAGTGTTTTTGAATGATTAATCCTGAAGTACCCCAAAGAACTGGCTGATTCGTCACTGTAATCCTACGGTGAGCTCCCGGTGGATGCGGCGGACGGCAATCTCCATAGCCCGTCCGTAGCCCTTAAACCTTTTATACTGAGGTAGATCAATCGCCTTCACCGCTTCGTCCGCCGAAACTCCACGCTTGACCTGTACCTGGACGGCATCGCGGGCATCTTTCAGGAGCTGCCATTGGCGTCGAAGAAAGACCCGTGAGTCTTTAGGATCCTTGGGAAGGAATCCATGTCCAGGGATGAAAATATCAGCCTTCAGAGCTTCGGCTGCCTCAATCGTCCGGAGCCAATCGGCGCTATAGCCTTCCGAAATATAGGGAAACTCGTCAAGATAGAAGACTTCTCCTAAGTACGCAATCTTATCCTCCGGTAGATAGACGATCGAATCTCCGCGTGTATGGGCCCGGCCGAGAAATAATATCTGGATTTCCTTACCACCGAGGTGAAGTGTCATGCGTTCGTTATAGGTCATGTTGGGGATTTTTTTCTGCTTCTCCTCAGCCGGGGCATCTTTGATGAGATTCAGGAAATCCTTCCAGCAATTCTCGTGACCAATCCTAATGACATCTGAATAGACCCTATTCCCCCCGGTGAAAGGATTGTGATAAGTGGCGGATACCAGAAAACGAACAGGCTGCGAGGTCACCCTTGTAATGGAATCCCGAACCTGACGGGCAAGGGCCTCTGTTCGCTGGCCATCCATGACCAAAACTCCTTCTTTTGTGATGATGACTCCATTGTTAAATGTAGAGGAGACGCCGGGTGAATCATCGCGGTGAAGATAGACATAACAGCCGGATTTGATCTCCCGCAATCCAGAAGATGGGTCGATTTCCTGCGGAAACAGATAGGATGGAACTGCCAAGAGAACAAAAAAAGCAAAAGGGATGGCAAAAGGCATATAGGTAATCGAGATCTTCATCGTTATCTCCTCCTTGATCTGGGTGAAAATAGAATCTCATCGTCGGTACTTCCTGCGAAGGTCTGAAAAAACTTTTTCGCCAGAAACCAGTTTCACCTTGCCTCTCTCAATTTGGGCAATACGCCGCTCAACCTCTTTAGCCCAAAGGCGATCCACTTCTGACTGTGTGGGTAGGTTTAGACTTTTAAGAAAATAATTGGTTCGTTTGGTCATTTTTCCGCCATGCGCGATAATTTCCGCATCCACAGGCTTAATCCACCCAAGAAAACAAAAGCGATTGCGCTTGGCCATAAAGGCATCTTGTACCCTGCAACAAGTATTTGAGGTCGTATAAAAAGTCTGGCCAATTGAGCTAAGGACATCAGGCCGAATACGATGCTAGCGATTCGCAACCCTATGATTTGTGAGTTCATGCTTGACTCCTTCATAATCCATCTATGGAATCATTGCCGAATGCTAAGGCTCACCAGTTGCCAGGTTTATTGGTAATCTGGTGGAGTCGCTTGTTATGCCCCGGTTTATAATTCCTTCTTTTTGAGCCGTGACTTCCATGTCTCCGGCTCTCTGCTCAGGTGCATGACCGCCACAATAAGTAGGATCTCTTTCCTAATTTGATAAATAACTCCGTAGGGGAATCTATTGGCCCGGCAACGGAGGGTACGCTTTGACAGCTTCAACCAAGCATCAGGGTACTGGACTATTCGTTCGAGCGTCCTCTTTACCTCTGCAGCAAATTCATAGCCAAGGCCTTCGCTCTGGATGTTGTAATATGAGATAGCGTCCGTAAACTCGACTCTTGCGGGAGGAAGAAATTCGATTTTCATTAACGTTTATTCTTTTCAATTTCTGCAAATACATCTCTTGCCGGGATTGACGCCATCTCACCATGCTCGAACGCATCAATTCGGTCTTCTACTTCTTCAGCCCATAAGGCATCAATCGTTTTCCTGGACCGGAACTCAAAGCTGGTCAGAAGGTTTTCGACCAACTCGGCACGTTCCACCGGCGGCAGTTTTAACGCCTCGGCAAGAATTTGCCTCCCATATTTTGGCATAAGTCACCACACCTCCTTTATTTTTTCGATCCGATTGTATTTTAGCACACTATGGAAGTATGTTCTAATTATTTTTTGGCATCGGGTGGATGCAACACATCTTAATTGAACATCAGGGGAGCATTTTTATAAATTATTTCAAATGGTTTCTGTTTTGAACATAATTGTAGACATTGCTTGAAGGTGAAATAATTTGTATTATAAACCCCACCTCGCCTCCCCTTATAACTCCCCCTTTCCCCTTGCCTTAAGAGGGGGAAGATGGATGGGGCCGTTAGACTGGGAGGTAGGGAGGTGTTACGTCTGGAGGGATCTGGTCTTGCAATAATACATATCCAAATTTTTCTTCAAAATGCTATGGCAGAAGACTCCAATGGTCTGTGGGACAGCAGGTTATATGGTCTGTGCTCGGCTCTTTCTGGCCCAGGCTTCATATTTCGCTGAGATTTCCAGGTATTGTTCCCTTGTCACGATCGGCCTGTTCATTTCTTCTAAAAGGGTCGGTTCAATTTTTCCCTGGAGGGCAAACATTTTCCCAGCTCGTTGAATCATATCAAGGCAGGGTTCAAGAAGCTGCGGCGCCATCTGCAGGGCAATTGAGCCGGGGATGCAGATTTCCCCGATGGATTCGCAACCAAAGTTTGCTGCCTGGGCCCTGAACGTCGTGATCAGGGGCAGAAAACTCTCCATCTCCGGAAATCCCGACGTTGAAACGAGTAAGAATTTTGAAGGCATGGCCCAACGGTAGGGGTGTCTCACCCGGTTTGCAGCGTCGAGGCGTAAAAAGGGATCCATACCACAGATGCAGCGGTCCATTACGGTTTTCATCTGGGCGCTCATATTGTCTGTATAGACAGGCGTACCTATCACAAAGAGATCCGACTCCTTAAGGAACGGATAGACCTGATCCATATCATCCCGTTGAGCGCATTGACCCGGTGTTTTGTGCATACATGTAAGGCATGCCCGACAGTATGAGATATTCATTTCCTTGAGCTGGAAATCTTTTACGGTGGCTCCTCCTTCCGAGAGCCCCTTCAAAAGCGAATCCACCAATTTCCACGTTACCCCTTTCTTTCCCCTCGCGCTTCCATTCAATGCAATAACCTTCATCGTTCCCTCTTTAAACAAAGAATTTATATCTCCCCAATTTCAACTGATCTGTGAGTTCATGCCTGACTCCTCCATAATCCATCTATTGGATTGGCGGGTTATCTCTCCTCTAATTTGTTTCACTTTCAATAACCGAACGAACGGCACAATATCGGTTACCGCTAAGACGGCCAAGAACATCCAACTCAAACCAATCAACTTCCCTATCGTTCTTCAATAGACCATCTCGGACATGAACGAGCTGTATTCGACCAAGAATCAAATTTCCTGCATCAGGACCTTCACCAACAGTAACTATACGTTCCAGAGTACATTCAAATGCAATCTTAGCCTCCAGAATCCGATATGGTTTTATCTTTTTGGAAGGAAGCCAATGGATACCTGTTATTGAAAACTCATCGGTCCCATAGGGTATAGGCTTCGCAGAAGACTCCATGATGGAAAGGAGATCCACCGAGACAATGTTAACAACAAACTCAGGGACTTTCTGAATGTTTATCACTGTATCCTTCATAGTTCCATTTGACCGGTTGACCACTGAAAATACAAGGATAGGGGGTGACCACGATACACCAGTGAAAAAACTGAAAGGAGCCAGATTAGCCTGGCCGTCTTTATTAATCGTGGATACCCAAGCAATAGGTCTGGGTATGATAGCACTTGTAAGGAGATCATGAGCATGTCTCGGTCCCAATTTTATCGGATCTATCTCCATAGGTCGATATTCCTTTCACAATTTAAAAAATAACGAAAGGGCTTACCGGGAGCCAGGTTTATTGGCGATCTGGTGCAGCCAATTGTTGGACGATCTCATTTTTTGAAGAGGTCGCTGTGAGTGCCGGTTCGTTCAAGCCGAAGCGATTCCTTATCGCTTGTATAAATCAAGATCCAGTCGGCTTCAATATGGCAGTCACGTGATGGCTGCCATGGTCCCGTGAGCGGATGGTCTCTGTAGTTTGATGGAAGCGGGATGCCTTCGGCCAGAAGCTTGAGAACCTCCTGCAGCTTGTGCAGGTCCTTCCCTCGTTTCCGCATGCGTTTGACATCCCGGGAAAACTGCCTGGTCTGGGAGACCGTCTTCATTTCTCCCAATCCTTAAACATTGCCTCTAACGACTCGAATTCCTGAATGTCTTCGCCCCGGCGGCTCTTCTCAAGGGTGGAGGCCGTAAGTTTGTTCGGAATTGCAACAGAGAAAGGCAGACCACCACGAAGAGATATTTGTCTATAGAAAATACGGATAGCCTCCGTTGGAGTAAGGCCAAGTTTCCGAAGGACCCCTTCTGCCTTATGCTTGGTTTGCGGTTCAATCCGTGCGTGGACGACTGAGGTTTTCATAACTTCAATGTATCACAATCGCAACACAGTTGCAAGGTGTTTTTCTTATTTCTATTTTTCCATTTTCTAATGGCGGAGTTGAGCGGAGTCCACGTAACGCAGGCTCCGACCCGAAGGGCGGAGGCGGAGTGAAGTGGACTTCTGCTCGAACGATTTGTTAGCGCCGTGCGAGTCAGCGCACGGCGCGGTTTCGCATCTTTTTCTTTTCGCGAAAAACAAATCGGGCGAGCAGAACCTCTGGGCTGCTCAACTCCGCCATTAGCGCCGTGCGCAGCACGGCGCTAACGATAAGGTGAGCCGTGCGCTACGTGAATAAAAATAAAATCATCAGGGCTATTTCGCATCGGCTCCAGCGATTTGTTATACGCCTTTTTTCTCTTGTTTGGATGCATAGACTTAATCCCAAAGACCCCCCTCAGATCAAAGAATATCCAATGTGGGCTGATGCCGGATATCCGTACCGAGTAGTTCGGGTTACTGGTTTGAGATCTGCTCTGGTTGATACCAGGTTAAACCAACGCATGAGGATTACTATCTTAATTAAGATTTTTAATAAATACGTATAACAATGAGTAAACTGCAGGGTGTAATTTCTTGCAATGCTATACTTGCTCACCAATTTTGTCAAATAAATTCTGGGAAATTTATAAGATTTAAATGAGAAAGCAAATCGCCATACATCCTTGTAAATTCATATGGTTATCGTTTTGAGCATTGTCATACACCTTCTTTTGACCTTGAATAATTTGTTTGAATATTAATGTTATATTGCTTGGAATTAAATCATCATAATCATTATCGCGGAAGAAAGATGGAATTGATATTTTCGAAATTATTAACAGTCTCAGGATTGAATTGAAATAATTAAATTCTTTCACCATATGTTACCCATACCCAATGCATTTACTATAGAGTTCATTTTGGCTTGGTTGAACCCAATAGTGAGCAAAAAAGTTTCTTCTTCCATCTTATCCTGCCCAACCTTTTTAAAAGGACTTATAGAAACAATAAACGTTCCAAACTTGGGGTTAAGAAACTTCTTGTACAGACTGGACTTCTCCAGGCCTTTTTCCAATGGATCACCCCGCTCCATGCAGACCAAAATCAAATCGGGCCTGCAGATTCTTTCTACGTCTGCAATCAGTGCAATGTCTTTAGGCCTGTTATGGGTGTAAAGGAAAAGATCAAACTTCAGGTCGAGTGTATAATATTTCCTCCATAAAAACTCTAATTCCTTATGACTGTGCCACTGTCTTTCGGTGCTGATCTCAGAAGCTTTCCACATGACTTCGGCCGTAGTATCCAAATTCCCTATTTCTGTTCTTAGAGCAACATATCGCCTTATCCGAGACGAATAGATGATGAAATCCGGAACAATAAATACAGGGGTGGTGTCGTGGAGAAATGAAATCTCTCTCGAATTCTCAGGCTTCGGAACCGGCTTGGGATCCACCACAATCTTGGGACCTCTGGGAGTCATTTCGATCGAAGGGACAGGAACAGAGAAATTCTTCTTCGCCTTCAACAGTTTAACCAGAGAAAGCGCAATCCACTTTTGATACACCCAATGAAACAATTCCCTATAGGAACGTTTCAAATCTATGGTTGCCTCTTTTTCAAATGTCTCAACATCGATCTGGTTTTTTAACAGATTGAATAACAGGTCTAACAGTTCTTGAGAGAGTCGCCCCTTGGCATCATTCAGAAAATGATAAAGATCCATTGCAATAGAAATCTTTTCCAGCTCAAGTAGTCCTTTTACATCCTCCTCTGCTTGGTCATAATTTTCTTTTAATCGTTTGGTTTCTCCTGGGAGATTTGGAAATTGCTTTTTAACAAAGTCTGTCCTGACTTGGTTAAATAGGCGGTAGAATTCAGGCCGAATATTTTCAGGAATGGCTATCACATGGCGAGTGATCTGTATCTCGGGATGTTTTGTAATGAAATGCCTCAGTTTTTCATAAGCCTGAAACCACATCATCTCCATAAATTCACCGTAAATTCCGGCCATCCACAACAGTCATTGAAACATTGAAAAAAAACGAAAGGGAGACGGAGAGAACTCTAGAGAGCGTAAGTCTACCTTAAAGATAGCAGTGCTTTCTTGATCAACCACTTTGCTATAGGAACCATGTATTTGTTGTTTTTCAAAGGCTTTGCATCTTCCACAGCCTTTTGACTTGCCTCGAATGCCACGGATTCATCAATGGATCTATTGCTGAGGTAATTTTCTGATTTTGAAGGACGAAAGGGAAGATTGTATACCCCATTAAAACAGATTCTGGGTTCTTTGATGACTCCCTTTTCAATGATTAATGCTATTGCGCAATTTACGATTGGGAAATCGATCACTTTTCTAAGAGAGTATTTGAGAAAGATGCTTTTCACCTCTGGTTTACGGAATGGCACCTGAATTTCGGTAAGTATCTCGTCAGCCTCGAGTACCGTCGTTCTTCCGGGACCCACATCAAAGAAATCTTCCGCCTCAACAGTTCTTTGGGTTGTCTTCATTTTTGCGTTGAGGGCAACTAATGCCGGAGCAATATCACTCGGATGAACTGCCAGGCACCTGTTTACCGCACCAAAGATGGAATGGTAACGGTGATCTCCAGCCACTGCATAGCATAGGGCTTCCTTTTTTACATCCCTCTTTCTCAAGCAAGGGAAATAGTTCTTCGGTGTCCGGTAATACCAGCATCTGGAATCCTGGCAGAGGTTTCCCCCGATCGTTCCCATCCCTCTGATTTGGGGGGAGGCAACGGCATAAGCAGCTTGCGCCAACGCGGTGTATTTCGCTTTGATGATTGGATGGGTTGCGATATCTCTCAGCTTCGCCAGAGTGCCAATTCTTATCCCCCCCTCATCCTCACGGATGTAGTTAAGGCCAGGGATGGTCTTGATATTGATCAGAACCTCCGGCGTTACGGGGTGGATCCTGTTTTTGATCTGACCAAGCAGATCTGTGCCTCCAGCAATGATTTTAGCCCTTCCCTCCTGTTGTCCAAGAATCGAGATAGCCTCATTCACCGTGGAGACATTTCTATGGAGAAACTTTTTCATTCCTTGAGCCTCCTATATCTTTCCCAATGCCTTTAGCAGTTTATCAGGAGTAAAGGGGGTCGTCTTCAGCCGTATGCCAGTTGCATTGTAGATTGCATTACCAACGGTGGCACAAACAGGATCGACGGCCCCCTCACCGCAGGCAATTGCCCCAAAAGGATGGGACCGGTCATGGCCAGAGATTTCGACCATAACGGGCTCTATCTCGCAATCGAGCATCGTCAGAGGCTTATAGTTCTCCCAGTTGTAAGTGAGCATTTTCCCGGTCTTCGGATCAATGATGCACTCGGCCAGAAGGGCACACTCAAGTCCATGATAGACGCCACTGAAAATTTGACCTTCAACAATTTTTGGGTTGAGCGCCCGTCCCACATACTGAACAGGAATATACTTAAAGATTTTAATTTCTCCGGTTTCCGTATCAACGGAACAATGGACGAAGTGGGCTCCCTGTTCATGAGGATAAATGCCCTCCTCATGGCCATCCGGAAAAGTCTGGCCCACGCCTATGACCATTGAGAAATTTCCCAGAATATCCAAAAAGGTATACGATCGATTAGGGATTCCCGCCACATAGATGATGGCGTCTTTTATTGTTAGTTCTTCGGGAGGCCTTCCTAATTTCTTACTGGCCAGTTCGAGTATCTGTTTCCTTGCACTGAGGGCTGCATCATAGGTGGCCTTCCCCTGGTGCCATGTACCTTGACTTCCCCCCACTTTAGTCGAAAAGGGAGTGCTATCCGTGTCGTGGCAGACCAAATGGACGTTTTCATAAGGGATGCCAAGAACCTCAGCAACGATCTGAGATTGCACCGTATGCTGCCCCTGTCCGATGTCGGCAATGCTGCACTCCAATAAGGCAGTGGCATCCGGAGAAACCTTAACGATGGCTGTCGAAAATTGCCCGTCGCCTGCACCGTGGATAGCCAAATTCATACCTAAGCCTTCTCTGACGACTCCGCTTTTATGGCTCGGATGCTCCCATTTCTTATTCCACTGCAACCTTTCAACCCCTTCATCCAAACATTCCTCCAGACCACAAGATGAGATCTGAGAATTCACTTTGACGTCACGGGGAGAAGCAACAGGGTCTCCTTTGCGAAAATGGTTGATCCGTCTTAATTCCACAGGATCGATGCCCAGAATGTAAGCCGCTTCATCCATGACGGTCTCCATCATAAAATTCGTTTCAGGCGTTCCATAGCCATGCCACCCGATCGATATGAAGCGATTTGTGAAAACCACTCCTGCTTTTATCTTCAAGTGTTGGCAGTGGCGTGCGTATAGCTTTGCGCCCGTATGCCGATAAACATTCCTCACGGGGTAGGAATCTCCATCCGGTCCCACTTCCACCCAATGCTCAACTTCCATCGTGGTCAATCTGCCATCTCTTTTGAATCCAAGCTTGGCTCTGGACAGGCTACCCCTCGCCCATCCGCGAAGCATTTCCTCTTCTCTCGTGAAAACTAACTTAACTGGCTTATTTAATGTCAGGGTAGCGGCGATTGGGATGAAAAACTTATCGACCTTCCCTCCAAAACTTCCCCCCGTATAGGGTGAAACAACGTTGATCTTGTTATGAGGTAATTCGAAAAATTTGGCGATATCGATTTTCGCATGATGTAACCCCTGGGTATGTGTCCAGACTGTTAACCTCCCATGGTCAAAACTTACCACACAACCCCGAGGTTCCATGGTGGTAGTTCTGCTGTAGGCTTGGCTGAGGTCACTGTCTTCAACGATGACATCAACCTCCGAAAACCCTTTTTCTACATCGCCGAAACCATGGAAATCAGAGGGTTCTCTTTTTGTCCAAAGCCCAGTCATAGGATCTTTTCCACTGAAGTAGAACCATTTAAATCCTGGTCCCCAGCCCGGCCGCACATTGGGTCGATTGGGAAACACCCTCGGAGCATTAGGATTCATGGCCTCTTTCAAATCGAGCACAAAAGGTTTAGGTTCATAGGTGACCTTGATCAAATCACAGGCTTCTTCAGCCGTCTCTTCATCTACAGCGACCACGGCTGCAACTTCATCTCCGACATAATGTAAATCTCTTTTAAAAAGCTTGGGATAGTTTTTAAAACTCATAACCAGTTCGATTCCCGGAAATGCCTCTGCTTCGCGGGTGTCAATATCCAGTATGTCGGCTTGAGCATAGGGGCTTCTTAAAAATTTGATGTGCAGCATATTTGGCAACATCACATCGCCATAGTACTTTGCCTTTCCTGTAACCCTCTCAACCCCATCTTTTTGAGGAACGGGTTTTCCAATCACAGAAAAAATTTCACCCATGGTCCTCCCCCCCCATCTTTTTAGCTGCGGATAAGACAGACGCTAAAATATGATCATAATTCCCACATCTACAGATGTTACCCGAAAGGGCTTCCTTTGCTTCTTCTTTTGTTGGACGGGGAATCCTATCCAATAAAGCCTTGGTTGTCATGATCATCCCGGGTGCACAAAAACCGCATTGGGTTCCATGTTCTTCTAACCAGACTTGCTGGATGGGATGTAACCTTGCTCCATCGGACAGCCCCTCGATGGTCAAGATGTCTTGATCGTCGCATTCCACAGCGAGGGTCATA
>Ga0299915_10001313_pt1 | contig 18466 bp, 17 predicted proteins | sample RVTome_13_FD_200263 | JGI IMG/M metagenome (GOLD analysis project Ga0299915, IMG submission 200263) | Soil microbial communities from uranium-contaminated site in the Upper Colorado River Basin, Wyoming, United States - RVT92D227 (version 2) ... | reverse complement strand
TTATTGTTATAATTTATTTTACAATCTTCTATATTTTCTTCTTTATCTTAGTATTTCAACAATCTCCATTGATAGGGATTCAAAAAGGACCTGTAGATGTTCAAAATGGATTATTTTTAATCATCTTTGATATTTCTTTTATAATTATTTTCTTGATTTCTGGATTACTATTTGTTAAAGAATCATTAAAAGCAGATAATCCAGAAACAAGATTAAAGGGAAAATTACTATTATTAGCTTTTTGTTTTTTTTCATTTGGAGTGTTTTTAGATGCGCTCATTCCTCGTACTTGGATATCGTTACCAATAATTAGATCATTAGAAATAATTAGTGCCATTATTTTTTATTTGGGGTTTATACTTCCAGAATGGACCAAAAAAAAATTCTTAAAAGATTATAACAACTAGAAGTATTTTATATAATCAGTTTTTTATTTAAAAAAAAAGAAACATATTCCTAATTATTCTTGTTCCTTCTAAAATTATGGAAACCCTTTTTAGAAAAAATGAATGCTCAAAAAAAGAAATATGTTGCAGGCGAAATTAATTTTGAACAGTTTCAGAAAAAGCTTTTGGAAATTCAAATAGAGACTTTTCAAGCACGTGCAGGAGTAACTATAAACTTTGAATATTTATTAGAGAGACAAATTAATGCTACGATTAATAGCAAAACTGAAGAAGAATTCGAGGATCAAGCCGGAGCGCTTGCGCGCTCTATAACTCAAATGGGTGCCTATTTAGACACGAACTTTGTTCAGACCAAAGAATTTAAAGATTTACTTGGATGTATACATCCAGAAGCTATTGCAGAGAAAGATAGAGACCCAAATAAGAAGATCAGCGAAGCTTTAGATGCAATAGATACATATCTACGAAAAAGGTTCGTTCCTGTTTTTAAGAAAGCTGAAGGTTCAAACGCCACAGTTAGGTTATTAATGGAAATGGCAATGCTATCGTATTGGCTTGAAAAAACTCAATATATGGAACCAAAAAGTGTAAAGGAACGTTCTAGAAGATGGGACGCCGGGGAATATCCTTTTTTCACAAATAAAACTGTATACAATTATTTGAGTCAAAAAATTAACTTTTGGCTCGATAATGCCATACAAATTCTCCCCTCTCGATTTATCCAAAAATTGTGTTTTTTTCTCGTTACATTGTCAGAAATGGGCGGTGATATAGACTTATGTAAACAAGTAACTTTAAAAAGTTTAGAACTTAGTGAGGGGCTAATCACAGAAGCTACGCCAGACAATATATCTTCTAGTTTGGCAGCTTTATACGAAGAACAGGGTGATAAAATAAACGCGCTAAAATATTATTTATTAAGTATAGATGCGATAAAATTAGCAGTACAACCAAGATGGACCGATGTAATTATTTATAGAACTGCGTGCATTTTAAACGAAAAAGGTGAAAAAAGGAAAGCATTGGAAATTATAGGAAAATATCATCCTGCCTTTAGAGGTAATGCAAATGTAATACACATGCCAGCAAGAGAACATACCTTAAAAATTGCTCAGGATTTGGCACTTGATATGGGATATAAGGATGTTTATGCTGCAATTGAAGATATTCTTGGCTGAAATTGCTTCTTTTTCTTGAATATCGTATCTTTCCAAACGGATGTTGAGGATAAGGCGAGGAGAAATTAATTTTAAACAAACTCTTAAATATTAAGTTTGCAAAAATATTTTTTATTTTGGTTTTATCGATTTGTTAATAATATCAAAAATGTCTTTTACAACGATTTGGTCTTCTGTTAACAAAACGATAATATTTTCTAACAGTTTAATAGATAAAACGTAATAATTTGCCGAATGAATAATATTAAAATCGGGAGCTTGCAAACCAATGTCGTTCGTAATATCTTCAGCAATTTCGTACAATTGCGAAACGTTCAAAGCAATGGACGATTTATTGAATTCGCTCTCGTTAATATAGGCTTTTTTTACGACTCCGTTTTCGGAGGAAATTAATATAAAATAAACCTTAGATCCCAATGCTTTTATTAGATTTGTGAGAATTTGGTCGAGATCTAACGAGTACGACATAATTTGCAATATTAAAAATTTTTATTAATTATAATTATAACCTTTAATTTATAAATAATTTTATGTGCACATATATTTATAATCTGTATAGTAGATAAATATATTAGAATAATAAACTTAGATTAAAATGATTAAAGAGAAAGAAAGTAGCTACGAAGAGCAAGTTAAAGAAGTTCAAATGATTTGTCCTGTTTGTAGCAATACTAATAAAATAAGTATTCCAACAAAAGTAGTTAATCAGAGTAAACAATTAACGACCGTTTCAGTACCTTCAGGTTTAGTTTGTGAGCACACTTTTCAAGCTTATGTCGATAAGAATTTTAAGGTAAGAGGTTATCAAAAGGTAGATTACGAGCTGTCAAAAATGGAAATCTTAGCAGGAAGCGAAGAGATTTCAGAACCCATTGAAGGAAAACAAAGTAGTTTGAGCTCGCTGCCTTTATTTCAAGATATAATTAATCTTTTAAGGAGTAATGTGGACGATAGAGAAGTATTAGGGAGCGGATTATTCACACTTGACGGTAAAGTTTTGTATTCTTCTCTTCCTCATAATACGTTATCTAATACAATTCGAGAATTCGAAGTTAGAGAAACAAACCAACTAATTAGAATTCAAAAAATGCTTCTCGAATTAGAAAACGATCAAAAAGTTTGTTCTCAATACATGGAGATTTACGGAACTAAATTCATTTTAGTTGTAGTTTTTAGTCCCGTCGTAAGAATGGGTATGGGTATTTTACTTTTGAATAAATTGGTCCAAAAAATAATGGAATTAATTTAAATAACGAAAAGAGCGGGCCTGGCAGGACTCGAACCTGCGACATCCCGGTCCGAAGCCGGGTACCTTATCCAAGCTAGATTACAGGCCCGTAAAACGTTTCGGTTAATAATATTTTTCAATTTATTCGAATGGAAGCAAACTTTAATATTTGAAAAATAATGGTTATAATAATCACATGATTTAACTCTAAAAAACTTTCTCATATAAAAGCAGATTTAATGTCGAGGCGATTTATATCCTAAATAGTGGTATAACATTCTAAGGAAATTCCTAATTTTAAGAGCGTGAGATAAACTTCCGTTTATTTTCAAGAGACCTTTCATATAAGCTTCAGTTGCCGTTATTTCTTGTTTAATGATTTTAATAAGTAAGTTTTTAGATAAAATTATTTTAAAAACAGCGTCTGGGTCTATTCCTTCGTTGTATTCGATTTTTCCATCTGAAATTTTAACCCAGAAATCAAAATTTACGTCGGAGATCGTCACTTGATAACTGCTATTAACTTTTTTTAATTCTTCTAAAAATTCTTTGTTATTTTGTACGATTTTAGTTCCAAATTTAATGAAACTTTTTAAAAGAGAAATTGCATCAATATTTTCGTTTTCTATTAAGTTAATAAATTTATCTAAAGTACTTGAATCCATCAATAAGAATTTGCATCTTTGAGTTGTTTTTTAACCACTATTTAATTTTTACTTTATAATAATTTTTTTGTTAACTATAATAAAAAATCTTTGTAAAATTTTTCTAATTATTGTATTTTTTTTTATTACGAATTAATTTCAATTCATAGACAAAAATCTTTAAATTTATAATATTTTTCTTAATAATCGTTTATATTTCTATTTTCCAAATTTTTGAATAAAATGTAAATTTAAATAAACGAATTAAGATTATGGATTTATAAAAAAAATTATGGTGATTAAATGCCAATTCTTACTAAAAAAACCATTTTTATATTATATGTTTTAAGTATAATCTTTTTGGTAATTATATCAATTGTTTGGTTAATCGGAAATTTATTTTTTACGGAAGAGCGGGAGTTTGCAGCAAAATTTTTTCAAGATATTATTATTGTAGCATCAATAGCTTTAGCTACGGTTTTTCTGTTTTATCTCTCGATATTGTATAAACCGTCAACTTCCGTCGGGAAAGTTTGGTTATTGTTAGCGTTGGGAATGCTTGGTTGGACAATTGGTGAATCTATATACTCTTATTACGAATTGTTTACTGATATTGATCCGTTTCCGAGTATTGCGGATTTTTTTTATCTAATTGCTTACATCCCATTATCATTAGCGTTAATTTTACAAATGGTTCACACGGAAATAACGCTTTCAAAAAAAGAGAAAATTGTTATAGCAATTATATACGCTTTAATATGCGTTTTTGTGGTTGTTACTGTTATCGTTATTCCAATCCAAAACGAACCCCCAACCCTTCAAAGCGAAGTTTTTGCGTATTTTGTAGGGGCTTTATATCCGATATTAGATCTCGTATTAATTTTGTGTGTTTTTATCGTCTTTGCGAAAATAAGGCACGGGAAAGTAAACACTGCGTGGATTTTACTTTTATTCGGTATTTTAATGACTACGATCGCAGATATTTTATTTAACTGGGTAGAAACACTGGATGTTCCGGAACAACTGTTTTATCCTTACGATTTGTTGTTTATTATAAGTTATGTCTTTATTCTAAGTAGTGCTTGGACAATGATTTACTTAATGAAACAAGCGTTTCAAAAAACTTGAATTTAAATTTTTATTTTTTTTATTTATTATATTGTCGAAACTAAATTGGTGAAATTTTGAGCTTAAATGGCTTAGTAGTGCTTGATAAAGCAGGAATCTCGATTTATTCTAAAATTGTCGATATTACTCTGAAAAAAGACCCTCTTTTGATAGGTGGGTTTTTAACGGCAATGCAATCTTTTTCGAAACATATGACAGGAAATCAACACGAAACTGGAATACAAGAACTACAAATGAAAAATTTTAAAATAAAATACAGGCAATTTAAATACCTTACATTTATCGGAATTATCGACCAAACCAGCAACATAAAAACCGCTGAAATAATATTAGAATACATGATATGGGCTTTTCTTTCGAAATTTCGTTTAAATTTACAAGAAGAATTAATTGTAGAAACTACGGGATTCGAAAAATTTGACGAGTTTTTCGAAAAATTTAAAGATTCAAAAGAAAAAGAATTAAAAAAATGGGTCGAAAACAACTTCACGTCTGCGCTTCAAGGGATCTTAAATAGTCTGGAAAATTATTTCCCAATTACAGAGCTCTTGAAAATAAATCCAGAAATGATAACTGTTATTGGGAAAAAGTTAATATGGGTCGATTATAAAATTAATCCCGAAGAAGAAACCAAAATATTAGACTTTTTAAGACAAAAAACAGCCGAATTTTACGGGAAAGAGTTGTTTGATAATTTGCTCAAAAAAGTTCAGTCAAATTTACAAATAGCACCCTAAATTTTTTAGCAGATTATATTCTTTGATTACGGTGAGTTTAATGATCGTTTTTATATTGTCTCTAATTTTCATGAGCTTAGGATTTTTTATTACAAGCCACCTCTTACAGGTATTTTTGCTACTGTTAATATTTTAGAAGTTGATAAAGAAAGGGAAATAGTTAGAATTTCTTCTATAGATGCAATAATTAAATTAGAAATATAGGTATCTCCTTTTATTTAATTTATAAATTTCTATATAATATTTATGCTAGAAGAAAGTGAAGTTCTGGCTGAAATGATTGGAATAATCTTTAGGAGATGGTCGCATAAGATATGATTTAAATAAAAGACATTATCAATTAGATATTATTTTAAATTACGAGGATGAAAAAGATTATGTAATTTACATTAAAAATTATTTAAGTACTCTTTTTAAAATTGAACCAAAAATCTCGAGACAAATAAATGAAGATGGAACTGAAGGAAAAGGAATATATCTCACTATATATGATAAAAAATTAATTGAACTTTTACTTCAATGCGGTTTTACATCAGGAAATAAAGTAGAAAATCAAATGTGTGAGTTTTTAGGGATTAAAACATCAAAAATCTCTTCTTATGAAGAAAAATCAAAGAGAATTGGTAAATTCTCCACTACTTATATAGTTCAAATACAAGCTAAAGATCAAGTAAAAAATTTCATTGAGTTAATAAATCCTATGAAAAGGATATATAGGAAAAATAAATTGTTAAAATTGTTAGATAATCCCTTTGAATATAAAATAAATCTTTATTCTGAAGATGAAGTGGAAGACTGGATTTTATTATATAAAGAATTAAAGTCATTTAAATCTGTAAGAAATTATTTAAAGCTAAAGAATTTACCTACTCCCAGATCTGAAACAATTAGATTGCGATTTAAAGCATATTTTGGGGAATATTATTAAGATTGGTTGAAAAACATAAAAAAAAATAATTGGCGCCCACAGCGGGATTTTCGTCGTGAGTGGAATCCACGCACATTTCGAACCCGCGTCGTTCTCCCAAGAGTGCTCGATGACACTTCGACAGGAGTGACAGTCCCGAATGCTGGACCGGGCTACACTTTCCACATAGAAACAAAATTAATGTTTCATAATGTGGGCATGTTATGGGCGCATTAACTAAAAAAATACCACTTACATGATATTTTAATCAAAATAATACAATCTAAAATAAAAATTTTATTTCTTTAATATATTTCCTATTTTTATTGTTTATTTTTACCTCTAAAATTATATTACTTCTTAAAAAAATAGGATAAATTTCCACATTAATCCTAAAAAAATTCTTATTTAGGATAAGTTTCCATAAAATTAATTCTCTGAGCAACTGATTGAGCTAAAGATTTAAAAATCTGAATTGAAATTTTTTACTTAAGATAAAATAAAATAAATATTAAAACTAATAAAAAGCGTATTATTATGTTTGGAAAATTTTTATCGGAACATTATATAAATCAAATAGTAGACGTGTATTGTGGACAGCCCTCAAATTTTTCCGGCAAGGTTTTAGCTTGTGCAGACGAAGTATTAACTTTAGAGACTTCAAAAGGGAGCGAAAAGACCCTAACACACATTTCAATACCTCATATAATCGCTGTTTGGAAGAAAAAGTGATTTATTTAAAATTTTTAAAAAAATTTTTTTAATTTTTTTTTAATACGAATTTCTCATTTTACGAAAATATACAAAATTTAGGATTAAAATTAAAAATAAAATCACTGAAAAAGCGTAAAAACATAAATCAATATCGTTGTATGCAGCTGTTAAAAACGCTGCAAAAATAGGAGCAACGAGAAATGTGAATCCGATAGCGCTTTCGCAAATACTAGAATATTTTGAGGTTTCGCGCTGTATGTTTAAATACAGAAATAATTTTAATCCTAAACTATATAAAAATCCGTTGAAAAAACCCAATAATAAAATTAATATCACAAACATTACGTAATTAGTACTTAATCCTAAGAAGAATACGATTACAGAAGAAATTAACACGCATATTGTCGAAACTTTTTTAAAATGTTTTAAAGGCAAATAGCTCGCAAAAGTAATTGAAAAAGTTTGCGTTATAAGACACAGAAAAGACAAGAGATAAGCAGTATAAGCCTTAAAACCAAGGATTTCAGATTTTATTGGATAAGTAAACAAAACGCATACCCTAACGATACTAAACGCAATCACGAATAATACTGGAATTGTTGAAGGTATATAATAACGAGAAAGCGTTTTGATGTCTTTTTTCGATTGATTTATGATCCCTACCTTTTTTCTTTCCTCTGTTTCGTTTTCGCAATTTAAATTCTTTATTTTTGCCGATTCTTCGAAAAAGAAAAGGATAACAAAAATATTAATAAAAAGCAAAAAGGGCGAAAAATAAAAAATAATTAATAAATCTCCTAAAAAAAACAACATAATTGTACCAGCTAAAAATCCTAATAAAGTTCCTAAATTCCAAGAAAAGTTATAAATTGCCATATATTTGCTATGATTACTTTCAGCGTTATCGGAAATCGTAGATTGGAGATTTGTCCATACTAATCCTGCCATAAAACCTTCTAAAACGCGAGAAATTAAGAAGGGAATAGGCTCTAACGAAAAATAAAAAATAATCTGCGAAACGCTTATTCCCAGTACGCCTAAAAAAACGCCTTTTTTCCGACTAAACCTGAACCTTTCAGAAATTTTACTTAATAAAATGGGAGAAAAACAATACGTCATTGTAGAACCTGTTGCTAAAAATCCAATAATTTCAACGCTAATCCCTTTTCGGAAAAAATAGATCGGAATTGCGAGGCTAATTAACGCAGAATTTGCCGTATAAAATAACGATAGTAATATTATTGGCCAAAAACGAAAATTTTGACATTTATTTGAAAAAGTCTCGATAAACTTATTCTACTCTTCTTAATCCAAATTTAGAGTCAAAAATAATACGTTTAAAAAAAGTTTTTTGGAACTTTTGTGATTTTATCCACTAAAGTAAAAGGTAGTCTAAGTGAAAAAAGATTATTAAATAAAAATTTTTTTATTTGTTTTGTAAACATCGTTGTTTATGGTTTTTAAATGCTTGAAAATTAAATAAATCTTTTTAAATATTAGATGTTTATAAATAATTACAACTTGAAACAATTATTAATTTACTAGATTTTTAATTTAAAAAATTAGGTTGAAGATTTAAAATGGTTGATGAAGGATTATTAAAAGATATTAAAGCAGCTATGGATGCCGGCGCGGATGCCGCTAATAAAGACGCTATTCTTAAAGTTTATGAATTCTTTAAGGCAGTAAGCAAGGAAAACGAAGACTTAGCCGAAGAGTTAGAGGACATGGATATTACCGTCCAAATGGTCGTAACCGACAAAGACGAAAAATACTGGATAAAAGCCACCGGTGGAGAAATTACATACGGAGAAGGAGATGTTGACAGCCCAAGTTTCACCTTCAGCTGCACGATGGCAGTTGGTGCCGGTATGTTATTTGGTGAAGTAGACGCTACTTCAGCATATATGGCTGGAGATATTACTGTCGAAGGAAATCTTCAAGATGCAATGGCTTTCCAGGAAATCATTGAATTAGCAATGGAAGCTTTTGAAGACCTTTCCGAAGATCTATAAGACAATTAAAATTCGGTCGTAAAAATTTTACTATTTTTTTCCTTTTTAATTTTTTATTTTTTTTTCTTAAATTAATTTAGTTTTTTATTGTTTCGAATACATTTTTAAACGTTTAAGAACACATTTTAAGCAAATTAAACTTAATCAGTATCTTTTGTTTAAAACAAAATGGTGATAAAAAAAGATGGTAGATAAAGATTTATTAAAAGAGCTAAAGGAAAAATTTGAGGCAGGTCCCGAAAACGCTAATCCTGACGATATTTTAAAGGTTTACGAGTTGTTTAAACAAATTTCAGAAGAAAACGAAGAATTAAAAGAAACAATGGAAGACATGGATATTAGAGTCCAAATGAATATAATGGATATTGACAAGAAATTTTGGGTGGCTGTTTCCGAAGGCGTATTTAACTACGGTGAAGGTGAAATAGAAAACGCGTCTTTTACATTTTCTACTACTAAAGACGTAGGATCTAGTTTACTTTATGGGCAAATAGATGCAACATCAGCTTACATGGCAGGAGATATTACAGTTGAGGGAAATCTTCAAGATGCTATGGCGTTTCAGGAGATTATAGAATTATGCACGGAAGCTTTTGAAGATTTGACAGAATATTTATAAAAGTATTTAGTTCAAAACGGTTTAATTAATAAAAAGGTCATTTAAGTATTTTTTAATTTTTTTTTATTAATTAGGTGGAAAAAAAATCGATTTAGTTACGCTTTCAAATTGACTGGATATCTCGCTTTAAATGTAGTTCCATTGTCTTCTGATGTAGTAAACGAAACTTTTCCTTTTAAAAATTTCGTTAGAAGTTTAACGCTATAAGTTCCCAATCCTCTATTAATGCTCTTGGTAGAAAAAGATCTATGAAAAATTTGCAGTTGAACTTCTCGAGGAATGAATCCAGGATTATGAATCCAAAATTCAATAGAATCTTCAAACAAATTGCAACCGATCGTTATTATTCCACCCGCTTCAGTTGCTTCAAGTGCGTTTTTAACCATGTTACTAAGTACGCGACGCAAAAGAATTTTATCTGAAGTAATTTCTGTAGATATTGCGCTATTATCGATTTTAATGGTTTTTTCTTTAGCAGTATCGCTATTTTGATAAATATCGATTACTTCTTTTAAGAGATCTATTGATTTAAAGGCAGTTATATTTGCAACGTAGGTTTTATTTTCGACGTCAGTTAATATGCGTTGGGATTGTATTTCTTCGATCAATTTATTTGTTACTGCAATTGCCCTGTCTATAAATTCGAAGGGATTTCTTTTGTTACCTAACTTTTTCGAAAGTTCAAGGTTTCCTAATAATGCAGTTGTTGTGTTTAGAATATCGTGAAAAAATATTTGTTCCATTGTTAAACGCCGTTTCTCGTGTCGAATATCTAGCATAGTTATTGCGGAAAATGTTTCAGAACCAAGGATCAAAGGTGCCGCGTAAATTCGCAAGTCGTATGCGTTTTCTTCTGATCTGAGAATTAATCTGCCTTCGTGGACTGAAACAACGCCTTTTTGACTAGACAACACAGCATTAACTGCTCCGCAATACGAGCATGCTTCTGATGTTCCACAGCCGCCTTCTTCTTCGTGAGCATGTATACAATCAAGCAATTCTCCAGGTCTTTGACCTATAGCAGAAGCAACTTCGTCTAAACCAGTGAATTCTAAAGCGCCTTTGTTCATATACACTATTTGCCTAAACTGATTAACGATCAAGAAGATTGCGGGTATTTTTCCAAGAAATTCGTCTAAAGCTTTGTAGTTCTTAAAGATTTGTGCTTGTCGTTTGACTTCATCCTCAGGTAAACGCTCTGCTGGAGCGTAACGAGTAGAAAACTTTTTATTTTTTATCATTTTCGAATTTTATAATTTTAATGTACTGAAATATAGGTTTAATCAATTTAAATCCATTAGAATTACTATTAAATTCTACTTTTTTGTTCAATCTTAAAAATTTTATCGTTTTTTTTCACGGGCTTGTCAACTAAGATACCTAGGGTAATTCTATTATCTATATTTGTAACATTAGACGTTTCCGTTAAATTTCCTTTCCGTTTTATTTGAATAGATGCGATTTTTTGCCTAAGATAAGTATCCGTATGTGTTCCCATAATAAAAATTTCGTCGTTTAATGTTAATTTTCCACTGGTTAGTAAAACTTTAGCAGCTTTTTTCTCGGGATAATACGATAAGACTTTACCTATTTCAATCTTTTTGTAATCGGATACATTTCCTTCGATATCTCTAGCAATCTCGCTTCCTTTTGGCGTCCCAAAATAAAAACCTGTTGAAAAACCTTTGTTGTAGACCTTACTTAATCTATTCAGCCATTCTTTTACTTTTTCTTTTGTGTACGAATTATCGTAATAAGCGTCAATAGCTTCGCGATAGCAAGAAGTAACAACTTCTACATAAATAGGATCTCTCATGCGACCTTCGATTTTAAAAGCGTCGATTTTTGCCTCAATCAATTCAGGAATATAGTCGATCAAACAAAGATCTTTAGCACTTATAAAAAATACTCCATCGTAAAGAAATTCATTTTTCTCTTCGTCAATAACTTTCCAAATTCTACGGCAAGGCTGTACGCATTTACCTCTATTTGCAGAATAATCTTGTGAACCGCAAATTTCTGCAGAAAAATAACATCTACCAGAAATAGAAGTACATTGAGCGCCATGAACGAATGTTTCAATTTCAACGTTTAATTTCTGCTTTATTTCTATTATTTGGTTTAAATAAAGTTCGCGAGCTAAAATTAATCTTTTTGCGCCCAGATTTTCGTAAAACTTAGCCGAGCGAGAATTTGAGATGTTGGCTTGCGTGGAAATGTGAAAATCTAATCCTCTTTCTTTAATCAATTCTATTGCTCCAATATCGTGAACAATAATAGCATCTATTTCGGATTCAACCGCTTTATCTAATATGTTTTCTAAAAGTTTGAACTCGTTTTCGTAAATTATTACGTTTGTGGTAAGATACGCTTTTATTCCTTTATCGTGACAAATTTTGGTTATTTTATTTAATTCGGACAAATTAAAATTGTCGCTATACATTCTCATGTTCAGGGATTCAACTCCAAAATATACCGCATCTGCTACGTCTAAAATCGCGTTTAAAGATTTGAAGTTTTTGAGCGGCGACATCAATTCGACTTTTTTTCGCGACATAATTTCAACCGAATAATTTATTGATGTTAATAAAGTAACAATAATAAAAAAAGGTAAATTAAGGGTGTTAAAATATACCAAAAAAACCGTTTGGAGAAGCGATGTACCAATAGTAAAACAAAAACAATCCAATAATAAAAGCAACAATAGCCCAGAAATACGAAACTTGTTTTCTATAGTTTTTATTTCTTTGTCCATTTGCGGATTCGATCGATTTAATTTCAATATAGGGACCAGGACCTCTTCGATACCATCCTGTAACTCTAACTTGTTGCCCAATGTACTTTTTGATTGTACGCATAGCAAAAATTAAGTTTCCAAAAAGTGGAATTAAAGACTCGTAATCTAAGTAAATTAATCCCGTATCGTCTTGTAATACCATATCTTCGCCAAAATAATATCCAGGAGAGCCTCGTCCCACGATTCTACCTTCCAGAATTGCTGGTATCGTTCTAATTGGAGAAGCTTTTATGTATGTAACCAAATCAAGAACTGTTTTTGGTTCAAATCCGCTTTTATATTTAAAGCCGATTCGTATTAGAACTCCGAAACCAATTAAAAAGAATCCAAACGCCCAAAATAGCAGTAAATTCGAATAAATATTAGTTAAACTCGTTTCAATTCCAAAGATAAAAACCGCTGTTAACGCAGTTAAACCGATTAAAATAAGTATAGGTAAAAATTTTATTGTAAGATCCGTCATAAATTCAGGAAACATTGATTTTCCGGCTTGCTCTTCTTTAAGTTTTCTTGCGTACGTAAAATCAATTTCTGGTTTGATGCCGTATATTTCGCATTGGTTGTTTAACCTCATTATTCTTTTTGCCGGTAGAGGGTGAGTACTAAACATTTGATAATACTTAGCCCATGGATTAAATAGATCCCAAGCTGCAGCAGCTTGAATGGCTTCTTTTGAAAGTTTTCCGTAAGCTCCAGTACTAGCAACAGCAAATGCAGCTGCTATATTAGGATCAAAAATTCCAAGCCCTTTAAGAGCTCTTGTTCTTGAACTACGACGATCTTCAACTTCTCTTTCCATAATTAATCCATACGCGATTTTTACGAGCGCACTTGACAAATAATTCGGATTTTCGATTAATTCACCTGCGTGTTCGTCAGCGTAGTATTCTCTTATTCTGCTAATTACTAAAGACACTAAATAGCTTATAAAATACGCTACGTAAGATAATACCGCAATTGCAATTAAAGCAGCTCCGATAGCAACTCCAACACCTTTCTCGTCTTGACTTCTAAAAAAGCCTCTGCTAGAATAATAGCACCATCTCACGATAGTTAATAGTAGCAATGGAATTGCAAAAACAATAGTCATTAAAATAAAGTCGCTATGGATAACGTGACCTAATTCGTGAGCCACAACGGCTTGTTGCTCCTTCTCGTCCAAGTAATGTAAAATCCCTCTAGTAATAACGATTCTTGCGTTATTTTTTGTGTGTCCAAATGTAAAAGCGTTTGGATTTAGATCGTTAATTATTCCAATTCGAGGCGTTTTAATACCTCTTGAATCAACAACTTTATTTATAATATCAACGAGATGAGGATATTGTATCGAAAACGTTTCGTATGGAATCCATTCAATAGCGTAAACCCATCGAATAATATAAGGTCCTAGTAAATATTGAAGTAAAACGATTGCAATTGTAAATCCCATCATAAACCATAGACTCCATTGGAAAAATATGCCAAAAGTAAATATTATTGCATACACCAAACCAAACATAAATGTCAAGCATAGTATCGAATTAAATTTTAGACCTATCTTTATTCACCTATTAAAAAATAATTTTATTGTATTTTTTCGTGGAAATTCTAAAAATCTATCTTAAGAATATTATTAAATTTGAGATTATATTTTTTTCTATTTTAAAATTTAAGAAACATTTTTTAATTGTAAATATAGATCCCGATATTATAGCCCCTTTCAAATTAATTGTAATTGGAAACTTTTTCAATTATACAAAGAATTAAAATCGAAAATTTTTATCTCATTTATTAAAAAGCAATTTATTAAAAAATTTAGGTGCATGATTTATAGAGTCTGAAATAAAACTTTTACACGATGCTACAAATAATCTGGTAAACCAGCAATTTTACGAGGGTGATAATAAAATAATAGGTAGAACGCCAAAGATTAGAGTGAAAATAAACGCATCCGGACAAATTATCCAGAAATTTAAAGATCTTTTTATACGAAATATTAGTTTTTTTTTAGAAGGTGATTACTTAGACTTTCTATTGTCTTTTAAAATAATAACAGGTATAAACGAAAAGATCGTTAACGAGATTTACGAAGAATTAAAGGATAAAATTGAAGTTCTAAAAGAAAACGCTGCTGCGGGAGAGATTGTAATTTTATACACAATGGTCTTAAGTACTTTGATTTCAAAAATTAGGGACATTCATTTTAATAATTCAATTGAAGAAATCAAGAGAAGAGTAAAAGTGAAAGATAAAAATATTAAAGAAGAACAGATTCAAAACCAATTAAACCAAATGTTCATGCGAAATAACGAAAATATATCAATATTATATAATTTATCTTATTTAGATGCGTTAGCATCGAGTTTTAATTATAAAAAAGTTGTTAAAGTTTGCAAAATTCAAATGGGTAAATATATTAACCGGATTGTAAATTTGGTTCTTTCTAATTTATAAAAAATAGTCGTCTATATTATCAGGTATCATTAATATTTCGGAAATTGCTTTTGAAAATTCGATTTTGGGAGCGTCTTTATCTACCAAGAGGTTAGTAAAAGTTTGATATTTATTTATAACGTTAGTTTTTGCATAATTTTTAAGTTTCAAGCAGAAATTAAGTAAATTTAAATACGCTTCCTTATAATTTTTAGCTCTTAGCGCGTCCTTAGACGTATCTAAATAATATTTTAATCTAATTTTTCTGTCGCTTAATTCTTCGTTAAGTTTTCCAGCTTCTTTTAAATATTTGTTGTTTTCTTCTTTTTTGTTTAATTTTTCCGTAATATCGATTAATTTTTCGTAAATCTTTAATTTCTCAGGAACTATACTTACATCATTCAATCTTGACAACAATAGAGTTTTTGACGCTGAAAGTTCGTCTCGTAATTTTGACGATATTTCACCCTTTTGGCTCCAAATAGATTTAAAAATAACACTTTTATCGTCTATTAACGACTCGTCAATAATTTTTTTATTTGTAACAATTAGATTGATAATTTCTTCGTCAAAGGATTTGAATTGAACTGGTTGATTCTCAGATTCAAGAAAAAGAGGTTTATATTTTACGATAATATCTATAATTTGAGGTGTTATTTTACCGATTGGTTTATCTTCTGGTTTATCTGACACTAAAACTAAGTCTAATGAAAGGTCTAAGATATGATTTATATTTAAGAAGTATTCTCCTAAATCTATTGTCTTTAATTCTTTTGAAGCGTCAAATTTCATACCAAAAATAAATGTTTTTAAAGCAGAAAAGAATCCGCTAAAAATTTCTAGTTTTTCGTCGTCCATCTCTTGAAATAATTTATCGTATAAAAGGGATCCTTTCTGACTTTGAAAAATAAATAAAGAAATTAACATATTAACCTAAATTTATATCGAACGAACATTTTTAATTGTTAAAATATCTTAATAGTTAAATATCTATCTTACTTCTTAATAAAATGTAATATCCTTTTTTGTGACATAATTTTTTTTTATTAAAAAGATATTTATAAGCTTAAAGTCATAATTTATAGATATATAAATAGGTAATTGATGATTTTTTTGGTTGGAAATGTAAATATAGATCAAAACACCAATTTAACAAAATATAAAGATAAAAAAGTCTCAATTGAAGAAGCAATCAAAGATTTTATAAAACCAGGAAATAGAATTTTTATCGATTCAGGATGTTCAGAACCTGTAGAACTCACTAAAAAATTAATCGAACTAGGGCCCAAACTTCCTGACGTTGAAATATTACATTTTTTAAGTTTAAGCGATTTGGATTATTACGAAACTGCTAAAGGAATAGAAGATTTATTTAGACACAACGCTTTTTTTATAGGAAAATCGCTGCGCAAATACATTAAGTCTGGTATGGCGGATTATACTCCGATGTTGTTATCGGAAATTCCAAGATTATTTAAAAGCGGGCAAATGCACGTTGATACGGCTATGATTCAAGTTAGCCCCCCCGATAAAAACAGTTTTTGTAGTCTTGGAATAAACGTAGATATAGTTAAATCTATTGCCGAATCAGCAGAAAAAGTAATCGCCGAAATAAATCCTAAAATGCCACGCACATTAGGAGATTCTTTTATACATATGGACGATATTGACGCGTTTATACCCGTAGATCACGAAATCATAGAATACTCTTACGGAGAGCCAAACGAGGTTGCAAAAAAAATAGCAAATTTTGTAGCTTCTTTGATTGAAGACGATTCAACAATCCAAATGGGGATAGGTCAAATTCCTAATGCTGTAACAAAAGAACTTATAAATAAGAAAAACCTAGGAATTCATAGCGAAGTCTTTTCGGACGGAATAGTTGATCTCGTTGAGAAAGGCGTAGTGACTTGTAAAAAAAAGGCAATTCATAAAGATAAAATTGTCTGTTCTTTCGTTATGGGTTCTAAAAAACTGTATAATTTTGTTGACGATAATCCGTTCGTCGAATTTCACCCTGTAGACTACGTTAACGATCCTTATGTTATTAGTCAAAATTATAAACAGGTTGCCATAAACGCCGCTCTTACAGTTGATTTAACGGGGCAAGTTAATTCCGATTCTATTGGACCCCTTTTTTACAGCGGGATTGGTGGACAAGTGGATTTTATAAGAGGAGCAGCGCGTTCTAAAGACGGAAAGCCAATAATGGTAATTCCTAGTACAGCTAAATTAAAAGATGGAAAAGTCGTTTCCCGTATTGTACCTTATTTGCAACAAGGTTCTGGAGTCGTTATAACCAGAGGAGATGTGCATTACGTAGTATCGGAATGGGGGATTGCTTATCTTTATGGAAAAAGTATACGTGAAAGAGTTTTAGAAATGATAAATATTGCACACCCTGATTTTCGAGAAGAATTATTAGAACACGCAAAGAAATGGAAATACATATATTCAGATCAAAAATTACCAATTTCTATTGATGGGAGAATTAGTGTATATCCTGAGAAATACGAAACAACTTTACAGTTAAAGGATGAGAAGACAATAAAAGTTCGACCCGTAAAACCTACTGACGAAAGAATGATACAAGAGCTACACTATTCGTTGGATGAACAAGACAGATATTATAGATTTTTCGCTCCAGTTCAAGAATTTAGGCACGCAAAAATGCAACCAATGGTAAATATAGATTATAACCGAGATTTTATTGCTGTCTGCTTAGATGAGAAAGAAAAAAGTATCCTTGCTATAGGGGGTTTTTTTGGAACAAAAAATCCTTCAATTGCGGAATTATCTTTTGTTACAAGACAAGATTGGAGAGGAAAAGGAGTGACTCGAAATTTAATGAATTATTTGGTAAATGTTGCCAGAGAGTTGAGATATAAAGGTTTCTCGGGATCTATTCTCGTAGAAAACAAATCCATGATTCACATAATCCATAAATCAGGTTATAAACTAACCTCCCAAGAAGTAGAAAGTGGCGTGCTGGATTTCATAATGGATATTTCTAAATAGAAATTCTTTAAAAAATAACTCATATTTTTTGCTAGATTAATTATATTTTAAAATCCTTAAATTCATAACACATCTCTAATTTTATTTCACAATAGGAAATTTAAGTGTAATTTATCGAAAATTCAGATAATTCGATGTTTATTTCTGATTTTTATAATTTGTATAAAAAAAACGGTTTGGATTCTAAAATTATTGATGCTTTTCGAAACATAATTTATTCTCATTTCAAAAAATATGGTAGAAAATTTCCATTTAGAGAAAATATTACACCTTATAATGTATTGGTTTCTGAAATTATGCTACAACAGACCCAAACTGGTGCCGTTTCTGAAAAGTTTTTGAAGTTCATAACTTTGTTTCCAGATTTTAACACCTTAAATCAAGCACCGTTAGATGATGTAATAAAAGCTTGGCATGGACTAGGTTATAATCGAAGGGCAATTGCCTTAAAAAAAATAGCTGAAAAGGTTATTAAAGATTATAACGGAGAACTCCCAGTTTTTCTAAATATTTTAGAAGATCTGCCACAAATTGGACACAATACCGCTTCTTCTATAATCTCTTTTGCGTTTAATAAACCAACTGTGTTTATTGAAACGAATATAAGAAGAGTATTCATTTATTTCTTTTTTCCAAATAAAAAGAATGTAAAAGATAAAGAA
>Ga0299915_10001312_pt1 | contig 18474 bp, 18 predicted proteins | sample RVTome_13_FD_200263 | JGI IMG/M metagenome (GOLD analysis project Ga0299915, IMG submission 200263) | Soil microbial communities from uranium-contaminated site in the Upper Colorado River Basin, Wyoming, United States - RVT92D227 (version 2) ... | reverse complement strand
GCTATGGATCAGTCCTTGGCGGACAACTTGACCTTGAGCCATTTCCGGCCCTATAGCCGGGCGGGCGTCCTTAACCTGCGCAGGCAGCGTCGAGCCGCTGAAGAGTGGACCGCCCGGATGAACATCAAAGTCCGCAGCGTCCTTCATCCGGTGGGGAGTCTGTCGGGGGGCAACCAGCAGAAAATCGCCCTGGCCCGGCTTCTCCATCAGCAGGCGGGCATCCTCCTCTTGGATGAGCCGACCCGCGGCATTGACGTCGTCAGCAAATCTCAGATCTATGAGTGGATCGGCCAATTGGCCTGGGAAGGAAAGTCTGTGATTTTCGTCAGTTCTTATTTTCCGGAGCTGCTGGGCGTGTGCGACACGATCGCCGCCTTTCATCGAGGTCAGGTCGTGGACGTTCGACCGTCCGCCGACTGGGATGATCCGAGTTTGATGGCCGCCGCCACGCTGGGGCAGGCTTGATAAGAACCGTCCCAAGCGACGGATGGGAGAGAAGGAGGGGGGGTGAGAGAATGAAGGAGGGCAAGGGGCGCCTCAGGGCGCTCATCAACTGGCTGGGCCCTTTCATCGGGTTGATGCTGGTCGTCGTCATCTTCTCCCTCCTGCCCGAAGTCAGGGACCGTTTCTTGCGGGTGTCGAACTTGAGGAGCGTGGCCACTCAGTCGGTCATCGTGGCCCTGGGCGCTCTGGGCATGACTTTCATCATCATCAGCCGCGGCATCGACCTGTCCGCCGCGTCAAACATCGCCCTGTCGGGCGTCATCACGGCTTTCGCCATCACGGCCGGCTTTTCGCCGGTAGTGGCCGTGCTGGCCGGCATCTTGACCGGCGGCCTCATCGGCTTGACCAACGGCGTTCTCATTACTTCCCTGCGTCTGGTCCCCTTCATCATCACCCTGGGGATGTTGGGCATTGCCCGGGGCCTGGCCAAATGGCTGGCCGGAAACCAGAAGATCGATGCGCCCTTGACCTGGGTCACCGAGCTGATGGCCAAGAGCCCCCATCCCAAGTGGCTGATCGTAGCTCCCGGAGTTTGGCTGATGATCCTCCTGGCGGTGCTGCTGGCCCTTGTCCTCCGCTTGACGGTTTTCGGCCGACACGTATTCGCCATCGGCTCCAACGAAGCCACCGCCCGCCTGTGCGGCGTCCGCACCGGCCGGACCAAGATTTTCATCTATACCCTGTCGGGTCTGCTGTGCGGGCTGGCCGGCGTTATGGAATTCTCCCGGCTGACCGTGGGCGACCCGACCGTGGCCGTGGGCTTGGAGCTGGACATCATCGCCGCGGTGGTCATCGGCGGGGGAAGCCTGAACGGCGGCCAGGGCAGCATTCTGGGCACCATGATCGGCGTGTTCATCATGGCTTTCCTGAGAAACGGCTCGACCATGATGGGCTGGCCCAACTACATCCAGGAGATCATCATCGGCCTGATCATTATCGCCGCGGTAGCCCTGGACCGGCTCCGCTACGGGAGGGAAGCATGAAGGCCAAGCCTGTCCGCCTGGTGCACGGCCAGGCGGCCTTGCGCATCAACGATATCGGGGGGTGGACGGACACCTGGTTCGCCGGAGAGGGCAAAGTCCTCAACCTGGCCGTGGGGCCTCCGGTCGAAGTGCAGGTCAAAGCCTTCCCCGGTCCCTGCCAGAGCAAGAACCGGGTTCTGGTCCGAGCCGACAACTACGGCCAGGCTTTCCGATTCAACCCCCAGTACCCCTCCCGGGGCAGGCATCCTTTGTTGCAGTTCGCCATAGCCAGCGTTCCTTGGCCGAAAAAATATCATCTCGAGATCAGGATCCATTCTCCTGTGCCGGCGGGAATCTCCGCCGGCACTTCGGCCTCGGTCTGTGTGGCCTTATTGGCCGCGCTGTCTTTTCTGGCCGGCCGGCCTGTTGATCCCGGCCGGATCGCCAAACTGGCCCATGCCATCGAGACAGAAAAACTTGGGCTTCAGAGCGGGATCCAAGACCAAATCAGCGCCGCCTACGGAGGCGTGTGTTATATCCGCATGGTCCGCTATCCTCAGGCCCGGGTGAAACGGCTTCTTCTGCGGGCCGAGGTCCTCAGCGAGCTCAACCGCCGGCTGGTTCTGGTTGGCCTGGGCCGGCCGCACCGGTCTTCGGTCCTCCATGAACAGGTCATTGCCCTGTTGAGCAAAAGTGAGGCGCGCTTCAAACACCTGGAGAGGATGAGAGGCTTGGCGGAGGCGGCCCGGTATCACCTGGAACAGGGCGACCTGGAATCCTACGGCCGGATCATGTCTGAAAACAACGAATGCCAGAGGGCGCTCAGCCGTAAGCTCATTTCGCCTGAAGCCGATGAGGTCATCCGCCTGGCCCGGAAACGCCGGGCATCAGGCTGGAAAGTCAACGGCGCCGGAGGCCGGGGCGGGTCACTCACCCTGCTGGCCTCTGCCGATGACGGACTTCGCCGAACCCTGCTTCAGGATATCCTGACTCTGGGAAAAGGGATAAGGCCTCTTCCGTTTTATCTTTCAAGCTCTGGGCTGGCGGCCTGGGATGTCGGCCGGGGGCTTGAGCGGGCTTGAATCCTTTTCCCGCCAAGGATTTTGGCCGGCGGGTGTCTATTGAGTTGTATTAAACTTTAAGGAGGTTTCTGATGAAGAAACGAGCGGTTGCACTCAGTGTGATATTGGGATTCCTTTTGTTCGCCCTATTGCCGCTGGCCGCCCAGGAAGAACCCGGCCCGGTTCCGGTTCCCAGAGAGGGCGCCGGTCCAGGACCCCAGAAGTGGCTGGACCTCACTCCCGATCAGCAGACAAAGCTGAAGGAGATAAAAAACCTGCGCCAAGAGGCGATGAAGGGTTTTCGTGAACAGCACACAAAGATGCGGGAGGAGTTAAACACGCTCATGGCCGACCCCCAAGCCGACCAGAAAAAGGTCGAAGGTCTGATCGACGAAATGGCCAAGCTTCAGGCGGCCCACATGAAATCCAGCTTCAAGTTCCGTCAGGACATGGAGAAGATTTTGACTCCTCAGCAGCTGGAGAAGCTCAAAAAGGCCAAGACGGCCTTCCAGCGGGTCCGCGGGGGGCACCGGTTCTTCATGCGGCATCCCGGCGCGCGCCGGTTCATGGGCAATCAGTTTTTCGGCCGCAGGGGATTCAACCGGCCCGGGGGCATGAGATTCCGCCATCCTGGCCAGTGGAACAGAATGTTCTGGGAATGGTGATCTAAAAGGGTCCTAATCACACTGCCCGCGAGAGGTGAGAGCCTCTCGCGGGTTTTTTATTGACTTCACCAACTATCACCTGTCACTAAAAAAGGACATTCTTTTTCTTTCTCCAGCCTTTTATTTGCGTTTTTTGCTTTTCCAAGTTGGCACACCGCTTGCTTATTCTAGTGTGTGAAGGAGGAAGAACATGAAAAGATCATTTGCGCTCTTGGCCGTATGTGTTCTTCTTTTGCCCCTGGCTGTTCGGGCTCAGTCCGAGGAAGGTTATGATAGCCGAAGCTATGCGCGCCTGAGCTATGTTTCGGGCGAAGTCAATGTCCAAAGGGCAGGGGATATGGGTTATGAGGCCGGCACGGTCAACTTGGCCTTGATTGAAGGTGACAAGCTGGCCGTACAGGAAGGACGGGCTGAGGTAAGTCTCGGCCGGCAAAACTTTATCCGGCTCGACCGAGTGAGCCAGCTCGAATTTGTGAATCTCCCCCGCGACGGCTCTGAGCCCTATAAAATTCACCTTTTGAACGGCCGGTTGTACCTGAGAGTCAGCCGTTTGGACCAGGAAAAGGAATTTGAGCTTCATACACCCGACGCCTCCTTCTACATTCTGGAAACGGGCTTGTACCGGCTTGACCTCGCCGATAAAGGCGAGACAAGACTGTCGGTTGTTGAGGGGCGTTTGGAGGCGGCGGGCGAGACCGGTTCTCTTGAAGTGGGCAGCGGACAGAGCCTGGTGGCCAAGAACGGCAACCTGATGTCCAGGCCGGACAATCTCTATGCGGAGGCCGATGATTTCAGCCGCTGGAACCAGAGCCGGGACAGCCTCCTGGCCAACCGCAGCTCAAGCTCCTATCTTCCCCAGGAGCTCAACGAGTACGGGTCGGAGCTGGAAGAATACGGTGATTGGCGCTATGAGGCGGACTACGGCTATGTTTGGGTGCCCCAGGTCGATTATTATAACGACTGGCACCCTTATTATTACGGCCGCTGGGTTTGGTATCCCGTCATCGGCTGGACCTGGGTCCCCGATGAGCCCTGGGGCTGGAGTGTGTATCATTATGGCCGCTGGCACTGGAGCCTCAACCTAGGCTGGTGCTGGATGCCCACTCGCTATTGGGGGCCGGCCTGGGTGCATTGGTACTGGGACAACGATTACCTGGGCTGGTGTCCTTTGAACCGGTGGAACCGTCCGGTGGTCGTGATCAACAATGTCTTCTACCCCAACTACGGAAATAATTATCATTCAATTCACAATAGGGCGCTGACGGTCATCAGCCGGAATCAGCTCCAAGCCCGGAGAGTCTCCGATGTCGCCTTGCGCGGCGGCGCCCTGGAGCGGATCGGCCGCGTCAGCCTGAGCGGCCGTCAGCCGGGCTTATCCCCCACCGTGCTGCGCTCAGGGCGTCTGTACGACCAGGCGCGGAGGACGTTCGAACAATCCGCCGGACGGCTCTCCCGCTCCATCCAGGAACGCGGCTCGTTGCGCACGCCCTCCTCCGACCGCTCCTTCAGCGGGCGGGAGGGATCGGTGTCCCGACGTATATCCGGGTTCGACACGGGGGGCAGTTCCAGCAATCGGACCGGAATTTCTTCCCCCCGCATTAGAGAGTTCACTCCCAACCGCTCATCTTCCATCCAGAACAGGCTGTCCAGCACCTCCAGCGGCCGTTCCCTGCGCTCCTCGTCGAATTCATCTTTGCCGGAATTCAATTCCCGGCTTTCCTCCCGTCGAGACATCTCCTCAGGATCCTCGTCTCGGGGGCTGACCTCAGCCCGGAGCTCTTCCCGCAGCGGCAGCGCGACTTCTACAAGCCGGTCTGTCCTGAACAGGGGATATTCTTCCAGCCTCTCCTCAGCGGACAGGTCGGGCACATTGTCTTCCCAGCGGAATCAGTTTTCTTCCGGCAGGAGTTCCTCGTGGTCCAGTCGTTTTCCCTCCCGGTCCTCGGCCAGCTCTTCCTCCCGTAATTCGAATTCTTCGGACCGCGGCTTTTCCTATTCCCGCCCGAATTCTTCCTCGTCCAGCCGGAGTGAATCCGGGACGAGCCGCTCCAGTTCTTGGCGTTCCAGCAGCCCGTCGAGCCGGAATTCTTCCTTTAGAAGTTTTTCCGCGCCCAGCCGCAGTTATTCGTCTCCCAGCTATAGCAATTCTGCGCCCTCCCGCAGCTATTCCACGCCCAGTCGCAGTTATTCATCTCCCAGTCATAGCTATTCCGCGCCCAGCCGTAGCTATTCGTCGCCCAGCCATAGCGCTTCTCCCTCTAATCATAGCTTTTCATCTTCTAATCGATCCGGCAGTTCTCACTCATCCGACAGCCGTTCCTCATCGGGTGGCTCCCGCATCCGCCACCGCGACCGCTAAGAGAACCGTTTTCCGTTCTGGCCTGCCTTCCCCTGGGGGGCAGGCCTAGTCATTTCTGTATCTCCTTTTCTCGGGGCCTTCATTTTCTCTTTACTTTTATTTTTTTCGGTGGTATATATGGGACTCATAAAAAACATGATTCGGTTTGCTCCGATTCCTTAGGGAGGTAGGCGTCATGAAACTAAACCCGGGCGGTCTCGAAAAAACGTTTGGAATCGCCGGAATCTTTCTTCTGTCATTGTTGATCATAGCCTCGGGCCCCTTGGCCTGTAAAAAAAAGGCGGCCGAGCCTGCTGCCGGCGAAGCAACCGACGGAAAAGTAACCAAGGTCCAGGAAGGGCTGAATGAATTTGAGGGCACGGTCAAAGTGGCCTACGGCCCCTATCTCTATGTGCCGGAGGTCTTGGGCTTTGATATCGTCCTGCCCCTGGGCCAATCCGGCAGCGAACTGGAAGGCAAGGCGGTCCGGATCAAGGGCGATTTCGATCGGGAAAAGCCGTCCATTCTGCTGGTCACCAGCCTTGACGTCAAAGAGCCGGGGGAGAACTACAAGAACTTCTTCGGCCAGTCCGGCCAGGAACAATGGCCCGATTTCCTCAATCAGCGCGACCGAAACAACTTTCCCATCCTGAAAATCGCCGCCTTGAACAAGGCCGAGGCCTGGGAGGGCAAGGGCCAAGGCAAGGTCTTCGGCAAGATGGAGAAGATGACCGTAACCGAGGGGGGAGCCCAGAAAGAAGTGGTTCGCCTCGCCCTGGCCGATGATAAGGGCGTTCTCATCGGGAAGGTCATCCTGGACAGCCTGGACGACTACGCCGCCTATTACATCAAGAAGCTCCGCCTGTTTGATTCTTTTTGGTTCTACCTGAAGGTCAAGGATTCGGTCGACCTTAAGACCCGTACCGCGACCAAGGACCTCTTCCACGCCGACGTTGTCTTCGCCGGGCTTTACTAAAAGACGTCAATCAGCCCAGCCAATCGTTGAGGAGGTCCAAGCCTTCGGCCGGCCTCCGGTCGAAGTGAATCCGTATGATTCTCCGGCCGGCTTCCCCAAGAGCTCGAAGATCGCCCAAGGCCTGGGCATCGATCAACACTCCAAAGGTATAATCTGACCGAAGGCTGTCCTCTGCCCTCTCCGGCACGGCCAGTTCAAGAGAGTGGGCGGAAGTGAACTGGAAGAAGAGGCCTCGGCCGGCATCTCCTTTATGGAGCTGGCCGGTGGAATGGAGATAACGGGGGCCGAAGCCCGCCGTTACGGCCAAACCGGTCCGACGGCGGAGAGTATCGGCCAATTTCTTAAGCGCGCTCTCTAAATCAGGATCCGGGGCCAAAAAAGCTTGCAGGCTCACATAATCCCCCGGCCGGGCCTGGTCCGCAAAACCGCGCAGGCCCTCCTTAAGCGATGGGACCGGCTTCTGCCCGAAAAGGGTGAGTCCTTCCCCAGAGGCCAAGGGCGTTTCCGGCGGCAGGCGGCCGTAACGGCGATAGTGTGCCAGCATGGCCTCCGTGTTCTTCTTGGCGGCGGTCACGTCGGGCTGATCGAAGGGATTGATCCGCAGCCAACGGCCGGCTACGGCCGCGGCCATTTCCCAGAGAAAGAATTGACCAGCCAGATCGGCCGAACTCTGGAGGTCAACGGCCAAGCCCGGTTTTCCGCTTTGCTTAATGGCCTCAACGGTCGCTCCGATCGACTCGTCGCCCTTAAGGCGGTAGCCTACGAAGAACCTGTCCGGGCCGTAAGTCCCAGGGTGTCCCGCTGTCTCGCCGGCCACGGGCAAAATGCCCCGCCCCGCCTTGCCCGTGCTTTCAGCAATAAGTTGTTCGAGCCAGCCGCCGAGGCTTTCCAACCGGGAGGGCAGCAGAAAGGTCAGCTTGTCCAAGCCCCGACCGGCCAGCAGGGCGATGAGCGTTCCCAGGTACAGGCCGGGATTCTTGCCGGGAGGGTCTTCCGTTCGGCAGAGGCGGGCCATGGCCCGTCCGCCCTCGACCATATCTTTGACCTTCATACCCAGGAGAGCGGCGGGCAGAAGGCCGAACGCGGAAAATACGGAATATCGGCCGCCGATCGAGGGAACACCAGGCACGATATCCAGGAAGCCGAGCCGCCGGCCGGTTTCCTCGAGCGGAGTGCCCGGGTCGGTAATGGCCAGGAAATGCGCGCCGGCGTGGCCGCGGCCCAAGGCTTGCCCCACCAGGTTGAAAAAGAACTTGAATAGAGAAATCGTTTCGATGGTCGTCCCGGACTTGGAGGAAACAACGAACAGCGTCCGTTCCAAGGCGAGCGAATCTCGCCAACGCCGGACGGCCTCGGGCGCTGTGCTGTCCAAGACGGCCAGGGAAGGAGAACCTGGGGCTGAGCCGAAAACCCGGTTGAAAACTTCGGGCGCCAGGCTTGAACCGCCCATGCCCAGCAACAGCACCTGGGTGATGCCCTTGCGGCGAATGGCGGTTGCCAGTTCCTCCCAACGGGTCAAGCCGGAGAGGGCCAGCTCGGGCCCATCCAGCCAGCCCAGGCGGTTGGAGATTTCCCGGTCTTCATCCTGCCAGAGGGTGTAATCTTTTTCCCAGAGGCGGCGGATGAGATTGTCCTGGGCAGCCTGCCGAAGGCCGGACCGGACCTCGTCTTGGAAAGGATGGAGGTTGAAAGTCTCGAACATCGTTGAGCCCATCTTAATCCATCCCCGCGGCCTGTCAAGTCTGCTTGGGCTCTATAACGACGGTCAGGATGCATCTCCGATTCCGTGATACGTCTGGATCTTCCAGGGGTGGCGCGGCCCAGGGCTCCCCGCCGGCTGAAGCTACCGGGATTCCGGAGACGCCTTCAAACTTTTCCCCATTGACTAAATCCCCCCTCCCCCTTGCCTTCAAGGGGGAGCTCGATGGCGTCTCCGGCAAGGCCGGTGGGGAGCGAAGCCGGCGGGGATGAGCCGCGACAGGACCCCACACCTGACGGACTTTATCACGGATTTAGTGATGCTTACTGCCTTATCCCCAAGTTGACTTTGCGGAGGGGATGGGGTTAGTATTCGCTGGCAGAAATTTGGGAGGGCTAGGAAGGAATGGCCGAAGAAGGACTTTGGACGCGCTGCAACAGCTGCGGACGCATCCTCTATAAGCAGGATATCCTGGACAACCTCTCGGTTTGTCCGTCCTGCAACTTCCACTTCCGTCTTTCGGCCGAAGAACGTCTGGCGATGCTGTTGGACAAGGATTCCTGGGAATACTTCGACGGAAACATCCGGCCGGTGGACCGGCTGAAATTCGAGGACACCCAGAAATACAGCCGCCGGCTCCAGGACAGTCAGAAGAAAACCGGTTTGCCCGATGCGGTGATCAATGCCAAGGGCACCCTGGACGGCATCCCTGTCATCATCTCTTGCATGGACTTTTTCTTTATGGGCGGCAGCATGGGCTCGGTGGTGGGGGAAAAAATCGCCCGGGCCGCCGAACGGGCCCTGGCTGAGCGCCTGCCCCTGATCATCGTCTCCTGTTCGGGAGGAGCCCGGATGCAGGAGGGCGCCCTGTCCCTGATGCAGCTGGCCAAGACGAGCGCCGCCCTGGCCCGGCTGGACGAGGCCCGTCTGCCCTACCTGTCCGTCCTGACCGACCCGACCACGGGCGGCACCACGGCTTCCTACGCCATGCTGGGCGACATCAACATCGCTGAACCTAACGCCTTGATCACCTTCGCCGGACCGCGGGTCATCGAACAGACCATCCGGGAAAAGCTGCCCAAGGGATTCCAGCGGTCCGAGTTCCTGCTCAAGAACGGCATGCTGGACGAGGTCGTGGAACGGCGCGCCCTTCGGGATTACATCGCTCGCGCTCTGCGCCTGTTCCTCAACCAGCCTCGATGAACTGGATGTGTCTCCTTTCCTGTGACTTTCCATTCAAGAAGAGGAGGGGTCCTGTCACGGCTCTTCCCCATCCGTGCTCGCCGGGCTGCGCGCGGGTGGGGAGCCCCTTCGCCGTGCCACCCCTCTCCATCAACCACAGGATCGGAGATGTGTCCTGATGAATTTCGCGCAGTGCCGAGCCTACCTGGATTCGCTCCAGGTCCTGGGCATAAAGCTCGGCCTGGACAGCATCCGGACCTTGCTCAAGGCCCTGGGCAATCCGCACCTGAACTATCCGACGCTGCTGGTGGCCGGCACAAACGGCAAGGGCTCGGTGTGCGCCATGCTCACCCGCATCCTGAGCCGGCACGGGCTGCGGGCGGGCCTCTACACTTCGCCTCACCTGGTGGCGGTCGAGGAGAGGATCCGAGTCAATGACAGGCTGATCTCGCGGCCGGCGTTTTGTCGGGCTTTGACCGGAGTCCGGAAGGCTGCGGACAGCCTTCTTCGGGCCGGGACGCTCCCCTCTCCGCCCACTCATTTTGAAGTCCTGACCTGTGCCGCTCTGAGCTATTTTAAAACAACAAGGGTGGACATCGCGGTCCTGGAGGTGGGTATGGGCGGCCGGTTTGATGCCACCAATGTCGTGACGCCCATCCTGTCCGTCATCACCTCCATCGGCCGCGATCACGAGAAGTACCTGGGCCACACCATCGATCAGATCGCTTTCGAGAAAGCGGGCATCATCAAGCCGGAGGTGCCGGTGGTGAGCGGCGTTCTGCGCCCCACGGCTGCCGCGGTCATCAGGAAGAGGGCGCGGGAGCTTCAGGCGCCCTACCTGGGCGCCCTCGACCCGCCCCACACGCTTAAAGCCGTCAAGAGCAGGACAGGCTACCGGTTCGTCTATGACCTGGCGGGGAAAAAATATTCCTTTTCCCCCGGGCTGGCCGGTCTCCATCAAGGGAGGAATGCCGCCGTGGCCTTGGCCGCCGCCGTCCGACTTGGCCAGGTGTGGCGTCCGCTCCAAAAAGCCTTGATTATTCGGGGGATCGAGGAAACTCGCTGGCCGGGCCGGCTGGAGACTGTCCGCCGCTCGCCCCGGGCCATTTTGGACGGCGCCCACAACCCGGATGGCGTGAGGGCCCTGCGAGACTATATGAGCGACTTCGTCCGGCGGCCGGTCATCCTTGTTTTCGGGGTCATGAAGGACAAGGACATCTCCGGCCTGGCCCGCATACTTTTTCCTGTCGCCAAAAAGATCATCCTGACCAAGTTTCCCTATCACCGGGCGGCTGAGCCTGCGGATATTTTGCGGAAGGCCCGGCCCTTTGCCGGCCGCATCTTGATCGAGCCGGATCCGTCCCGGGCCTACCGGCTGGCCCTGGCTGAAGCACGTCGCCGAAAGGGATGCGTTTTAGTCGCCGGTTCCCTGTTTTTGGTGGGGGCCATCAAGTCTTTCCTGGCCGGCAATGGCCACCATACCCAACAGCCAGGATGAGGCGGCGAAAGCAATAAATGGGCCGTGGCCGGAGCTGCGGCCTTGCTTTTTCAAGTCAATCATGCTAATTTTGGGCCTCAAATTTTATCGGTATCTGATTGAACTGATATGCTTTCCATAGACGGCTCGGCGTTAGTCGTTTTTGTCATCGTCTGGGTCCTGGTCTTCATTCTGACCAAGGTTTTTTTCAACCCGGTGCGCAAGGTCAGGGACGAACGGGAGCGGCGCATCCGACAGGGAGAGGAGGAAGCCCGGCGGAGCCGGCAGGAATATGAACACTCTGCGGAAAAGGTCAATCAGGCGGTTCGCCAGGCCAAGCTCCAGGCCGAGCAGGACCGGGAGCGGTTGGCGGCCGAGGCCGGCCGGGAGAAGACCAGAATGATCGCCGAGCTGAACGCCGAATACCGCCGCCAAGTAGAGGCGGCCAAATCCGAGGTCGCCGCCCAGGTTGAGGCTTTAATAAAAGATGCGGACTTCCGGGCCGACGATCTGGCCGAAAGGATCGAACGGAGGCTGCTGGATTGAGAAGCCGGCCTGTGGTGGCGCTCCTTCTCCTCTTCCTCCTGGCAGTGGGGTTATGGGGAGCGGAGGAAGGAGAGAAGCCTTCCCGGGGCGGCCTGGATATGATCGGCAAGGTCATTAATTTTTTAATCCTTTTCGGCGGCCTGGGATATTTTCTTTACAAGCCCATTCGGGCCATCCTGGCCGGCCGGAGAGAGGAAGCCCGGCGGAAGCTCGATGATGCTCAGGAGAAAGTCCGTCAGGCCGAAGAACAGCTAAGGCAGGCCCAGGAACGCCTGTCCGGCCTGGAGGCCGAGGTGCTCTCCCTGCGGACGGCGGCCCAGGAGGAAGGCCGTGCCGAGCAAGAAAGGATCCGGAGGCTGGCCCGGGAGGAAGCGGATAGGATAAAGCGTCTGACCGCCCAGGATATGGAAGCCCAGGTTCAGTCCGGCGTTCGAGAGTTGAAGCGGCATGCGGCCGAACTGGCCGCCGAGCGCGCTCTGGCCCGGATCCGGGAACGGCTGACTCCGGACATCCAGGCCCGGCTTATCGACCGCGCCATAGAAGAGTTGTCAAAGAATGATAAAACAGGTTCTGGTCCGAAGGTACGGTCAAGGGCTCATTAACGTCCTGCGGGACGAAGCCGACTTCCGGAAAGTCTGGGAGGAACTGAGGGAGCTCACCGGTCTGTTCTTCGAACATAAAAAGTTCCGCCAGGCTTTGGCCAGCCCCTTTGTGTCCAAGACGAAGAAGACCGACCTGGTCCGTGAAGTCCTAGGGCGGGCTGCCGCCGACCTCCGTACCAGGAACTTTATCCTCCTGCTCCTGGAAAAAGGCCGGTTCGAGCTGCTGCCCGACATCCTCGACCTCTTGCCCCTCCTGTGGAACGACAAGATCGGCACGGTGACCGTGGAGGCCTGCTCGGCCGTTCCCTTAAGCCAGGCTCAGCAAGAGCGATTGCGCCGGGCCCTCGAATCCCGGGAAGGCCGTCCGGTCTTCCTGAACTTCAGCCTGGACCCGGAGTTGGTGGGCGGGCTGGCCCTGCGGAAAGGCCATGTCATCTACGACCTGACGCTTCGCGGCGAGCTGTCCAGGCTCCGCGACATCCTGGCCGAGAACTGAAAAAGCGAAGAATATGGAGCGAACATGCAGTTGAAGGCCGACGAGATCAGCCGCATCATCCAGAAGCAGATTGAGGGCTTCGACACCGGTATCGACATCCAGGAAGTGGGCACCGTCATCTCCGTAGGTGACGGTATCGCCCAGATCCATGGCCTGGACAGGGTCATGTACAACGAGCTGCTGGAGTTCCCCAAGGGTGTCTTCGGCCTGGCCCTCAACCTGGAAGAGGACAGCGTGGGCGCCGTCTTGCTGGGCGAGAGCGACCTCATCCGTGAGGGCGACCTGGTCAAGCGGACCCACCGCATTATGCAGGTGCCTTCCGGGCCGGCCCTGGTCGGCCGAGTGGTCAATCCTCTGGGGCTTCCCCTGGATGGCCAGGGGCCTATCCAGACCGACATCCACATGGTGGTGGAGCGCCTGGCCCCCGGAGTGGTGGACCGGCTGCCGGTGCGCGAACCGCTGCAGACCGGCATCAAGGCCATCGACGCCATGATCCCCATCGGCCGCGGCCAGCGGGAGCTCATCATCGGCGACCGCCAGACGGGAAAATCGGCCATCATCCTGGACACCATTCTCAACCAGAGGGGGACGGGAGTCATATGCATTTACGTGGCCATCGGGCAGAAAAACTCCACCGTCGCCTATTTCATCAAAACGTTGAAGGATTACGGGGCCATGGACTATACCATCGTGGTGGCTTCCTCCGCCTCCGACCCCTCGCCCCTGCAATACCTGGCGCCCTACAGCGGCTGCGCCATGGGCGAATATTTTCGGGACAACGGCCGGCACGCCCTGATCATCTACGACGACCTGTCCAAGCACGCCGCCTCCTACCGCGAGATCTCCCTCCTCTTGCGCCGGCCGCCGGGAAGGGAGGCTTATCCCGGCGATGTCTTCTACCTCCATTCCCGCCTGCTCGAGCGCGCGGCCAAGCTCAACGACGCCCTGGGGGGGGGCTCGCTGACCGCCCTGCCCCTCATCGAGACCCAGGCCGGCGACGTCTCGGGCTACATCCCCACCAACGTCATCTCCATCACCGACGGCCAGATCTACCTGGAGCCCGAGCTGTTCAATGCCGGGGTGCGGCCGGCCATCAACGTCGGCATCTCCGTGTCCCGAGTGGGCGGCCACGCTCAGATCAAGGCCATGAAGCAGGTCGCCGGCAAGCTCCGCGGCGACCTCCAGCAGTACCGCGAACTCCTGACCTTCGCCCAGTTCGGCACCGAGCTCGACCGTATCTCCCAAGCCCAACTCGACCGAGGCCTGCGCTTGACGGAGATCCTCAAACAGGTCCAGTACGCGCCGCTGCCGGTGGAGAAACAGGTCCTCATCATCTACGCCGGCAACCGCGGCTTCCTGGACGAGTTCCGGGTGGACCAGATCGGCCGCTATGAGGCCAAGCTCTACAAATTCATCGAAGGCGAAGGCCGCGATATCCTCACCCGGTTGACTGAGAAAAAAGCCATCGATAATGCCCTAGACCAGGCCATCACCGCCTCCCTCCAGGAATTCAGCCGCCGGTTCAAAGAGGAAGAAGGCTAAAGTGCCCGCCCTGATCGACCTCCGCCGCCGGATCCGCAGCGTGAGGAACACGCAGCAGATCACCCGGGCCATGAAGACCGTGTCCACGGCCAAATTTCGCAAATCCCAGCGGCTGGTGCTGGAGAGCCGGCCCTGGTGGCACACCTGGCCGGCCTTGGTAACCCGGGCGGCGGCCTGGGCGGGGCTCCAGGATCATCCTCTGTTGGCCCGCCGGGAAGAGAAGCGGATCACCGGACTGGTCATCACTTCCGACAAAGGCCTGTGCGGCGCTTTCAACTCTAACCTGCTGGCCAAGACCCATGAATATTTCGAGGCCAAGGCCCGGACGGCCGAAGTCCGGCTGGTGCTCATCGGCAAAAAGGCGGAATCCTATTTCCGGCGGAGCGGACTGCCCATCCTGCGGGCTATAGCCGAAAGGACGGACAAAATCCAGGCCGCCGAGATCGTGGCCGTGGCCCAGGACCTGCTGCAGCAGTATATCCTGCAACGGACGGACGCGATCGTCATCGCCTACAATGAGTTCAAGTCCATCCTGGCCCCTCGAGTGACTCTGCGGCCGCTGTTGCCCCTGGCCTCGGAGAGCGAGGGGGCGGCCGCCGGGTCGAGTTCGCCGGACTGGGAGCCTGAGCTGAGTGCTGTCCTTCGGTCGCTTCTTCCGGCGGGCTTGACCCTCGAGGTCCTGCACTGTTTCTACGAATCCCAGGCCGCCGAGCAGGCCGCCCGGATGATGGCCATGGAAAACGCCACCCAGAACGCCGAGGAGCTTATCTCCCGGCTGATCCTGGTGCTGAACAAGATCCGCCAAGCCTCCATCACCAAGGAACTGCTGGAGATCATGACCACTGTTGAGGCGCTGGCAAAATAGAGGAAAGCCGAGCGGGAAACGAGGGCATACCATGACAAATCCCAAGGAAGAGTCGAAAGTTGGAAGGGTGGTCGAGATCATTGGCCCGGTGGTGGACGTGGAGTTCAAAGATAAGGATCTGCCCAAGATCTACAGTGCCATCCGTATCACCAGCGAGGGCTTCGACACGCTCACGCCGGTGGACATTGTGGTCGAGGTGGAGCAGCATCTGGGGGAGGACCGGGTGCGGTGCGTGTCCATGCACCCCACCGACGGCCTGGCCCGGGGGATGAAAGCCCTCAACCTGGAAGGGCCCATCACCGTTCCGGTGGGCGAGGCCACTCTGGGCCGGGTGATGAACGTCATCGGCGAACCGGTGGACCATCTAGGGCCCATCGAGTCCAAGGTCCGCTACCCTATCCACAGGCTGGCGCCGGTTCTCGAGGAGCAGAGTACCAAGCTGGAGATGTTCGAGACCGGCATCAAGGTCATCGATCTCATCCAGCCCTTCCTCAAGGGCGGAAAAATCGGCCTGTTCGGCGGTGCCGGGGTGGGCAAGACGGTTATCATCATGGAGCTTATCCACAACGTGGCCAAGAAGCACGGCGGCTATTCCGTGTTCGCCGGGGTGGGCGAGCGGACGCGGGAAGGCAATGACCTCTGGCTGGAGATGAAACAGTCGGGGGTCATCGGCAAGACCTCCCTTATTTACGGACAGATGACCGAGCCGCCGGGCGCCCGCCTGAGGGTCGGCTTGACCGCCCTGTCTGTGGCCGAGTACTTCCGCGACGAGATGAACCAGGACCTGCTTCTCTTCATCGATAACATCTTCCGCTTCACCCAGGCCGGGAGCGAGGTCTCAGCCCTGCTGGGCCGTATGCCCTCGGCTGTCGGCTACCAGCCCAACCTGGCCACCGAGCTGGGCGAGCTCGAGGAGCGCATCACCTCGACCAAAAAGGGCTCCATCACCTCGGTCCAGGCCATTTATGTCCCGGCCGACGACTTCACCGACCCGGCTCCGGCCACCGTCTTCTCCCACCTGGATGCTTCCACCAACCTCTCCCGGGCTTTGACCGAGATGGGCATCTACCCGGCGGTGGACCCCCTGGCCTCCTACTCCCGTATCCTCGACCCGAGGGTCATCAGCCCGGAGCACTACCGAGTGGCCCGCAAGGTCAAGGAGAACCTCCAGCGCTACAAGGACCTCCAGGACATCATCGCCATCCTGGGTATCGAGGAGCTGTCGGACGAGGACAAGCTGGTAGTGGCCCGGGCGCGCAAGATCCAGCGGTTCCTGTCCCAGCCTTTCCACGTGGCCGTGGAGTTCACCGGCCGGCCGGGCAAGTACGTGACCATCGAGGAGACGGTCAAGGGCTTTGGCGAGATCGTGGAAGGGCTCCATGACGACAAGCCCGAACAGGCTTTTTATATGGTGGGCGGCATCGAGGACGTCATAGAGCGGACCGAAGAATTGAGGTCGGCATGAGCCTGGGAAGCCCGGCCAAGATCCAGCTGAAGGTTATCACTCCCCGGCGTCTGGCCTTAGAGACGGAAGTTTCCTCGGTCAGCCTGCCCGGGCTCGAGGGAGAGCTGGGCATCCTGCCCGGCCACCGGCCGCTCGTGGCGGCCCTGGGCCGGGGCCGCCTTGGCTTTCCCTCCGACCCGGAGGAAGAGAGCCTCTCCATCCGGGGCGGCTATGCCGACATCCGTTCCGACACGGTTTTGGTTTTCACCGAACTGAGTGACGATGGTCAGAACGGCTAGGCCCCGGCCTAGAGATGAGACGCTCGACGCGTTTTACCACGGCCGTTTCTTTGTCCGGCAAAAGAGGTCGGGCTACCGCTTCTCGGTGGACGCGCCCTTGTTGGCCTCCTTCATCCGGACCGAGCCGGAAGACGAGCTTCTGGAGCTGGGCACCGGCTGCGGGATCATCCCTCTCCTTTTATCCAACAGGCCCTTCCGGCGCATTACCGCCCTGGAAGTGCAGAGGTCCCTGGCCTCTTTAGCCGGCCGGAATGTGATCCTCAATCGCTTGCAAGGCCGGGTGAGGGTCGTCCGCGGCGATTTGCGCGCTTTCCAGCCGCGGAAGAAGTACGATGTTGTTTTTTCCAACCCGCCCTATCTCAAGAGCTCAGGCGGGACGCTCAGCCCTTCGGCCGAAAAGTCTGTTGCCAAACACGAGCTGAGATGTGATATTTTTGATGTCATGGACGCCACCCGCCGCCTGCTGAAAAAAGAGGGGAGAGGCTATTTCATCTTCCCCGAACGGCGCCGGCCTGATTTCCGGCGGGCGCTTCGGCAGAGCGGACTCCAACTCAAGCGCCTCCGCCCCGTCCGCTCCAGAGGCGGCCAGCCGGCCTGTCTCTTTCTGGCCGAAGTCGGCTGGGGAGCCGCCAGGGAGCGGGTTCTGCGACCGCTTGTCCTCTACGGCCGGGGCGGCGGTTATACCGCCGAAGCGCGCCGGATATTTGCCGGAGGCCATCATGCCTAGGCTGTTCAATAACTTCAAGGAGCTCTACCGCTACCGGGTCCTCATCCGGACCCTGGTCAGTCGTGAACTCAAAGCCCGTTACCGGGGCACGGTCCTGGGCTTTCTATGGTCCTTCATCAACCCCCTGTTGCTGATGACCATCTACACCATCGTTTTCGGGTTCATCATCAACCCCCGCGACCCGGCCTTCAACAATAACCCCATCCTCTACGCCCTGTTCCTGTTTTGCGGCATATTGCCCTGGTCCTGGTTTTCCTCCTCCTCCATCGAGTCGGCCAACATCCTCATGATCCAGGGCAACCTTATTAAAAAAGTCCTCTTCCCGGCCGAAGTCCTGCCCGTGGTGGTGGTAACGTCGAACTTCATCCACTTTTTGTTCGGCCTGCCGATTCTGCTGGCGGCCAAGACGCTCATCGCCCTGTTCGTGCCCCAGGCGCCCGGGTTCAGCATTTACCTGGTCTTCCTGCCCCTGGTCATGTTCGTCCAGTTCGTCTTTTCCCTGGGGTTCGGCTTCCTCATCTCCTCGCTGACCGTCCACTTCCGGGACATCAAGGACATCCTGGCCAACCTCCTGACCTTCTGGTTCTTTGCCACGCCCATCATCTATCCTCTGACCTTCCACAGCGTCCAGAAGTCGGCCCTGCTGCGCACCATGCTCAACCTGAACCCCATGACTCACATCATGCAGGGCTACCAGAATACGATCTTCTACGGGACGATGATTCCCTGGAAGAGGCTGGGCGTGACCCTTCTGGCCGGCGGCCTGCTCCTGCTTATCGGCTATGCTATTTTCAACCGGCTGCGCGATTCCTTCCCCGAGGAGGTCTAGGTGAACGCCATCGAGGTTCGGAACGCCAGCCGCGTCTACCAGAAGTACTCCGTGCGGCACCGCTTCCAGACCTTCAAGAGCGCCCTTCTGCGCGGCGACTTTTTCAAGTCGCTTCAGGCCGAGGAACTGGTGACGGCCCTGGACCGGGTGTCGCTCAAGATTGCCCAGGGCACAACCTTTGGCGTCATCGGCGAGAACGGCTCGGGCAAAAGCACCCTGCTCAAGGTCGTGGCCGGCATCGCCAAGCCCACCTCCGGCCA
>Ga0299915_10001311_pt1 | contig 18476 bp, 13 predicted proteins | sample RVTome_13_FD_200263 | JGI IMG/M metagenome (GOLD analysis project Ga0299915, IMG submission 200263) | Soil microbial communities from uranium-contaminated site in the Upper Colorado River Basin, Wyoming, United States - RVT92D227 (version 2) ... | reverse complement strand
GCTGTTCGAGTCCTCGTCGCGGTCCGTGTGGAACTGGCCTGGGCCGAGGTCGCCGTCAGGTTGCCAGTGCTCGTCTGGGTGGTGGTGCGCGTCGATGTGGGAGCAGACGAAGAAGGGGAAATCCCGCCCGAAGTCGTGGGCGAGGCCGCAGTCGTTGAGGGTTCCCCGACCCCGCCCAAACCGGGCGGAATAGGCACAATCAGACCCGGAGTCGAGGGAACATTCCCCTCCGTTGCGGGCGTGCCAAAGCCCATGCCCGAGACTCGGGGGACCTGCGTCAGCGTGGCTGCAGGTCCCGAGAAGCCGAGCAGCTCAGCCACGGGCGCGCCCTGAGCTGCGGCCCAGACCGTAAGGACACACAGGACCACAACCACGATCCCGGCTGTAAGGGCCAGAAAAGACCTGAAGCTACCCTTCTTCATTCAAATACCTCCTCCTCACCAGTCCGCGCACCCTATCGAGCGGCCCACTCAACCTCGAGCGCGGGGCGGGCGACCATGTTCCACTCGCCTGCCTCGGAGGCCGAGAAGTATTTGCCGCTATGGCACCCGGAGTCGGCGGAGTATAACGCAAGACGCAAGGGGCCGCCTGCCTCGAGTGCCTGGGCCACCGCCCGCGTGAGATCAAATCGAATCTCGACGCCGGGCCATCCGGTGAAGGAGGCATGAGGGTCTACCCACGCCTGACTGACGTTCTCCTCCGGCAGTGGCGCGGTGTTCCAGGAAAGGGTCTCGGGGTCCCAGTCTTCGCCAACCCTGAAGACCTGAATCAGAGAGCGATTCGGGATGGAGGGGCAGGTTGGATCCGCGCCCGACCCTCCAAATTGGTGGAGGACCAAGGTTGCGGAGGTCACGGTACGGTCGCTGGGGATGGTTTCCAACGGGAAGGTAACATAGAACTTCGAGAAACAGGGCCAATCGGCGATGTCTCGCTGGTTCTGGATGTTGAATTGGTCGAGCCCATCCCAGACCGCATCCCCCCACTCCGTCCAGGAGTCGAGGCCGCCGCCGCAGACGGTGTGGCCGCCAACAGCTCCGTCGTCGACCCTCACCCCGTTCACACCATTCCTGAGGATTGCGCTCCCCTCGGGTGCAGCAGTGGGCAAGGATGAGCCGGGCAGACCAAATTGGATTCTCCCCCAGGTGCTCGGCTGGGTAGGATCCATGCCGACAGGCCAGGCCTGTTCGGCCGAGGAGGGTTGCGTGTCACTGTCGCGGTCATAGACGACTACACCCAGCGCCCATTCCTCCCCCTCCGCAGGCCGTCGATCCAGCCCGACTCCCAGGAATGGGATTTCGAAACTCATGGTCCAACCCGAATCGTCCGCCTGTGTGTTGAAGCCGTCTCCGCGCCAGCCAGGGATCGTGCTGAAACCGACGCGATCGAACCGCCAGGCGCCTTCCTCCCACCTCATCGAGGCGACGAAGTCCTCGCTGTCGTCGACCTCGGGCGATGCTTCTGCGATCAGACCAAGGGACTGGGCCGACAGCTCCCCTCCCTCCACCGCGGCCGGATGGAGAAGGAGGCCAACGGCGTCCCAGACGGTCAGATCATCGGTCGACGTGTCGGGATCGTACCAGAGGCGCCGATCAACAACAGCCACGTGGACGAAAAGCGCCCGGTCGGTGTACGCCAGCCGGACATCGACGTAGTTCTCCGTCTCGGTGATCCGGCCAAACCAGAACACGGCCATTTCATAGAACCTGCCCTGGCGTGGGGCGAACACGTTCTCGACAGGCAGGTACGGAATGTGGAACAGAGGGCGGGGCCCGGACGGCACATGAGTGGGAACGGAGGCGGCCGACTCGCGGATTTCGAAGTCGGCCAATCCCGCGGGGTCATTCAGCGGCCGCGAGCAGCCTCCCACTAGAGCCACGACGGCGATCACATGAAGAGGCGCGAGGAACCAGCCCGGAAAGCGAGGGAGTGGAGCAACTCTCTTCGCCGCGCTCACACCGGCGTCTCGTGGAACTCATCATCGTCCAGCGGCGGGGTCCATCGCCCACCTCGGATCCCCTTGATCCGCTCAACGGCCCCCGCCCAGAGGGTCGCTTTGCGGGCCGGGTCGGATCCGTTTCGTGCGGGACCCGGGGAGGACTTGAGGCCCTCCAATCCACCCCAGATCCGCGCCATGGCCGCCTGCCAGGCAGACTGCTTTAGGGCGGCCGCTTGCTGCTCGTAGTAGGCCGATTGGTAGGCGGGTTTCCGGGGGACGCCGTTGAGCACGACTCCTTCGACGTTTACACTCGCGGCCCGGAACTGAGCCCGCATCTTCGTGGCGGCGTCCAACGGCGACTGGCCTAGCCGCACGACCACCAGAACTCCATCGGCGCTGGCGGCAAGGACCAGAGCATCCGCCACGAACGATGGGGGTCCGTCGATCACGATGACGTCGGCCACCTCTTTGAAGGCGGCGAGGATTTTCACCAGGTTCCGGGTGTCGAGGATGCCCAAGGCGTCCAGCGGCTTGATGCCCGCGGAGAGGACGGACAGGTTGGGGTGTGATGAGGGGGTGAGATAGTCGGTGGGCTTTCCGCGTTCCAGCAGTAGGTCGCTGAGTCCTTTATGGTCGCCGAACGCGGGCTGGGGCCGGTAGGCATCGCCTTCAACCAGGATCACGCTCCTTTGGGCCATCGCTAGCGTCAGTGCAAGGTTGTGGGCTACAGTCGATTTCCCCTCGCCGACCGCGGGGCCGGTGACGAGGAGGGTCTTGAATGAGGTCCCCAGTCCGGCGAGCTCGAGATTGGTCTTCAGGGAGCGGAATGAGTTGGCGATCGCCGATTGGGGCTGGTCAGAAACGAAGGCAGCGGGGTTCACGACTTCAGGCATGACGCCGATCTCCCCGATCAGGGGCCACCCCAGCGCCCGCAACGCCTCGCCCGGTAGGTTGAGACGGCGATCCAGGAACTCAATCGCATAGGCTCCGGCGCCGGCGACGCTCGCTCCAAGGAGCGCAGCCAGCACGATGCTCACGACGGGATTCGATCCTGTTGGGCGTCGCGGCAGCTGAGCAGGCTCGACCACCGCCAGGCTGTTGATCGCCCCTCCAGGGGTGCCGGTGAGAAGCCTCGCGTAGGTATTCTGCAGCGTTCGGAGTTTGTCTTCCAGGGCGGCGATCTGACGTTCGGTGTCGGCGATCTCGCCCGCGCTGCGCAGCCCGCCCAGCTGGGCCTGGAGTACCGCGACCTCATCCTCGGTCGTCTCGATATCGCCCTGGAGGCGGGCCAGTTGCTCTTGGGTGAACGCCTGCTGGCCCGCGTCTTGACCTTCGGAACCCGTGGGAGTGATTCGGATCAGCTGGTTTGCCAGCTCGGCGGCTACGGCCTGGGCCCGGGCAGGATCGGTGTCACTTACCGTGATTTCCAGCAGCTGGGTGTTGGGCAGGGCGTTCACGAGATAGCCAGGGAGCCACTCCAGCCCCAAAGCCTCCATCGTGGCCTGTCGAACCGGCTCGCGCGATCCCATGTCGGCGTAGATCTTGGCCAGTTCCTGCTCCAGATTGAATTGGGCGGAAGAGGGGTTGGGATTGTTGATCGACTGCCCGATGATCAACGTTGTCCGTGAGACGTAGATCTTGGGCTGAACGAGCGACCCCACCAGGGTCGACACGGCTGCGATCAGCGCCGCCAAACCGATGAGGCGCCACCACTTGCGGAGTGGAGCGAGAAGCAAACCGATTTCCATTGAAACCTCATTCCTTCAGGGCGCCGGCCTGGACGGCGTGGCTCCGGCTAGCCATCCTGCGCTGCCAAGGCAGTCGGACCTTCTCTGCCATTTCCCCAATCGCCGATCCGGCGAATACGAGAAGGGCCGCATCGACCGGAAGTCGATACCGAATCAGGGCCCACGAGAGAAGGTGGATGGTTGTGTAGACGAGGGCGAAGAGCGTGAGCAGCCCCGCAGGGGATGCCACGGCCCGGAGAATAGACCCGCTCCTGCGCAGGGCCAGCACCGCCCCCACGGCCATGAAAGGCCACAGCCAGCCGAAACTCGCCACTCGGGAGACGTTGCTGACCAAGGACGACTCGGCCGTCGGCCAGAACATGAAGTAGTCTGCCACCCGGCTGAGCGACAGCCGGGCGTAGCGAATGGGGTCGTCCAAGACAAAACCAATGCCTCGCCCCAGGAGCTCTCGGTCGAGCGCCGCCTCATCGAGGTTTCGGAGCTCCGGCGGCAGCAGCTCGCCGTAGTTGGCCTGGGAGAGGATGGATTGGAAGCTCGTCCCATGGATCGGATGATTCGCCCAGAAGAACGCAAACCCGGCGTTGGTGTTGAGCGGAACAAACCTTCCGAACCGCGCCGAGCTATAGAGCGTGAAAGGAAGGATGCACACCACGAGCACGGCCCCTGCAGTCGCCGCCGAGCGCAGGGAGCTCCGCAACGTGAAGCGGCCCCTCCTGGCGACGATGAGCCAGGCGAGCAGGATGGGGATGAACACCAGGATCACCTGACGCAGCAGCACGGCCGCCGCCAGGGAGAGGCCGAGGCCGACCTCCAACCCGCGTCGGGAGGACCCGGGGGATTCCTGCCTCTGCTGAATCCCCGATAGACGCAGGGTGAAATAGAGGATAGCCAGCACGGCGACGAAGTAGAACGACTCGGTCATCAAGGCTGCGGCGTAGTAGACGAAGTACGCGTAGACCGCCATCAACCCCGCCGCGATCAACGCAAGATCGGAGCGATAGAGGGACCGCGCCACACGGTAGACCAGGAAAGGCTGCAACAATCCCACGAGAACGGCCTGGATCAAGCGCGCGGCCAGCGGGTTCACCCCGAAGATCCCATACACGCCGACGAGGTAGAACGTGTAGGCATAGCTCCAATGCGCGGTCGGAGCATTGGCACGCGTGGCAGGCCACCACGGCTCCCCGAACGAGAAGCCATGACCGGCGAGCACTCGCTGCGCCAATTCGTGGTACGACTGCTGGTCGGCCGTGCCTGGCAGCTCTTGCACCCCATTGCCCATGGCGACAGCCGCGGCCACTCGCAGGAAGACGGAGACCACGAGAATCCCCACCAGCAGTCTCTTGGGATTCCGGCCTCCCCGGCCCTGTGCAGGAGTGTGGGCGTCGGCGCTCATCCTAGTCGGCCCTTCCCACTCGCAGGGAATTCCCCCGCTGCCGCAGCGACGCCTCATAGGCAGCATCGAGCCCGCGAAGAACGACCCGCAAGTCGTATCGGGTTTCGGCAAGCCGCCGGCCGTTGGTCGAGAGGCGGGCGGCTGTTTGCGGTTCGAGCAGGACCCGCAGCACCGCTCCGGCGAACTCCTCCGGAGTGTCAGCCAGGAGGAGGTCCACTCCCGGGCGAACGGCGATCCCCTCCGCCCCGATGGTCGTCGTCACGACCGGCAATCCGCGCGACAGAGCCTCAAGGATCCGCACCCGCATCCCGCTTCCCGACAGCACCGGCACCACGACAACCCCCGACCTTTTCAGGTAGGGGACCAGGTCTTCCACGTAGCCCGTCACGCTCATGGCGCTATCGGCTCCCCTGGCGGCCCGAAGGAGATCCGCCGGCGGGTTCTTGCCCACAATCGTCAGCCTCACGCCTGCGACGCCCCGACGGATCAGCGGGAACACCTCCCGGACGAACCAGCGAATCCCCTCGGCGTTCGGGGCGTAGTGGAGGGTGCCCAGCGTAAGCACCTCGAGCGACCCGGGCTCACGGTCGAGTGGCAGGAGCGCTTTCGTATCCACCGCGATCGGGAGGACGCTGACCCGGTCCCGGCCGTCGGTTCCCGCGGTGTCAGGCCAGTTCGCAGCGGAGAGAAGCGCCCGGCGGTCGGCCTCGGTGACGGCCAGGACGTGGTCATAGCTGCGGACAATCGCGCCTTCGTATTCCCGGATGCGCATCGTCTCCACAGCCAAGGCGGGCCTGAGCCACCGGCTCACGTTGGGCCGCATTCGATCCAGGATTCTCCACGTCGCGTTGTGCGCGTCGAACAGCCGCGCCGGCCCATGAGGCTGACCATTCGGCGGCGGCGCGAATTGGGTCATCGTCAGCTGGTCAGCGTGGATGATGTCCACATCCCCCCTCGCCAGGGCGGCGGCCACCTGGCCGCGCATTTCCGCCCGATCGTCCCTCTCGAGAAGGAAAGGTCGGCCGTTGAAGTAGCTCCGGGCAAGGTGAACCGCATCGGCTGCACGCGATCGGCGTAGCGGGACAGCCGTCACCCTCTCGCATATCGACTGGAGAACGGGGAGATACGGCGCCTCCTCAGGCCGAACATAGGAGATGAGGTTCACCCGATAGCCCTGATCGACGAGGTACCGCAGGACATGCCACGTCTTCACACGGGGCCCGGCGTCCGGCGGATAGGGAAGGATCTGGGTGAGCATCAAGACACGCATTGGAGAGCCGATCCGCTTCGCAACCTGCACACGATCGTCCTATTCGGGAGGCAGGAGAGCACGGGGACCGCGCCGCCTGTAGACGTAGTCTTGCGTCTCGGATTCCGCGGGGGTCGCCACCGGGGGCAACGTCCCCCGGTAGATCTCCTCCAACGCAACCGCGCCGCCCAGGAACATCCACGCCAGTCCGCTGGCCCGAAAGCCCTCCATGCCGACGTTGTACACGAACGGCAGAAACCAGTCGCCCAACATGCCCGACACCAGTGTCGCCGCCAGGCCACCGAGCGCACCGTAGATGTAGGCCCGCGGGAAGCCGTCGGGGAGCCGATTTCGGAGCCGCCAGAGCAGGCGTCCGGCCTCCACCGCGAACCAAACAAAGCACGCCAGCCCCAGGAGCCCGGTTTGGGCCACGATATCAACGTAGTTGTTGTGGGAGTTGAAATTGACGGAGTAGCCACGGATGGAGAAGAGGGTCGTAAAGCTGTAGTAGTTGGCCGGGCCCACCCCAAGGATCGGGCTGAGCCGGATGATCTGCCACAGGATCTGCCATGCCTCCAGTCGGGTGCTCATGCTGTATTCATTGTCCCCGGAGAGAAAGACGCTTCCCAGGAAACTGGGCCGGAGCAAAACGAGCAGGCCGATCGCCACCCCGACGGCCAGCACAGGCTTGGGTCGGAGGACGGCCAGGATCGTGGCGACCGAAACCAGGGCCGGCAGCCAGCCGGAAGTCCAGGAGCTCCTCATGACGACCGTGACGTAGAAGGCGCCCAGCGCCACAACCACCAGGGCCATACGCCACCTTGGGGCCAGCTTCTTGTTGAGTAGAGCTTGGCTGAAGGACAGCGTCACGATCCAGGTCCAAAACATGGCGTCCAGGACTGCTCGCTGGAAAAGTCGAAGGCCGAGGTTCCGGAGGGTCGGGAACACGAAGCAGGCAATGAAGATCCCGCCCAGGCCGACGAAGAGCCACGTCATCCATTCCAGCGCTCGGAGGTGGCGGAGCCGATGAGCTACGAGGAGGAACGCTGCCGGGCACAGCAGCAAGATCATCAGCCCGCCGATCTGCGCGTTCAATGAAGCGGGATGTGTGGGGAGCCATGGAAGCTGCCCGAATCCCAGGGAGATCACGCTTGCCGCCATCAAGGCCAACAACGGGGAGACGACGGGCGAGGCCACAAGGCGGATCTCCCGGCGGCGCGCGATCATATCGAACAGCCACATCCCCACCAGCATACCGACGAGCAAGACGGAGGCATTGATCCCGGTCTGTGTTCCCGTCGCGATCGAGAAGGGCACCAGAAGGCTGACGACCACCGCCAGCGGAAAGCCAAGGTCGGGCCAGCGGAAGAGCGCGACCACGGCGGCCGCCGCCAGCGGCAAGAGAAACAGCACGATCAAGCGCCTCTGCGCCAGGGCCGTGAAGGGTGCCACCCATGCTGCCGCTACGAGCACGGCGCCGATCACAACCCAGCGAATCACGGCAGCCCGCTGGCTGAGGGGAACGGAATTCCGGTGATCGGTTGCATCCTTGATCACAGACATGCGCGCCTCATGCCAGCCCGTCAACCATACGCTCGAATTGGCGACCTATCGAATCCCACCCGTATTCCTTCTCCACAAGCCGGCGCGCCTTCTCGGCCAGGCTTGCGCGCAGGCCAGGATCCCCCAGCAGCCGGGCCGTCTGAGATGCGAACTCCGCAGGCCGATCGGCCATCAGTAGGTGCACACCCGCTTCAACCCTGAGCCCCTCAGCGCCCTTGGAAGTGCTCACCACAGGCGTCCCGAGCCCCATGGCCTCGAGGATCTTCAATCTCGTCCCGGCTCCTTTGCGCAGCGGGACGACGGCGGCCGTGCTGGCCCGGACGACGGGGCGGATGTCGTCCAGGTAGCCAGGGAAGCTGACTCCCTCGTCCAGGAGCCCCGGTCGCAGGGCGGCCCTGCCGGCGGCGCCCGTAATCGTCAGACGGGCCGCCGGCCGAGCCTGGCGAATCTGGGGAAAGATCTCCTGGAGGAAATACTCCATGGCGTCTCGGTTTGGATCGTAGGCTAGCGAGCCGGTGAATACCAGGCTGTCCGGCTCTGGGGTGCGCCCATTCGGGGCGAAGTAGTCGAGATCCACGCCATTTGGCACGAGGCCTATCTGCGCCTCGCGGAGAGGAATGTATTCTCGAATGCGCCCGCAGTCGAGTGCCGAGGTGATGAGACAGAGGTCGAATTGGCTGAAGAGTCGGCGCTCGTAGCGCCTCAGCTTCCGATAAGCGACATAGCGGCGTACCCGCCGAAGAGGGCCTTGGGCCTGCATATACTCTTCATATAGCATGAGCGCCAGAAGGTTGTCGACGTCGACCACCCGCCGCACACCCCCAAGTTGAAGGGCGTAGGGAGCGGCGGCGAACGTCATGGCAAGGACGAGGTCGGGCTTCCAACGATCGGCCACCTCCCGCACCCGATCCGCCATCCGCCGGCTGTAGCCGGCGACCACCGCGCTGGGCGTCAGGGAGAGCCAGCCGAGCCACGTGCGCAGGCGCGGACGGGCGAAGGGCCTCTCACGAATGACCTCGACGAGAGGGCACATCCGCTCCACCACCTCCAGCCACTCCGGCCTCAAGGGCACATCTTCGAACGAAACCAGGGCCACGTCGTGGTGTTGGGCCAGAGCCTTGAGGAGTTGGTAGGCCCGGGTCTTGCTGCCTTGATTCGGCGGATAAGGAAACCACGTCGAGAGGAATAGCATCTTCATGGCTCGTCGTCGCCCCTATTCCTCAAAGAAGGTCTCCCACGATGTTCCCCGAAATACGGACTTCAGCTCGGCGTAGTTCTCGATCGCCTGCACCAGCGGCACCCGGGACTGCTTGTGTGTCTGAGGGGTGAGTGCCTCGACGGGAATACCGAGGAACTGCTGGATCCTGACGCTCTCCTGGGGGCTGGCCTCCGCCAGGCTCTCGTAGTAGACATCGAGCAGGGGGTGACCTTCGAAGAACCGCTCGCACTCCTCCTCCCATCGCCGCGTGCGCTCGAAATCCTCTCGACACGCTGCCGTATCCAGACGGATGGGGGCATCGTCCTCATGTTCACCGTCAAGATTCACCCAGCGGCTGCTGCGTTCCGCGCGAGCACGCGAGAGGTGGGTACGGAGAATATTCGCCCGCTTGATGTGGATCACCCGGATCTCACGCGCCTCGCGGAGGTGATCCCAAATCGCCGCCAGAGGCCCCGACCGGGCGTGGTAATAGAAGAGCTTGAAGCCAACCGCTTTCGTGTGCGCCGGCATCGCCCGGTAGACGTACTCTCCCAGAAACCGGGCGGGGTCGGTTTGGTACAGGTCAAGCGCCCTGCCGGTCTGGGGAAGCCCCTGCATCCCCCACTCGATGGCCCGCGGGTTCTTGAAGACCTCTCCGAAGAGCGTCACGGCCCGGTTCGCGGTGAGGAGCCCGCGCAGGAAATTGGAGCCGGTCCTCGATCGTCCGAGAAGGACGAAACGCGTGTAGTCTCGTTCACCCCGAAGGAGCCCCAAATCCATCGCCAGCCTCTGCAGCCGCGGCCCCTGCAGGGCAACCACTTCTCGAGCCCAATGGGCAGGGCGGCGGAGCGGCCCTGTTGGCGCCACGCCCTCGCTCTCCCCATCCATGCGTCCCTGCCTCATGGAACGACCCTTCTCTCTGCGCTTCGCGTGGGCGCGGGCCGCATCCCCCACCGTCGGCGCAGGAAATCGGTCATTCCTTGCCACATCGCGTCGCGATGAGTGCGCATCGCCCGCCATTTCGGGCGCAGCGTCCAGGCCAGAAGGGTGCGGGCGATCTCGGCCGAGGCCGAGAGCCAGACGCTCATCGGCGCCCCATGCTTGTCGAGCATCAGCAGACGATTGCGGGTGGAGTAGTACGTGACATCCGGGCCCGGGCGGTAGTGACGTTGGACCCCTTTGTGCCAGACCTTGGAAGCCGGGACGGAGAGCACGCGCCATCCCGCCCGCCGCGCCCGCAGGCACCACTCCGTTTCTTCCCAGTAGTAGAAAAAGCGATCGTCGAGCACCCCGACCTGCTCGATCATCTCGCGGCGCGCGAGCAGGGCGCACCCGGAAACCCAGTCGACCAGTCGCGGCTCGCGGTATTGCCCCTGATCCCTTTCGTTCTGCCCTTCGTGCCGGGAGCGCCATCCTCGATCGAGCATGCCTCCCGCGGACTGGATGACCTCGGGCTCCTGGCTATGGAAGACCATCGGGCCCACGAGGCCGATCTTCCCATGGCCCTCCCCCACTTCCACAAGCCGCGACACCGCATCGGCGGCGAGAACCACGTCCTCGTTCAGCACTAGGACCCAGGCCGCGCCCAGGTCGAGCGCGGCACGAATCCCGACGTTGTTGTTGCCGGCATAGCCGCGGTTCTCCCGCAACTCGATCAGGCGGACGGCGGGGAAGGCACTGGGGATCGCAAGCGGGGAGCCGTCGGTCGAGGCATTGTCGAGAACGACGGTTTGTAGGTTCGGGTAATCCCCGCCGCGAAGGGAATGGAGGCACTCCAGCGTATCCTCCCGCCGGTTGGTGTTGAGGATCACGCTGACGACCAGGGGTCTTGCGCTCTCGGGCATGCTATCTCAGCTCTCTCGGCGAGGGCCGGCCTCACGCCAGCCAGGCCACCGGGAAGTTCTTTCGGACCTCGATCTGTCCGAAGACCTGGCTTTCGCGCGCCCCATGCTCGCGCACCCATCCCGCCATGCGGCGAAGCCCTTCATCCAGGCTGTGCTTGGCCTGCGGCCCGAAGATCCGCTCCACCTTCTCGTGCGATGAGTAAGCGCTCCAGACTTCGTTGCGGGGTGAGAGATGGACGATCTCCGGCGCCACTCCCATGGCCCGGGCCACGGCTTCAGCCAGCTCATTGACCGTGTAGGGCTGGTCGGCGCCGATGTTGAACACCTGGTGGTATGCCTCCGGCTTGTCGATCGCCTCGACCAGGATCGGGATGATGTCGCCGATGTAGCTGAAGGCTCGGGTCTGGGTGCCGTCGCCAAAGACCGTCATCGGACGACCTTGCAGAATCTGGTTCATGAAGATGCCGACGACGTTGCGGTATTTGTCGCCGATGTTCTGCCGTTCCCCGTAGACGTTGTGAGGACGGAAGATCACGTAATCCAGGCCGAAGATCTCCCGGCTGACGCGCAATTCCTGCTCGACGGCCAGCTTCGCAATCCCGTAGGAATCCTCCGGGTGTGCCGGCGTATCCTCCCGGAGCGGAAGCTCAGGGTGCGAGCCGTAGACGGCGATCGAAGAGGTGAAGAGGAAGCTCCGCACGGCGTTGTTCACCGCGGCGTTGATCAGGTTCACGCTGCCGATGAGGTTGTTGCTGTAGTTGAATCGCTTGATGTAGTGACTCAGGCCTTCTGCGGCATATGCGGCCAGGTGGCAGACGTGGTCAAACCGCTCCGACTCAAAGAGGCGGTTCACGAGCTTGACGTCGTTGATGCTCGCCCGAACGAAGCGCGCGCCCTCGGGGACGTTTTCAAGAAAGCCGCCGCTCAGGTCGTCGAGGACTACCACTTGAAACCCGCGCCCGACCAGAGCCTCGGCAAGATGGGATCCGATGAATCCGGCCCCTCCGGTGACAAGGACTTTCGGCACAAGAACCTCTTTGAGAGTTGGGAATGCCTAACCGAACTGGAATTGATACGACCACCGCGCCGGGGAGCGCCTGACAAGCGCCATCAGCAGGAGCGGGATCCCGAGGCCGGCCGCGAGGAGCAGCGGCTGAAAAAGCAGCTGCGAGCCCAGCATCCAGGGCGCCAGGTGATACGTGGCTCTCGCCGCCACGGTGAGGGCTAGAGGATGGACCAGGTAGATCCCATAGGAGCGTGCGCCGAGATCGCTGACCGGCTTCGAAAGCGGATGCTCCAGCGAGACAAGGCTGAGGAACGCCAGTATGAACATGAGCGAATAGAGGTTGTCGAGTACCGTCTCCTTAGGAGTGAGCCAGACCTCACCCGAGAGGCGGAGCAGGGCTTCCCACTCCAGGATGCCCAGGGGCAGCAAAGCCATCACCCCGGCGATCCAGAGCCGGCGGAACCTGGCCAGGAACTCGATCGCCTCCCTCTGGTGAAACCCGACAACCGCGCCGAGGGCAAACCAGAAGATATTGCCCGGGAAGAACCAGCCGGGCGAAATCGCCGCGAGGAGCCCTCTCCCTGGCTCGCCGACCCCCAGGATGAGACCGTAGCGCGCGAGGTGGACAGCCGTCTGCAAGACGGCGGCCCCCACAAGCAGAGGCTTCCACCTCGTCCTCGCCCAGGGGATCAGAAGCGGCGAGAGCAAGTAGAGCTGGCAGAGAAGCGGGACGAAGTAGAATGCCGGCGTAACCTCACCGAATGCGATCGTCCTCACGAGCTCGAGCGCGGAGTAGGTCCGCCCCTGGACATACTCGATCGCGATCATGGCCAGCGACCAGAGTAGGTAGGGGATGACCAAGCTCCGGATCCGGTTCGCCACAACCCGCCAGCCCACCGACCCGCGGCTCTTGCCCCCGGCGAAGGCGGCAAAGAAACCGGAGACGAAGAGAAACGCCGGCACACCGAAGGCGATCAGTTGCTCGATCGTCCGCAGGCCGTAGTAAGCCGCACTCCCCATCTGATCGAAATTGGGGGGCGTCACGGGCCGGTAGCGATGTGCCCACCAGAACATCGCCACGAAACCCCATCCGCTCGCGTGGTAGGCCACGGCCCCGATAATCGCCAGGCCGTTCAGGTGAAGAAGCCGACGTGTCATTCAACCTCGTGGGCGCTGCCTGGAGGGCTTTGGCGCGCCATAGACGAGCGTCCGATTCCCGCCCTCCTCCTTGGAGTGAGGGCAGGGTCGACGTCATCCAAACTGGTAGCTGTACAACACTCGCGCTCGGGTGTTTTTCACCACGAACATCAGGGCAAGCGGCACTCCCAGACCGAAGACGACCAGGAGCGGCTGAAACAGGACCTGGTAGGCCAGTACAGCCGGCGCCAGATGATACAACCCGCGGGAGACCAACTCCATGGCCGGCGAATGAACCAGGTAGATGCCGTAGGACCTGCTGCCCACTCCTTCAACCAGGTTCGTGAGGCGCCCCCTCACCTCGGAGAAGCTGACGAGTGCCAGGATCACCGCCCCTGCATATAGCCCGTCGATGAGGGTTTCCCGGACGTCGAGCCATGGCCGGCCGGAGAGGCGCAGAAGGCTCTCCCATTCAACGGCACCAAGAACAAAAAGGCCGGCCGCAGCACCCAGGAATGCCCACCTCCACTTCTCCAGCCTCGTCCTCACGGTCGGGAGATGGAAGCCGGCGACGATCCCAAGTGTGAACCAGAAGAGCTTGACGGGAAAGATCCACTTGGGCAGCCAGACGGTCAACAGCCGCGCCGCCTCACTCTCGGGCGAGAGGAGGATCGGATACTGCATTGCATAGACGAACACCTGCACGAGCCCCGTCGCCAGCAGCAGAAGTCCGGGATATCGCTTCGCTGGGCCGGCCAGGATCGGGGCCAGGAGGTAGAACTGGATCAAGAGGGGGACGAAGTAATAGGCCGGATTGACCGCACCGGTCAGGAACATCCGAAGCACCGTCGCAGGAGAGAAGGAGTTGCCCTGCAGCAAGAGGCCGAAGAGAAGGAGAGTCGACCAGAAGAGATACGGGACAACCAGCGACTTGATGCGGGCGCCGACCATCGACCACGGGATCCTCTCACCACTCCGACCCGCGGCGAAAGCGGCGAAATAGCCAGAGACAAAGAGGAAGGCCGCCAGCCCGAACGCCGTGAACTGCTCGAGCCCGCGCAGCGCGTAGTAGGCAGCCGAACCCGATTGAGAGAAGTCGGGGCCCTGGGCTCCAGCGGCGCCCCCGCCCCAGGCAAACATCGCGGTGAAGCCCCATCCGGCGGCGTGAAACAGAATGACGGCCAGGATGGCTAGACCATTCGCTCGAAGCAGTCGCCGCATCATGTCTGGCTTGCTTTCTCACTCGCAGGCGGCTAGACCGCCGGCATGGACCCTGTCGGAGTGGGGGTAGGCGTTTCCGATGAGATCGGTTCTGCCGTGGCGGCCGGAGTGTCGGCGGCGGTCGGGGTTGCGGAGGCCCCTGCGTCCGTCGGTGACGGCAACGGGGCCTCCGTCGGAGCCGCCGGGATCATCGGAGCCGGCGCGGATCCTCCGGACGTGCCTCCGCCGAAGTTGTCCAGCATCACACTCGTCGCCCCCGCCATCCATAGCCCAACGAAACCACCACTCCCCGCAAACGTCCAACCGCTCGTATCCCGCACCCCGATCAGCACCCCATTCCGGTACACCTCCACCATCCCATCCGGCCTCGCCCGTGCCCCGAACTGGTCCGAGTTCGCCAACGACAGCGCCAGGCTCGCTCCCCGCTGCACCCAGCCCTGCGTCGGGGAATACGTCCACACCTGCGCCACCTGAGTCCCCGGCGTGTACATCACTCGGATCACGCCGCTGTTGGCCGTCGTGCTGGATTGCGACTCGAGCAGCAGGCTCAGCGACCCGGCGCCCGGATCGGCCGTCGCCACGGTGACGTACGCCTCCTGCTCGGCCCCATACGAGACGCCGTTCCAGAAGATGCTGCCGTTCCCGTTCACATCCAACCGGTTCCCGGATATCGCATAGGCGCCCGTGTTCCCCGACCAGCCTCCTCCGATCCCTCCATTCGCCCGGTTGAAGTCGTCCAGCAGCCCTGCCGACGGGAAGTCGCCAGACGGAGCCATTGTCGCCGTCGCGCTCGGCGATGACGTCGAAGTGGCTGTCGGTGTCGCCGTCGGGGAAGTTGCCGACAGCGTTGGCGTGAGCGTCGGCGTCGGAGGCTCGACGGTCACCGTCGCGGTAGGCGTCGGCCCGGTGGCGGTCGGAGTCGGTGTGAACGTCGGGGTCGGAGGTTCGGCGGTCATCGTCGGCGTGGAGGTCGGGCCGGGCGGTCCGAAGGCGTCCGAGATCACCCATTCGGCGGGACCGCCATTCGGCGGAACCGACCCCCTCCCGTCCAGCAGCCACCCGTTCCAGGAGGCCGGTCCGTCGTCGGTCAACATGATGCCCGCTCCATCCGACATCGCATAGTAGGCGGACAAGCCGGGCTCATTCCCAGAAAGGGTTCGAAACATGTCTTGCTGTATCTCGGCGGCCGAGCGAGCAATCCCCCAGAGGCTGACCTCGTCAAGAACGCCTTCGAAGGTCCAGTTTCGGGAGGTGCCGATGATGATGCCCCCAAGGTGGAGCTTGGGGAGAGCACCGGTATTGGGCTGCACCGTCGCCTCACTCGGAGTGACAGCCACCAGAAGCCCGTTGCGGTATGCGCTCAACAGCCCGCCGCTGTGGACCAAGCTGATGTGGACCCACTCTCCGGGCGTGTATTCGATCCCCAGGATATCAATCGGCGACGCCGGGCTGCCGTCGTAGTTGAATATCCAGATCCGGTCCAGGCCGTTCAGGATGCCTCTCGCCACGCCCCACCATCGAGGTCGGTCTCCAAGGACGGCGTCGCACCAGGCGACGCTGTTGTTACCGCAGACCGTCGCCGGTCCGGTCGGCCTCACCCAGAGGCTCACCGTCTTGGTGTTCTCCCAGCCAGGGCCCATCACGTAGCGGGTTTCCGGCAACTCCACCAGATCATTCACCCCGTCGAATCTCAGCGCGAAGCCCGCCTCGCCGGCCAGGGCAGGCACGGCCGGGGCGATCAGGAGGAGCACCAGCGCGAGCAGCAGGCCGGTCCGGCGATGCGAGCGGCGGACGGCGCGTGACCGGACAGGAAGCTTCACAGGATCCACATCCTTTGAGGTAATTCGTTCGAGGCGAGTCTGCATTCTGAGCCGCGGGATCACTCCGGCACCGGCAAGTCGTCAATCGGGATCTCCGCCAGCTGACCTTTGAGGATGTGGCTATCGGTCTTCTCCACCGCCTCGATGTATTTCCTCATCGCCGCCAGGACAGGCACTTCCGTCCGGTCGTAGACCTCCCCTTGCAGCAATCGCAGGACTTCGATGCGGTGGGTCTTCGAACGAATGAAGTGCGTGAAGAGCGGGAGGAGTTTGTAGTACAGGCGGATGAACTCATACCAGACGCCGACACCCGCCCGAACCTTCTCCTCGTACGGCCGGAAAGTCTCCTCGCTGAAGTTGCCCGTTGCGAACGCCTGACGGATCTGCTCCGAGGCGTATTTCGCGCTGTAGAGAGCGATGCTGACGCCGGAAGAGAAGATCGGATCGACGAACCGCGCCGCGTCGCCGATCAACACCCAGCCGTTGCCGATGAAGCTGTTCATGCTGTAGCTGTAGTCGCCTTCCGTCTTGTAGTCATTGAGGCGCACGGCCCCGGCCATGGCTTGTGCCAGGCCCTTGTTGGACTGGACGTAGTGCTCGAAGTAGTCTTCAGGACGGCCCCGGAACTGGCGGAAGACGTCTTTCTCGGCGACGATGCCGATCGAGGTGATCGTGTCGGTGATCGGGATCTGCCAGGCCCAGCCGCGCTCGACGGGCAGGAAATAGACGTGGATATAGTCGGCGGTCTCCGGCTCCCCTCGGCGCACGCCTTCAAACCAGGCATGGACGGCGAACTGGTCGAAGATGGGGTCATTCTTCTTCAGCTTGAGCTGCCGCCCCAACACCGTCTGCCTACCGCTCGCATCGACGAGCATGCGGCATTCGAGATCCATTTCCTGATCGGCGAACTTCACCCGGACCCCGCGGGCCCGGTCGCCGTCGAAGAGGACCTCCTTCACCGTAGCTCCCTGGTAGACCTGTGTGCCGAGGCGCTGGGCGTGCTTGAGCATGAGCAGATCCAGCTTGCTGCGATCGACATGGTAGGTGTAAGGCTGCCGGATCCCTTCCTGGGGGAACTCCGAGAAGGTGATCGCGGCTTCCCGGCCGCCGATTTCGTGCCAGGAGGCGCCATACTTGCGCACGAAGCCTTCCGTCTCGAGGGTGCTCAAGAAGCCGATCTCGTCGAACACCCGCACCGAGGACATGACCATCGACTCGCCGACGTGGGGGCGCGGGTGATTGTCGGCCTCGAGCAGGATGTTTGAGATCCCCGCCTTGGAAAGGAAGCTGCCCATGGCCGAGCCGGCCGGACCGCCGCCGATGATGATGACGTCGTTCATTCAAATCTCCTGAGGAATTCGTTGGGTGCGCTCGCCTGGCGCAGGGCCGCCTAGTGCCGGCCCATCCAGGCTTCGGTGCTCTCGACCTCCGAGCCGGCCTGCCAAAGCGGCGCCCGCTCGGGGTGGTAGCGCGATCCGATCGGAATGGAATAACTGTCGTCCCCGTCGTACGTCCGCTGACGCTTGAGGACCGCCCGGAAGCCATGCAGGGCCGGAGAAGGCTGTCGCTCGTAGATGCGGCCGGCGAACATGTCGGTCATGTGTTCGGTATACCGGGCGTGAACGAACGTGGCGAAAGTGAAGGGCTGTTCCCAGAAGCAGTCCAGGACGTCTTCCAGGATATCGACGCCGACCTCGCTGGCCAGCTGATGCTCCGCGAAGGGGTTGGCCTCATCCCTCTTGGCGCCGTTGAGGTAAGCCTTGATGACCGGCGCCGCCAGCTGGGCCTCGCGCAGGGCCACCGTCACCCCGAACGAGAAGATCGGATCGAGGAAGCGGTGTGCGTCTCCGATGCACATGAAACCCCGGCCGGAGAACCCGCGCACCTGGTACGAGTAGTTGGGGATCACGTGCACGTCTTCGACCAGGTCCGCCACCGGGATCCGTCGCTTGAGCTCCGGATGCAGCTCGGATAGCTCGCGAACCAGGAAATCGCGCTTGGTCTCTCGCTTCTCCAGGAAGTAGGCGGCCGGGATCACCACCCCTACCGAGACGGTCTCGGCGTCCAGCGGGATGAACCACGCCCAGTGATACTTCTTCTGGTAGAAGATGAGCGTGTTATCCGGGTGGGTCTCACGGGTTCCCCCGTTCTCTCGAACGGCCCCGCGCACCTGCGAGAAGATGGCGATTTGCTTGTCGTACGACCCAAGATACTTGGGCCCTGTCACTGCCCCTAGCCCGGCCAGCCACGTGGCCTGCCCCGAGCAGTCGAGGACCAGGTCTGCATGGATCTCTTGGAGGCCGCCATCCTCCATCCTCACCTGGACGCCGCCGACGTCCCCTTTCGAATTCCTCAGGA
>Ga0299915_10001310_pt1 | contig 18488 bp, 14 predicted proteins | sample RVTome_13_FD_200263 | JGI IMG/M metagenome (GOLD analysis project Ga0299915, IMG submission 200263) | Soil microbial communities from uranium-contaminated site in the Upper Colorado River Basin, Wyoming, United States - RVT92D227 (version 2) ... | reverse complement strand
GGCGATCGAAGGTGCACTGCCCGGGGAGAGGCTCTTTGATTTCAGCCCGCTCTATCTTTTCTTTCATATCCTTGTCCAAAAATTCCTGAAACGACCCGACGTATTCCTGAAACTGGCCCAGGTCGTGTGGGCCTCGCTGTCCGCACCGCTTCTCTTCCTCATCCTTATAAAATTCGTCCGCCTTCCCGTCGCCGTCATCGGGACGGCCGCCCTCATTCTCAACCCCACTCTCATCGTCTTGACCCAGGCTTACGAACCGGAGACCCTGGCCCTTTTTCTCCTGCTCGGGTTTTTCTACCTCGCGCTCCGGGACGGCTGGCCAAGCCATCTGCTGAGCGGCGGCTTCGCCGGCCTGGCTTTCCTCACGCGGCCCAACGTTCTTCCCGTTCTCCTGTTCGTCCCTGTCTATTTTCTGGTCAAACCGTCCCGGTCGCGGAGAAAGCGCCTTATTTCCGTCCTCTGTTATTCGCTGCCCGTGCTGCTGTCTCTATTCCTTCTCCTCAACCGCAACGAGCGGGTGACTGGACGGGCGACCCTCCTGACGATGAACCCGGGGACCGTCTTTTATGAGGGCAACAATCCCCTCTCGTGGGGGACGACGTCCGTGTATCCCTATCTCGTCTACGATTTGGCCAGACAATACAACCAGACTCCTGACGTCCAGCACGAACTCTATCGCCGGCTGGCCCGGCTGAGCACCGGAAAAGACCTGACCGTCTCCGAGGTGAACGGCTATTGGCTAGGAAAGGCGGCCCGTTTCATCCGCGACCATCCCCGTCGGTATTGGCGCGTCCTCGCCCACAAGCTGTTCCATATGTTCCATTCCTATGACTGGCACGACCTCTACAATGCTTACTGGAACCAGAGGAGGCTGAGCCGCTCGGTTATTCCCACCATTCCCTGGGGGATCATCTCGGCACTGGCTTTGCTCGGGTTGATCACCCAGGCTCCGCGTTGGAGGCAGAGCCTTTTGTTCTATGCTCTTTTCGCCGGCCAGGCCGGGGTGATGCTGGTCTTTTACGTCTCCGCTCGACAGAGGCTCGCCCTCCTCCCGGCGCTTCTCTTCTTCGCCTGCGCCGCCCTGGATTTCATGGCCTCGCGGAAACGGCGCTGGCTGCTCCTGGCCGCGGTCATTCCGCTATCCGCGGTGCTCGTAATCCCGACGAGCTTGATGAGAGAGGAAGACCATCTGTGGCAGGGAGTCAGGACCTCGGGCGATCACTTGAGCGAGGCCTATCGCCAGCGGAAGGCGAAGGACTACCCGGAAGCGGAGATCCGAACGGCGCTGGCTTTAGCCGCGGCGCCCTGGCTCCTGGATTCCGTGCGGCCCTCGGACCTCGTTTTCGAGCCGGCGGGCTTTGCCGGAGACGCGTTGGCACATCTCAAGCCCGCGACCTCATCAGATACGTTCGACCAGGCTTTTCTCCTGCTCGAAGACGGAAAGCCCGAAAAAGCGGAGGTGGCCTGGGAGGAACTTCTCGAGCAGGGCCGGAGGTTCAAACGGGACTATTACCAGCCCTCCGCGCCTCAATACTATCTGGGGCTAGCCTCCATCCAGCGCGGGGACCGGGAAGCCGCCTGCCGCTCTCTCCTCGAGGGCTTGCGATCATCTCCCGGCGACCCTTCCATCCTGGCCGCGTTGACGGCGCTGACAGGAGATGCCCGATATTCCCGGACGCTCTTTGGCTACCTGGATGACATCAGCGCCCATCTCTATCTCGGCAAGGCCTATCTCCTGACCGGAGAATCCGGTCAGGCGGCTGTCCACCTCGCCCAAGTCGCCGACCGTCTGCCCGATTACCGCCCCGCCCAAATCTACCTGGCCGCCGCCAAGGGTTTGGCCGGAGACGAGGAGGCGGCTGCCTCTCTTTATATGGACGTGGTCGGCGGCCAGCCGGACCCTGTGCTGCTCGAGAAACCGCTGCTCCGGATCTTCAAAGCCCGGTCCGATAAATCCCCGGCCGACGTTCGCGCCCTCCTCGAATACGGGATCGTCCTCCGCCAGTTCGGCCATACTCAGGAGGCCCTCGCCGTCCTGAACCGAGCGGGCGACTTCGGCTCCCCCGAATGGGCCGACCGGGTGCGACGGGAGATTCAAGCCGTCGATCGGATTATCGAAGCGCACAGATAGTGTCCCGTCTTGTAAATCTCTTTCCAAAGTCCTCTGTGGAGACGGGACACTTCCAGGGGGGAGTCAGGCTCCCCCCTCGGCGCTTCGCTGACCCCCTGAGGGGAACGAAGCCGTCCCCCTCAAACTCCCCCGCTGTGGCGCGTCTTCCGTAGATCGCCCCAAAACCAAGCTATTTGTGAGACGCGCCACTAGACGCCGTCCGAGGCGACTGGATTCCTGTCCCCGTTCAGGGATTTCGTTTGAGGCCCTTTTCGATCTCGGCCTTCTCGATCTTGACGATGATCGGCCGGCCGTGGGGACACAGCGCCGGGTTCGCTGTGCGGAAGAGCTCCTCCAGCAGGTAGTCCATCTTGTCCGGCGCCAGCGGCTCATGGGCTTTGACCGCGGTCTTGCAGGCCAGGGTGGCGAGCATCTTTTCCCGCTTCCGGCCCGACTCCTCCTCCCCGATCTCTGCGAGAAGCTGGAGGAGCACGTCCCTGGCTTCGTCGGCCTCGAAGATATCGGGAAAGCCGTTCAGGGCATAGGTCCTCCCGCCCATGGCCTCGGCCCGAAAACCGGCCTCCTCCAGGAGCGCTTGGTTTTTTTCGAGGCTCACGACCTGGGCTGGCGAGAGGTCAACGAGGACCGGAATCAACGGCGTCTTCCGGGGCCATTTCTTCTGGACATCGATCTCCTTGTATCTCTCAAACAGGACCCGTTCATGGGCGTTATGTTGGTCGATGACCAGAAGGCCCTCCTCCCCCGCGGCAACAATATACATGTCAAGATACTGCCCCAGAACCCGGGGCCGGCTCTTTTCTTCCTCGGCCGGGGCGGGCTTGGGGAGAGTCATCTGCTCAGGACCCTCCAGCCGGGCGGCGCGGGTCAAGGGCCTTGCCGTCCTCTCCCCCACACCCATCGTCGGGCTGGCCTCTCCCGCTTTCGGATAGATCTCCTTGACGCCCCGCTCTTTGAGCAAGGCCGTCTCGACGCTTCTGAGGAGGAGGTAGAAAACGAGCTGTGACTCGCGGAACCGGACCTCGGCTTTGGTCGGGTGGACATTGACGTCCACCTCAGCGTACGGCAGGGTCAGGAAGAGGAAGGCCTCCGGGAACCGGTCTTTCTCCAGAAAGCCCCGGTAGGCCTGGTTCAAGGCAGCCTGGATGACGCGGTCCTTGACCAGACGCTTATTGACGAAAAACAACTGATGGGCCCTGTCCGGACGGCCGCCGGGCGGCCGGGAGGAATAACCGAAAACCCACCCCCTGCCCTCCCTGAAATCGACCTCCAGGAGACGGTCCAGGACGTCCTTTCCATAGAGCTGGAAGAGCCGCTCCCTGTGGCTCCCCACCCGCGGGCAGTTCATGATCTCCCGCCGAGCCTGGAGGAGAGAGAAGCGGACCTCCGGATAGGCCAAAGCCACTCCGCTCAGGTAGCGGACGACATGGCCCAGCTCCGACTGTTCGGAGCGGAGGAATTTCCGACGGGCCGGCAGGTTATAGAAGATGTCCTTGACCTCGATTGTCGTCCCGCGGGGAAAGGCGATATCCGTCACGGCAATGACTTCGCCGCCCTTCCGCTCCACCCGGGTCCCCTGCTCTCCCTGTCCGTCCGATGTCTTGAGTACCATCTCCGAGACCGTAGAGATCGAGGCCAGGGCCTCGCCGCGGAAGCCCAGCGTCGAGATCTGCTCGAGGTCTTCCTCGCTGGAGAGCTTGCTCGTGGCGTACCGTTCAAAACATAGCTCCGCATCCTCGCGGCTCATGCCGGCGCCGTCGTCCTGGACCCGGATAAGCCTCTTGCCGCCGGCCAGAAGCTCCACTCGGATCTCCGAAGCGCCGGCGTCGAGCGAGTTCTCGACCAGCTCCTTAATTACGGAAAAAGGCCTCTCGATAACCTCGCCCGCGGCAATCTTCTGGGAGACCTCGAACGGCAGACGCTTGATCCTGGCCATCGGTTGGTTCCTCTCTTCAGACGGCCTCTTCTCCGCCTGTCAGCTTCGACTCCACTCGCCTGATCCTCACTTTGACTTCGTCTCCGGGCCGGCCGGAACACGACGGAACGAGGACATCGATATAGTTGGAGGTCAGGACCTCCGCCCCCTGGGCGCCCTTCCTGACGACGATCCCTCTGAGCTCCCGCCCGATGAACCTCTCCCTGAAGGCGTGGCGCTTGTCTTCGGCGACCGTCCTCAGTACGGCCGACCGCCGGCGCTTCTCCCTGACCTCCACCTGCGGCCACGACGCTGCCGGTGTCCCCGGCCGAGGAGAATAGGTGAAGACATGAAGATAGTCGAGGGGCGATTGGGCCACAAAATCGCGCAGCCGCCCGAAATCTTGCTCCTCTTCCCCGGGAAACCCGACGATGATGTCGGCGCCCAGCGCCGCCTCCGGCGACCTCTCCCGCAGCCGCTCCAGAATCCGCCAGTAGCCGGCGGCGTTCGATCTCCGCCCCATGAGCTTGAGGACGCGGTCGGAGGCGTGCTGTAGTGAAAGATGAAAATGGGGACAGACCCTGGGGCTTTCCGTGATCAGGCCGCTGAGTACGTCATCCAGATAGCGGGGGTCGAGCGAACTCAGCCTGAGCCTCCCTAACCCCTCGAGGTTCGCCAAGTCTCCGAGCAGCCCGGCCAATGAGTCCTTGGGGTCCCGGTCAAGGCCATAGGAGGAGAGATGGATGCCGCAGAGGACGATCTCCCTAAAGCCCTGGGCGATGAGCCGGCGCGCTCGAGCCCGGATCTCTTCTCGACCGAAGCTCCGGCTCGGCCCGCGCACCGAGGGGATGATGCAGAAGGTGCAGCGCAGGTCACAGCCGTCCTGGACCTTGAGCGGGGCACGGGAGCGCAGGGGCCTCGCTACCGGGGCCTCTCGGGTTTCCAGCCGGGAGAGGACCCGGGCCGGAAGTTGCGTTTTATCGGCGTTCGGCAACAGCAGCGTTTCCGGCCTCAGGTCTTCGTTCCGAAGAGTGCCGCCGTCGACCGAGCAGCCGGCGATGATCAACCTCGCGCCCGAGTTGAGCCGGGAGATCCTGCGGATGAACTTGCGAACGTCCCGGGCCGCCCCGGCCGTTAAAGTGCAGGTGTTGACGACTACCAAGTCGGCTCGGGTCGGGTCCTCCTCCAGGCGCATCCCGCCGAGCTCGAACTCCTCGGCCCAGGAAAAGGCCTCGGCCTGGTTCACCCGGCAGCCGAAGTTCTGGATGGAGAAGGAGGGCATCAGAGTTTCTGGATCTTCTTCGAAGCGCTCTCCACCTGGGCAGCCATCGCCTTCTTGTGCTCCTCCAGCTTCTTCTTTAAGCGGGGGTTTTTCAAGCTCAGGATCTGGACGGCCAGGATGGCGGCGTTGGAAGCTCCGGTCTTGCCCAACCCCATAGTCGCTACGGGCACTCCCTTGGGCATCTGGACGGTCGAAAGCAGCGCGTCCAGCCCGCCCAGCCCGGCGCTCTCGACGGGGACGCCGATGACCGGCGCCGCTGTCTTCCCGGCTACGAACCCGGCCAGATGGGCAGCCTTGCCGGCGACGGCGATGAAGACCTTGGCTCCCTTCTTCTCGCTCTCGGCGATGAGCGCCCTCGTCCGCTCGGGCGAGCGGTGGGCCGAAGTCACCTCGAGACGGTGGGAGATACCGAATTCCTCGAGGATGTGGAGGGCATCTTTGACCACTTCATGGTCCGATTCACTGCCGATGAAAATGACAACGTCCATGTCCTCCTCCTAGTGTCCCGTCTCGTAAATCTCTTTCCAAAGTACTCCGTAACGACGGGACACTTCCAGGGGGGAGTTAAGCTCCCCCCTCGGCGCTTCGCTCTGCTCCGCTGACCCCCTGAGGGGAACGACGCCGTCCCCCTCAAACTCCCCCGCGGTGGCGCGTCTTTATGGATCGTCGTAAAGCCAAGTTGTTTGTGAGACGCACCACTAGCGCAAAGCTCCGATGTCCCGCCGGTAATGCATGCCCTCGAAAGAGAGGGCGGAGACGGCGCTGTAGATGTTCTCCATGGTTTCGGCCAGGGTCTTCTCGGAAGCGCAGACGTTGAGGACGCGCCCGCCGTTGGTGAGATACTCGCCGCCCTCGTATTTCGTCCCGGCATGGAAGACCTGAATCCCGGGAATGCCCGACACCTCCTTGAGCCCGCTGATCGGTTTTCCCTTCTCGTAGGAGAGCGGGTACCCGCCCGAGGCCAGGACCAGACAGCCCGAGGCCTTGGCGTTCCATCTGATCTCCGATTTCAGGACGTTTTCGGAGATGGCGTTGAGCAACACCTCGGCCAGGTCGGACTCCATCCGGACCATCTGGACCTGGGTCTCCGGGTCGCCGAACCGGCAGTTGTACTCCAGCACTTTGGGCCCCTCTTCAGTGAGCATCAGCCCGACATAAAGAACGCCCTTGAACTTCCGGCCTTCCTCGTGCAGCCGGTTGATGGTCGGGAAAACGATGGTGTTGATGACTTCAGAAAAGAGCTCGGGCGTGATGAACGGCGACGGCGAGATGGCGCCCATGCCGCCTGTATTCGGCCCGCGGTCCCCGTCATAGGCGGCCTTGTGGTCCATAGTCGTCACCAACGGCTGCACCTTGGCGCCGTCCGATATGACGATGAACGAGACTTCCTTGCCTTTGAGGAACTCCTCGATCAGGGCCCTTTTCCCGGCGTCTCCGAACTGCCGCTCGACCATGATCATTTCCACCGCTTCCTCCGCCTTGCGCAGGCTGGGACAGACGACGGCGCCCTTGCCGGCCGCTAGCCCGTCGGCCTTGACTACGAGGGGGAAGAAGAACTCTCCGGACTTCAGGATGCGCAGGGCCTGGGTCGGCGTCTCGGCCACCTTGAAGCGAGCCGTGGGAATCCGGTGCCTCCCCATGAATTGCTTGGCGAAGACCTTGCTGCCCTCGAGCTCGGCGGCCTTTCGGCTGGGTCCGAAGATGCGCAGCCCCCGCAGCTCGAATTCGTCGACGATGCCCAGGGTAAGCGGGACTTCCGGTCCGACCACGGTGAGGTCGATCCTTTGCTCGACGGCGAAGTCCGCCAGCCTCTGGATGTCCGAGTCCGGTATGGGGACGTTCTCGGCGACGCTCATCGTCCCCGGGTTTCCGGGGGCACAGTAGAGCTTTTCCAGCAGCGGACTCTGGGAGATCTTCCAGGCCAGAGCATGTTCTCTCCCGCCCGATCCGACAACCAGGATCTTCATCGTCAGGTTCCTTTAGTCAGCTCCTCGGCCAGGCTTTCGATGAGCCCCGGCCGCGGAAAAATGCTCCTCAGGATCCGGGCCGCCAGCGGCACCGCTTCTTTGGCCGGGAGGCAGAACTTCATCTCGAGATAGCCCTGACGCAGCTTCCGGACCTCGTCTTGGACCGTCTTATTGCGGATGGCCACCTCGGCCATGTACCCGGCCAGAGCATCGAAATCCTTCTCCACCATGCCGAACCGGGTCATCTCTTGGACTCCCAGCCGGATGCCGCTCGCGTCGAGGAACGTCTCGTCGTCAGGCAGCGCCTGAAAGTTGGTGACGATGTTGTTTCTCTCCAAGCGCCGGGCGATCTCCTGGGCAGGGCCATAGCTGCGCACCCGGATCAGGACTTGGTGGGTCTCGGTGAAACCGTCATTTTCCTCGCCTTCAACAGACAGGCCGTGTTTTTTCAGCGCCTGAGCGAAGGCCTTGGCGTTCGCCTGGACCTGCTTCTGGTAGTCCACCTTGAAGGCGTTCATCTCGTAAGCCGCCAGCAGGAGGCCGAGGAGTGTTCCCAGATGGTGATTGCTCGTCGACCCCGGGAAGGCCCGGCTCTTGACATCGGCCCAGAAGTTGCGGAGCGGGCTGTCCTTGGGGAAGCTCCCGGCGATGACTCCCCGCTGCGGCCCGAAGAAGGTTTTGTGGGTGCTGCCGGTGACGACGTCCGCTCCCTCCCTGAGCGGCTCCTGGAAGGCGCCATAGAGCCCCAGGACATGAGCCATGTCATACATGATCACCGGTCGTTCCGACCATTCTTTAACTATCCGGGCGACGAAGTCTACCGGCTCAGGATAGAGGAACATGCTCTTGCCGAAGATGATAAGCTCCGGCCGGCGCTCGGCGAGCAGCTCGGCCAGCCTCTCAAGGTCCGGCTTATACGGGTTGTCCCTAGAAACCGGGAAGTTCAAGACGTTCTCCTTCCCGGTCGTAGGGTTTTCGGAGACGAAGTTAAACAGGGCACCCATGGGCTGGGAGCTGAGATGTCCGCCTTTGGTGAGGTCGTTGTTCATCACCAGGCGCATCTTCCGCATCGGCTGCCCTTCCGGCCGCGCCCGGTTGAGGAAACGGACCATGCCCTTAAAGACGACCTCGTTGGCCATCTGGCCGCTGATCGGCCGGAGCTCGACGTCGGAGCAGCCGAAGAACTGTCCCAGCTCTTTTTGGGTCTCGAGCTCCACGTCCCGGATGAAGTCGGTGCCCTGGTAGAAATAGACCTCCTCGCCTTTTATGCTCCGGTGCTCGGCGTACCGGCCCGCCGGGTCGGAGATCTCGCACAGCTTGACGAGGAGGGATGGAGTCGTCTCCGAGGGAATCAGGTTGAACGATTCCGCCTGACGCCAGCGGCTGTTCTGTTCGACCCGCCCGGCCAGGGATATAATTTTATCGTTCAATGAAGACATCTCTCGCTATCTCCTCTCAGGGTTTGAAGTTCTTTCTCTCGACCTCGAGGATCTTGGCCACTCGGCGCTGGTGCCGGCCCCCTTCAAAAGGCGTCTCCAGCCAGGTCCGGACAATCTCGACGGCCTCCTCATTAGAAAGGGTCCGCCCCCCCAGGCTAAGGCAGTTGGAATCGTTGTGGCTGCGGCTCACCTGGGCGGTGAATGAATTCCAGCAGGGCGTCGCCCGGATACCTTTATACTTATTGGCGACGACGGCCATCCCGATCCCCGTGCCGCAGAAAAGGATGGCCCGGTCGCACTCCCCCGAGACGACGCTGTCCATGGCCAGGACCCCATAATCCACATAGTCCACGGTCTGGCCGGGCCCGGACCCGAAATCCCGGAAGGCGAGCCCATTCTCCTCGAGGAAGGCCACAATCCTGCTCTTAAGGTCGAAACCGGCATGGTCGGACGCGACGGCGATTTTCATTCCTCTACCCTCCGCTCCGAGCTCATGGGAAAAGCGAAGAAGAAGTTTTTCTTCTCAACGAGAGTCGATATCAGCGATGAATTTCGAAGCCTCGGGCATGATCTCTAAGGCCTTGAGCACGACGGCGTCAGTCTTCCGGTAGGCCCTCACGCCCTCTTCGATGCCCCAGAGGGAGGAGACGACCTCCCGCTCCAGCTCCCTCTTTATCTCCACCTCGGCCTCCTCAAACCTCTGCTCATCGAAGGCGATCTTGGCGGCCCGGAGATATGCCTTGAACTCTTCCAGGACCAGAGTCCCGACGACAAAATCGCGGCCCACCGGGATCTTGCCGGAGGCGCCGGAATTCCCTTGATCGTTGGGAAAAGCGAAGTCCCTGGAGAGGGCGGTCTCGTGGGCGGCAAACTTCCGGGCGTAGCCGAAGAACGCTCCCCTGGTCATCAGTTCGAGGGTGAAGATCTTGAGAGTCGAGGTCACTTCGTAGTCGGGCGCGATCCCCCCTTGGCCGAGGACCTTCCGGCCTTTGGCGGTGTAGCGGACCTCGCGCTGGTCCTCGGGCGCCTGCTTGTAGAGCATGTAATCCTCGATATGTTCATAATCCCTCTGGATGGAACGGCCGCTGGGAGTGAAATATTTGGCGGTGGTCAGGGCGACGGCCAGGTTCTCGCCGAGCGGGAAGACGGTCTGGACCAGCCCCTTTCCCCAGGAGTCTTCGCCGACGATGTAGCCCCGGTCGTTGTCCATGACCGCGCCGCTGACGATCTCCGAGGCGCTGGCGCTCCCTCTGTTGATCAGGATGACGAGAGGGATATCTTCGAACTGGCCGTCCCGTTGAGCCCGGAACTCCCGGTTGTAGATTCGGTTGCGGCCCTTGATGGAGACGATGATATCGCCCTTGGGCAGGAACTCATCGGACAGCGTGATCGACTGGAAGAAGGGGCCGCCCGAGTTTCCCCGCAGGTCGAGTATCAGCTGCTTCATCCCCTGACCGGCCAAATAGGTCATCTTTTGCTCGAACTCTTCGGTCGTCGTCTCGGCAAAGTTGCGGACGAAGATGTATCCCGTCGTGTCGCTGATCATGAAGGCGTAGGCGACACTGTGCAGGGGGATCTCCTCCCGCTCGATGGTCAGCTCGAGAGGCTTGTCCAGCCCTTCCCGGACGATGGTGATGGTGACCTTGGTCCCCTTAGGGCCGCGGAGCCTCTGCATGGCCTCAAAGCTCGTCAGGGGCTTGGTGCTCTCGCCGTCGATCGTCGAGATGATGTCGCCCGGCTGGATGCCCAGGCGGCTGGCCGGCGTCCCCTCGATCGGGGCGATGACGACCAGGCTGTCCTCGTGCTTCTGGATCTGGATGCCCAGGCCGTAGTATTTCCCCGTGTATTCCTCGCGCATCCGGGAGAGGTTGTCGGGGTCGAGGAAATAGGAGTGCGGGTCAAGGGTCTCCAGCATTCCCCGGATGGAGGAATAGACAAGCTTCTCGGCCTCGACATCCCGGTAGTAATTCTGCTCGATCAGGGAAAGGATGGTCGAAAACTTCTCGATGGAACGGTCCCAGATGTTCTCATCCCGGGCCGACAGGCTGACCAGAAGGAGGAGGGAGAGAAAACCGAGCCAGGCCTTCTTTTTCATGCGCTTCGAGAGGTCTTATCTTAGCAAACCCCCTCCCCATTGTAAAGCCGGCCATTCCTTGACTTAAGGCCGGCCAGGGGATATATTTGATGACGCTCAAGGCAAGAAAAGATGTTCGGTAATATCGGCTTCCCGGAGCTGCTCATCATCCTGGCCATCGCCCTGCTCATCTTCGGCCCCAAGAAACTGCCCGAGGTGAGCAAGTCCATCGGGAGGGCCGTACGGGAGTTCCGCCGGGCCTCGGATGAGATCAGGGGCAAAATCGAACAGGAAATCCAGGCGAGCGAATTCAAGGACATCAAGGACGAGCTGAAAAAGGACCTCACCCAGGACATCACCAAAGAGGCCACCGAGGAAAAAGAGGGAAAAAAGGATGAGGAAGGCCCTGAAATCTCCTGACGAGATGACCTTCCTCGAACATCTCGAAGACCTGCGGAAGAGACTCTGGTACTCTTTCGTCGCCATCTTCGTCGTTGTTATTCCCGCCTGGGTCTTCAGCCAAGACATCTTCAAGCTCCTGTCCCGGCCGGTGACCCAGTACCTGCCCGAAGGCATGAAGATGGCCTTCACCAGCCTGACCGCCCCCTTCATGCTCTACATCAAGGTTGCCTTCCTGACCGCCGTGTTCGTCACCTCGCCCTTCATCTTCCTCCAGCTCTGGTATTTCATCGCCCCGGGGCTCTACAAGAAAGAAAAGAAATACGTCGTTCCCTTCGTGACTTTTACCACCGTCTTCTTCCTGGCCGGCGCGGCCTTCGGCTATTTCGTGATGTTTCCCTGGGCCTGCCGGTTCTTCCTGAAACTCGGCTCGGACTTCACTCCGGTCCTGACCGTCGATACCTACTTCAGCTTTTCCCTCAAGCTCCTCCTCGGCATCGCCCTGGTGTTCGAGCTGCCGACGCTCATCTACTTTCTCTCCAAGATCGGCCTCATCACTTCCCGCTGGATGATCCGCAACTTTAAGTACGCCGTGCTGGCCGTCTTCGTCATCGCCGCCGTAATCACGCCGACGCCGGACATGGTCACCCAGAGCATCCTCGCCGTCCCGATGCTGGCCCTCTACGGCCTCGGCATCCTGATCGCCTTCTTCTTCGGCAAGGAACGGAAGACGCGGCGGGAGAAGAAGGCGGAAGAAGAAATCGCCGGGTAAGCCAGATGCCGACGCCCCCAACAAAAACAGGGACTCGTACCGAATTCCGTCATCGTCTCGTCGGCCTCACCGGGACCAACGGTGCCGGTAAGGGTGAGGTGGCGGCCTACCTGATGAAGAAAGGGTACGCCTATGTTTCGCTTTCCGACGAGATACGGGATGAGCTGCGCCGGAAAGGAGAGGAAATCACTCGGGACAGCCTGATCGCTACTGGAAACGCCCTCCGCCGCAGGTACGGAGCCGATGTCCTGGCCCGCCGGGTGATGAAGAAAGTCAGCGCCCGGACGGTCATCGACAGCATCCGCAACGCCCGCGAAGTCGCCTTTCTGCGGCAGCACAAGGGTTTCGTCCTGGTCGCCGTGGAGGCTCCCGTGGAATTGAGGTTCGAGAGGGCCCGCCAAAGGGGCCGGGCGGAGTCGGCCGGGACCCTCGAGGAATTCGTGGCCAAGGAAAAGCAGGAGATGCAGGGAGGGACAAGCGGCCAGCAGATCCGCCATTGCCTGGACCTGGCCGACGTGACCATCGTCAACGACGGGTCGCTCCAGGCCCTCCATCGTCGGATCAAGGAGCGCTTATGACAGCCAAACGTACCACCAAGGATGACTATTATCTCGGGATCGCCAAGGAAGTGGCCCGCCGGTCCACCTGCTTCCGCCGCTCCATCGGCGCCATCATCGTCCGGGATGACCAGATCATCTCAACCGGCTACGTGGGTGCGCCGCGCAAGACGAAGAGCAGCCACGAGCACGGCTTCTGCCTCCGCGACCGGCTCGGCATCCCCCACGGAGAACGCTACGAGCTCTGCCGCAGCGTCCACGCCGAGCAGAACGCCATCATCAACGCCGCCCGGGCGGGGGTGAGCCTCCTCGGCGGCAACATGTACATCTACGGGACCGTCACCAGCGAGGACAAGCCGATCAACGCCTTTCCCTGTTTCATCTGCAAGAAGATGATCATCAACGCCGGCCTCGACCGGATCGTTTGTTCGACGGCCGGGGGCGGGAAAAAAGCCTTCCGGGTCAGCCGGTGGGCTCAGGACTGGACCAAGGGCGACATCCTCGATGACACGCATCAGTACGGATAAAAAAGGGCCTCCCTTTATCCCTCTTATTCCTATTATTCTTATATCTTTTATCGGAATCAGATTTCCTCTTTCCGCCCGGCCGCAGGAGCCCCCTCCCCAGACGGCGCGGGCCGGTCTCCTCAAACGGCTCGGGCTAGAGGCCTCCCCGGAATCCATCGACTACGTCCAGAGAAAGACCCAGTTCCAGCTCCACAACCTGCTCACCGAGCAGCGCCATCCCAAGACCTGGAACCTCAGCGAGCGCCTGCAGAAGGACGTGGCCGACGGCCTGAAGGCGCTGTTCTCGGTGGACGAAGACATCCTCGCCCGGCTGAACGTCCTGGCCTCGGACAGGCAAGCTCTGGAGCCGTTCGTCGCGGCGCTCGAGCAGGCCGTCCTCGAACAGAGGCGGATCTACATCTACGGCTGCGGAGCGACCGGCCGCCTGGCCAAGCAGATGGAAAGCTCTTTCTGGCGGCCCTTCTGGAGGATGGTCAAGGCCGACCCGCGAGTCTGGCCGAAGCTCGAATCCAGGCTGTCCCCGTCGGTAGAGGACGACCTCGTCGGTGAGATGACCGGTGCCGACCGCGCCCTGATCAGCTCGCTCGAGGGGTTCGAAGACTTGCCGCTCATCGGCCGCCTGCAGCTCGCCGACCGGGGGGTCCGACGCGGCGACGTCGTCATCTGTGTGACCGAGGGCGGCGAAACGTCCTCAGTCATCGGGACCGTCCTGGCGGCCCTCGATGAGTGGAAGGAGAACGGCGTCTACGACCCGGCCGAGACCCGGAAGAAGCTCTTCTTTATCTACAACAATCCCGACGAGCGGCTGCTGCCTTTCACCCGCAGCCGACGGGTAATCGAGGAGCCCGGCATTACCAGGATCAACCTCACCACCGGACCCCAGGCCATCACCGGCTCGACGCGCATGCAAGCGACGACGATCGAGACCTTCGTCATCGGCTGCGCGCTCGAGGAAGCCCTGGCGCGGGTTTTCGGTCGTTTCCTCTCCCCCAAGGAGAGGGCGAGGCTGGGTTTCGCCGCCGACCTCACGATCGGGCAGAGGCTCGGGGATTTTCGCTCCGTCCTCGAGGAGGTGAGACGCAACATCCCGGCCATCGCCGCACTGACCACCCTCGAATCCGACACCTACGGCGCGGGCCGATTCTCCACCTACGTGGCCGGCCGGGCTTTGATCACCGTCTTCATCGACTGCACCGAGCGCAGCCCCACCTTCCGTCTCTTCCCCCTCGATACGACGGCCGAGCCCAAACGGAAATGCTGGATCCAGGTCTGGACTCCCGCCGCCGGGCTCGAGGAGGCTTGGCGGTCCTTCCTCGGCCGGCCCTTCCGCGGGCTCGCCCCCGAGTTCTACCGCAAGCCCTTCGAGGAAGAGATCGAAGACCCGTACCTGCAAGCGGCCGCCCTGGAAAGCCTGAAGAAGGCGGGTGACGACCAGCAATTCCTGTACGATTTCTCCTTTTCGGAGGACAACGTCCGGAAGCGGGGTCCCCAGAAGGACGATTTGGGCGTAATGATCCTGGTCGGCCCTGAGGCCGACAGCCTGAAAAAGGCCGATTCGTCCTTGCGGAAGTTCTCCGACCTTTGCCGGAAGAGCGGCGCCCAACTGGGCCTCGTCGTCGTCGGGGGAGAGCCGGACATAAAGATGGCCGGACTTCTCCCCGGCGCCCCGGGTCCCTTTATCTCTCTCAACATCTCCGCCGCCAACGACCCCTTCGGGCTTCGCCGTCAGGTCGGTTTGAAGATGCTGCTCAACGCCCATTCCACAGCCGTGATGACGCGCCTGGGCCGGGTCATCGGCAACACCATGACCAACGTCAGCCCCAGCAACCTCAAGCTCATCGGCCGGGCCACTTACCTCATCCAATCCCACGTCAACGACGTCCTATCCCGGCCGGACTGGGTGAGGCTCAACGGCCGGCGCGAATCCATCACCTACGGCGAGGCCAACGTCGTCCTCTTCGACGCCATCGCTTTCCTGAAAGAGAGGAAAGAGGCCGTGGGACAGACGGCGGAGGTCGCCCTGTCTATCATTCGCATCCTGGAATCGCTGCGGCAGACGGGGGGGCTGACGAACGATGAAGCGCTGGAGATCGTCCGAAAGGTCGGACTGAATCAGTATCTGGCCACCATCGATTAGGGAAATTCCAGACTTTAGCCCGCCTCGAGCGCAGCCCGAAAGCCGCGGAGCGCTAAGAGGGCTATGCGGGCGTGGGTACGTTCGCCAGAATAGAGAGCTCCGGACTCAGGACTGCGGAGGCGCGGCGGCGCAGGGCGCAATCCGCTGCCGCTTCTCCTTCTTCGGCCGGACCTGCGGGTAGACGAAGAGCTCGCCGGCGTAGTTCCTCAGCACGACCTGCTCGTCGCTGACGGAATGCAGGTAATTGGGCACGATCGGGATCTTGCCTCCTCCGCCGGGCGCATCGATGACGTAATACGGAACGGCCATCCCCGAGGTCCAGCCACGGAGCGCCTGCATGATCTCGATGCCTTTTTCGACAGTCGTCCGGAAGTGGGCCGTGCCTTTGACGCAATCGGCCTGGTAGATATAGTAGGGGCGCACCCGAACGGTCAGCAGTTTCTGCATCAGCCTCTTCATAACCGCCGGATCGTCGTTGACGCCTTTCAGAAGCACGGCCTGGTTCCCCAGCGGGATCCCGGCGTCGGCCAGAAGGTTCAAGGCCCGGGCCGACTCTTCTGTGATCTCATCGGGATGGTTGAAATGGACGTTGACGTAGAGCGGATGGTACTTCTTCAGCATGGCCGCGAGCTCGGGAGTGATGCGCGCCGGCAGGTAGCAGGGCATGCGCGTCCCCAGGCGCAGGATCTCGACGTGGGGGATCTCGCGCAGGAGCTTGAGGATGTGTTCGAGCCTGCGGTCACTGAGCATGAGCGGATCGCCGCCCGAGATGACGACGTCCCGAACCTCGGGGTGGGCGCGGATGTAGTCCACTCCGTCCTCGATAAAGCGAGGATGGATTTGATTCGGGTCGCCGACCTTGCGCTTCCGAGTGCAGAACCGGCAGTACGATGCACACAGGTGCGAGACTAAGAAAAGCACCCGGTCGGGATAGCGGTGGACGACACTCGGCACCGGCGAATCATCGTCCTCGTTCAGCGGGTCGGCCGCCCCGTCGTGCTCTTCGAGCTCAGCCGCGTCGGGCACCACCTGGCGGTAGAGGGCGTCGCCCTTAGCCTTGATCAGTCCGGCGTAGTAGGGTGTTATTTGAACCCGGAAATGCCGGGCGATTTTCTTGACCTTTTCGGGGTCGAGGTCGAAGAAGCGCGCGATCTCTTCCGGAGACTTGAGACTGCGCTTGAGAAGTCCCTGCCAAGAGTCGTCCTCCATTGTCGCGTGGACTCCTTTATCTAAGATACTTGACGTAGGTGATGCGGTCATCCCCCCTCCGGTAGAAATCGGGGATGCGCGAAACCTCTTGATAATTCAAACCGGTGTAGAACCGGCGAGTCTTCTCGTACTTGGGCTGGGAGGAGGTCTCGACCAGGATCATCCGCCCGGCTGCCTCCCTCACCGTCTCCTCGAGCCAGTTCACCAACTCCCGTCCGTGCCCGCGGCCCTGCTCTCCTTTTGCCACGGCCATCCAGTAGAGGTCGTACGTCCCCTCGGTGAGCGAAGTAGGTCCGTAAGACAGGTAGCCGACGACCCGGCCGTCCTCGTTCTCGGCAACGACGAGGCAGTAGTCCCGCTGCTGCGGCTGGTCGAGGTAGGTGTCGATGAGTTCGCCGGCGACGGCGATTTCGTCGGGGGTGAACATCTCGGTGGTCTGGATGATGTCGAGGACGGTCCGGCGGTCCTCTCGCGTCATTGGACGGACCATCGCCTCCCTTTCTTGCGCATCGCGCTCTCCAGCACCTGGTGCCAGAAGAAGGGGTACTCGATGCGCACATCGTCAGAGCTGTACCAGGGCTCTTCCTTGCGGCGGAGGGCGTTCTCGATCATCCGGCTCCAGAACTCGGCGTAGTCGATTCCGGCCGCCTTGAGCGCCCGGACATAGCCGGCATCCAGGCTGGTGTCGGGGTTGGGGTTGACCTCGAGGATGGCGATCCGTCCGTCCGAGCCCATCCGAAAATCGACCCGGGCATAATCGCGGCAGCCCATCGCCTGAAAGGCGGCCAGGGCATACTGATGGAGTTTATCGCGCAGCGTGTCGTCGATCGGGGCGGGGCACATGGCCGGCGTCGTCGCGTAGAGCACGTGGTCCTCGAACCACTTGGCCTCATAGCTGCAGATATGGGGAGCCGACTCCGGCATGGACGAAAAATCGATCTCGGAAACGGGCAGTGCCTGGAGGTTATCGCCCACCAGGACGGCGACGTTGAACTCCCGGCCCTGGATGAACTCCTCAACCAGCGCGGGCTGTCTGTAGGTGTCGATGATCTTGCTTACCTTCTCCTGGAGCGCCTGGGAGTCGCGGACGACCGAGTCCTGGTAGATGCCGAGGCTGGCGTCCTCCTGGTTGGGCTTGACGATGGCCGGGAAGGGGATGTCGATCTTCTGGTCGGCCGAAGTCACCAGGCGCCCTTTGGCCGTGGGCAGGCCGAAGGCGTTGAGGATGGCCTTCGCCTTGAACTTGTCCTGGCAGATGGACAGCGCCTTGGACGGGTTCCCGGTGAAGAGAATGCCGATGGCCTCGAACACGGCGGCCACATTGGCCTCGAGCTGGGGCCGGCCGAGGAACTCTTCGCAGAGGTTGACAACGACATCGACCTTGAGCTCCCTGATGCGCCGGACAAAGCTCATCAGGCTTTCATGGAGGGGAATGACAGCAACCGTGTAACCGATGTCGGTGAGGGCGGTGAAGACGGACTCGGCGACGTCCGCCACGGAGGCTTCAGATAAGCGCTCGTTCGGCCGGTTGATGACGGGATCGTAAGACGTGTAGGCGATCCCCACGGTGATGTTTTCTCTTTCCATGATTCAATCCATACCTAGTCGCCGCCTCGTCGACCACGCGATGAAGCAGCGCCGAATAGGAATAGCCCGCCGTGCGGGCGGCCTTGGGAAGGCAGGAATTGTCCTCCGGGTTGGGCAGGACCCCGGGCAGGGGGTTGACCTCCAGGACATTCGGTTCGCCCCGTTCATCCAGGCGGATGTCGATCCGGGACCAGTCCCGGATCCTCAAGACCTCGACGGTCTTCCGGATGATGTCTTCGATCCGGTTTTTAAGGTCGGGGCTGATCTCGGCCGGGCAGCGGAAGATTTCCAGCGGCTTTTCCGGCTGGTCCCAGACCCACTTGGCTTCGTAGGAGTACACCGGGTTTGCGCCCGGCGGAAGCTGGGAGTGGTCGATCTCGACGATGGGCAGGATCTCGAGGTTCGGCGGGTTGCCCAGCACGCCGACCGTGAACTCGCGCCCGGTCAGGAACTGCTCGATGATGACCGGCTCTTTGTAGAGGGACTGGATCTCGC
>Ga0299915_10001309_pt1 | contig 18501 bp, 21 predicted proteins | sample RVTome_13_FD_200263 | JGI IMG/M metagenome (GOLD analysis project Ga0299915, IMG submission 200263) | Soil microbial communities from uranium-contaminated site in the Upper Colorado River Basin, Wyoming, United States - RVT92D227 (version 2) ... | reverse complement strand
TGTTATCTGGAGGGACTCGAAAAGGTGAACGAAATCAAGGCCAAACCCGGCGCTCTTGCTAGAGAAGTAAATGTTGCTCTATGAGCAAGACCTTTTCCGGCCGTGAGGTTATTTGAGATTAAGAATCTATAAAATCGTAAGAGACAGCTTATGGCAAACAGAAAACAAAGGGAAATAGCGAGCGCACACATACGAGAAATAGCCCGGACAATTAAGGAGAAATTTAACCCCCGACGGGTAATCCTTTTTGGGTCGTATGCCTATGGTGTACCTGCAACAAAAGGGAGAGGGAACGACATTGACCTTTTTGTTATAATGAACACATCGCTCCCGGTCAAGAAGCAGGCATTTTTAATCCGCAGAGAGATTACCTCCTCAATACCCCTTGATGTTATTGTGAGGACACCTGAGCAGGTTGAAGAAAGGCTCAAGCTCGGTGATTTTTTTATCAAGAAGATCATGGAAAAGGGCGTTGATTTGTGAAGAAGATAGCGCCGGAGTAGATGGAAGTGCTATGAGGGGGCAGAAAGTAGAGGTCGATATTCCAAGGGGGGAGATAGCAGCTTTCTGCGAAAGACATCACATCCGTAAACTTGCGGTCTTCGGTTCCGTGCTTCGCGACGATCTCAGGGCTGACAGCCGGGCATCGATAAAGAGAAATTCAAATTAATATGAGGGAGGAACGGTATGGGAGAAGCCGAAAAAAAGATACGCCAGCTTCCGCAGGACTTGCAGAAAGAAGTGGAAGATTTCATTGACTTTCTGATAAAGAAACGGGTTAAGAGGTCACGCAATAAACCGACATTCAGTTGGGCCGGCGCTCTAAAAGACCTGCGGGATCACTACACATCGGTAGAACTCCAGCATCAGATATCGGAGTGGAGGATTGGAGGGAAGTGAAGCTCCTTATAGACACGAATATTATCTTAGAGGTGATCTTGGAGCAAGCCAAGGGCGAAGAGGTACGGGCCCTGTTGTCCAAGACCGAGGAGCATGAATTCTTTATATCCGATTACGCCCTCCACTCCATAGGGCTTCTTCTCTTTCGTCGGAAGCAGCACCAAGTTTTCCGACAATTCTTGCACGACATGCTGTTCAACGCCGGAATGATGGTAGCCTCTCTTCCTATAGACTATATGGAACCAGTTATCGAAGCATCAGAAAAGTTCAACCTTGATTTTGACGATGCGTATCAGTACGCAGTTGCTGCAAAATACGATTATATCCTTGTTAGCCTCGACAGCGATTTTGATAATACTGAACGAGGAAGAAAAACCCCAACGACGGTGCTGCAGGGTTAAAATTAGTTCTCGTAGTCGTACCAATAATCGCAGCTTCGAGAAGAGCAGGCGCATTCCACAGAATAGTGTTTTACTTTTGCAGCAAGATTGCCTATGATAATAGGGAATTTTAATCCGTGACAAATCCGTGGTGAGAATTAGGTCCAGGCCCAAAGAGGTAGGGCATGATAATAAGAAAAGTATAATTTACGGTTAAATTTTCAAGGGGCAAAACTGCCCCTTTTTGTTTGCATCGTATAAGGAAGCGAGAAGAGCACATGACCAATGAAAATGCGACCTTAGGGATCTTTTCCAGCAAGAGACCCGGCAAATTCGGTTGAAGTTGCCCCCGGCAGGTTAAGTGGGCTCTGTCGGGGGCGGTAGAAATCCGGGCTCAAATGCTTTTTTATACTTAAAATTTAAGGAGCAGTCCCCTACTGTTACGCAAGGCGAAACATCCCATCATTTATATTCTGCCGCCTTGCGGCATGATGTCCTTAAAGGATTTAAAGGAGCATCATTACAGAAAAGGGTGGGGGACATTTGGTATAAAACTCTAAATGTGTCACTTTGTGACATCCTGCCTTTCTTATATTTAACATTAAGGGGCAGGAGAGGGAGGGAGTGATGAAGAAATTAGCATTTTGTTCAATTATTACATTGTTGGTTCTCATGTTGATGGGGCTTGGCTTATCCACTTCAGCCAGCGCCTTCGATCACAAGCACCTCGCGAATATTCGACCCATGATTTTTGTTCATGGCTATACGGGCTCGGCACAACAATATGAGTGGCAGGCCATGCGTTTTGCAAGCAACGGCTACCCTCAGAACTACCTCAACGCGTTTGAATACGATTCTCCTAATTACGGTACCACTGCCCCGGCAGTTTTAGCTGCCCTTAATGCGCAAATCGACGCCATTCTGCTGGAGACCGGTGCCGATAAGGTCGAGCTCTTGGGGCATTCTCTGGGCACCTTTGTGTCGCAGTCCTACCTGAGTAACCCAGCGTGGGCTGCCAAGGTTGCCCACTATGTGAATCTTGACGGCAGGGCAGCTACCAGCCTTCCGGGAGGGGTACCCACTTTGGCCCTCTGGGCCGAGTTCAGGTTTGTCCCCGGTTCGCCGATACCGACGATAGTGGGGGCGGAGAACTATGTTCTCCCCAAACAGGGTCACAACGAAACAGCCACCTCTCCCGAGTCGTTTGCCCTCATGTTCAAGTTCTTTACCGGTCAGGATCCGAAAAGCACGTCTGTCTTGCCTGATCGCGACGGTCGCATCAACCTGGCGGGCAGGGCGGTCCTGTTTCCGCAAAATGTAGGCGCGGCCGGCGCGACGGTGGAGATCTTTGAGGTCAACGGCGAAACCGGCGCCAGAAAACATAGGCACCCGGAGGCAACGTACCCGATAGACGCGACCGGAAACTTCGGGCCGTTCAGGGCCAAGGCCGATGACTACTATGAAATCAACATTGCCCGTCCAGGCGGGAATCATCACTTCTACATCGAACCCCGGATCAGGAGCGATTACTTTCTCCGCCTCAACACCTCTCCGGTCGGCAGTGGGCTTGGAGCACTCATGACCAGGAACCCCGATCAGACCAACCTGATCATTACGAAGAACCGGGAGTGGAGGGGTGATCAGAATGACGGCTTGAACGACGTTCTCGCCATTGACGGTATCAACATCGTTAATGCGGCCAATGCCTATGCAAGCCACATGTTGGTTGCGTATTTTGTTTGCGATTGGGCATCGGACCACATTACGAACCTGACCCCGCCGATCCCTGTCCCTCTGTTAAATACAACGTTCCTGAGCGCGGTCGACGTTTATCTCCCTGGGGCTACTCCTCCCAATGCGACGATAGCCATTGTGGAGATCCCGCGAGGGGACTGCGGCGCGATGCATGGGATAAACGTGCCCAACTGGGCAATCATCAACGCGGGGAACACCTTCTCCGAATCGATATCGGTCCAGCTTGATGACTACATCGAAGGCCGGTGCGATGAAACGTGGGACAGCCATGGGTGGCACGGACACGACTAGCGGTAATAGTAATAACGAACATAAGTAGGCTGTGGAAGGGGGCGGGGTTATCCCCGCCCCCTGACTGTTTATTAATTGTATAGTTGCTGTTTTAGGCCCGTTGATACATCCCGGCGACCGGCGGGCACAACATCGGCAGAATCGGTACACCATACTTCAGAACAAATACAAACCATTGCCTAAAGTAATCTATCATTAAGAAGATCGATCTCCTAACGCCGGGCATAAGTTGCTGGCCGCGAGACCGGTCAACTTAATGCCATTGTTAGAATTTGGCCTACATTAGAAATATTAATACAGCCAAAGGAAATGTTTTAATAAGCAACAATATGAAGACCGGGATGAATTTTACATTTTTAATTTTCCCATATTTACCTGTCTTACTTTTATTATTTATGCCCTCCAAAAAACCAATATAAAAATCCTTTGCTGCACTGTAACCAGTAATAAGTAAGCTAATAACCAACAAGTATTTTCCGACTGTTGATCCAAACAGTACCAATAATGAAAATCCAATTATTTGCAAAAATATTAGCCATGAGCCAAATTTCATTCCAGTTTGATGAGCTTTGTTGCCGTTACCATAGCTCTGATTTATGTTTTGAAGTTTTTTCACTAAACGACGTATTTCAAAAAACCAAAGGACCGCAAAGAAGGCTATTTGCCAAATGGGAATATTTATAATCCTGTAATTATTTATTAATTCCATATTTTTTAATTCTAACATAGATTATACTGATCCGCATAAGATACGGAGTTGCGTTTTTTTTATCAGTCAGTATAATATGTTTTTAATATGATTGCATAAAATTGTATTAAACCATTTATAACATGAGGATTTGCTGCCCCCCAAAGTATGATCTATCTTTCCCCTTTTTCATCTTTTAAATTCTAAGACCACAATTTTTACATTTATAAGTTAAAAATGAGTAAAAAAGCGGAATGCCACAATAAGGGAAAGATGAGAAAAAAAGCGAAGTGCCACAACGGGGACATTTTGCTAATGCCATGGATGAACCCAGGCAAACAAGAGTAATAAAAAATATGAATGCCATGATGCGCGCTACTGTGTTCGAATGAGTTAAGATATAAGTCAATACAACAACCGGAAGGTATAACACCATTAGTATCAAAATCAAAAAAACCTTCCTGTGAATTTTCTTTACGCCCTCTTTTTCCTCAGGAGTGCTAGGTTTCGATTGATCCATGGTTAATCCTCAATCGCGCAAATTATTGTATTAAATCATTTATAACATGAGAAATATATAAGGGTTATTATAACAATCAATATGGCAAGGGGCATCAAGGGCATTCTAACACAGACCTAATAAACCCAAAAGGAGATAGGGGGTCATTATCGGCTACCTCGTGAGGCGGCAGTCCAGGCAAGAACCAGATAGCGAGTAAGCACGGACTAGGCCCCTTTCTTCTCCGCCTCCGATTGGTATAAGAATCTAAATGTGGGGATGTCGCTATATGCGACACAGGTATTGACATTTTGTGAAAAAGGGGCATAATCTAGCTGTTTTTATTTAAGGCGAGGGTCGGGATTAAAAGGATGTAAGGATTTATTGCTAACAGCAAGCCCGAAGGGGTAGGGCATGATAATGAGGGGGGAAAAATTTAAGCATTGATCTTCAAGGGGCCAAACCGCCCCTTTTTTGTTTGGTAAAAATAAGCATATGCTAATAGGGTGAAGCTTTCAGAGGAAAGTAATATCCAATTTAAAACCTACGCCTGGAAGCCTAGTGAAATGGACCTTATCAATAGTTTGAAAACTTGAGGTGTTAGCAATGGAGACTGTTATTGATTTACTTGTAAAATTGACTGGCGAGCGAGTACCATTGCCAGAAAACGAATCAAAAATAATAGAGCAAAAACCTTTTGCCAATGGTGGAATTGGCCATAGCCAATTTAATGAACTACTCTTAACACTCGGTTATGATCGCATGACTAGTGATTGTTTCTATTTTCTCTTTGATAAAAGAGAAAGTATCAATTCTTTCGATCAACTTATAACCGGCATCAATGAATTTCGCAAAAAGGCAATGTTACTCTATGGCAATATCAAATTTGCATTTAAAAAATTCTCTAAACTATCTCAAGAGGAAATAAAGCAAGAAATTAAACCACTCGAACCAACTTCAATATCAGATTTTCAAAAAAGAAAACTTCCTTTAATAGGTAGAAAAGAGATAGCGCCGGGAAAAGCCTGCTATCTCGGGTATCTTGCGGCGCAGGGATTTCCTCCAAAGGAAGTGGCAGAAATTAGGCGAATCGCTCAAGAAAATCTTGATGCATATCTTACATATGATTATATGGACGTTTATATAGCGACATCAATGAGACAAAGATACGAATTTTGGACAGTTGCTAATTTTGTTAAAAAGTTATTTGCTGCTCCTATACTGCAGGAATTAAATCTTCGCTGGTTCGATCCAACGCAAGCATATTGTGCAGACCGCATAGATAAAGGCCTGGTAGAAGCTTTAATGCTCAAGCGAGCCACTTGCACTATCTATCATGCCCAGGAAACTGAGACATTTGGAAAAGATTCAGAGCTTGCTGCAACCCTGGCCCAAGGTAAACCAGTCATTGCCTATGTGCCGAATCTTGTAAATGTTGAGGAATTTAGAAAAAATGCGATGTATCTTGCCAAAGAGATTTATCCAGAAAAAAAGCCAGAAGATGTTTTAAAAGATCTTTTCCCCCTTTTTTATCCAAATGGAGCTTGGGAGGATAGAAGAATTAGAACATGGATAGATAAGCAGGAAACGTTTGATTTAATAGAAGATTCCAGCTTACTATTTGAAAAAGCAAAAAAGATGTATGATGACAAAGCAGAAGCATTAAAAAAGTACCATCCACTTGGTTTGCAAGTAAATCTAGATACGGGCGTCGCCAATGGAGTGTTAGTTGTTAGGTCTGTGGACCAATGCGCAGAATTACTTTATAAAATTCTTTTGAACACGCTGGAGTTTGATATTGAGGATCCCAAAGGCCCTGGAAAGGGAGCAACTATACTGCGTGAGCGTATTACCGGTTGTGCTTATCGAGTAGTAACTGAAAATGAGTGGCTAACTAACACCTTTTGGAACTTTTACCTGCGATAATATTATTATTATTTGCTTGTGCATCTAATTGTAGACCGAAAGAGGAGAATGAAGAGTCGAATCTTATTATGTGCGTGGGACAGCAGGGTGACACATATTGAGCAGAAATAGTATAAAGAAGATCTGACCTCACAGCTTTTTACCAAGGCAAAAGTATATGTACATTTCAAATGCAGAAATTACAAATTATCGTGCACTCGAAAACATTTCTGTTCCCTTAACTAAATTTAGCGTTCTCATAGGCGAAAATGACGTTGGCAAAACATCTTTTCTGTATGCCCTTAACGCTTTTTTTGAATGCAAGAAGCTCCCGGAAATCACAGATTTCTATCGAAAAGAAACTTCACGAATAATATCGATTGTTCTTACATTTAATGAACTTGGAGATGATCAAGAACTGAACAAACTGAAATCTAACGACAATACCATTACGCTTAGACGAATATTCAAGTTCAATGAAACCCCGCAGAGTATTCTCATACAAAATGGAACTGAAAGAGATCTAAAGGGACAAGTTTTAAAAACTTGGTTTTGCGAGGAAAATTTCCATTTTATACCTGTAAGAAGAGATCTTAATGTACAGTTTTCGATGAATAAAACTGCTTTGCTAGGCAAGACATTGAGAGCACGCATGAAAGATGCCATTTCTGCGGGATCAGGGGGAAAGTCAATTAACGAGATACAAGACTTGCTTTCAACTTCAATCGAAGGGCCACGAAAAGAATTAGAAATATTCTTGCAGGAGCAAATGCACAATACAGCTCTGAAATTGGGATTTAATGAATTGACTATTGATCCGGTCGAAGGTGTAGATTTCGACGTGCATATATCAGACGATCGAATAGAGAATATCCTGATTGAGAAGAGGGGGGCTGGTACACAAAACAATCTGATATTGGCGCTGTTTAGATTTATTGCAAAAATAAATACTGAAAATTACCTGATATTTGCGATGGAAGAACCGGAAAATTCCCTGCATCCAAAAGCGCAACGTCAGTTGCTTTCTGTGTTGCAAGATGTAAGTAATAACTCCCAAGTAATAATAACGACACATTCACCTATATTTATTGAAAGAACTAAGTTTGAGAGCAACATCTTGATCAATAGAACTCTCAAAGGATCTTCAGTAGCGAAATCTTTTGATCTTACAATGGTAGAAGAATTACGAACAGATCTGGGCATTAGGCCGTCGGATGCATTGCTAAAAGGTGGTGGAAATTGCGCACTCATTGTTGAGGGAAATACAGAGGAGGATGGCTTTCCCGTTTTTATGGAGATGTTAGGAATGAGCGAATTCAAACTGGGAATCGCCATCATCAAAGCAGAAGGATGCGATTTTGTTAGAATTAGAAATATATGCAAATTGCTCCAATCCTACGAAATACCATGTGTGGTTGTGTTGGACAGAGATGCATCTAAAACTGCTGTTGATTTGGAGCGACTCAAAAAAGATGGCAGGTCAAATATTCGAGAAATTTTCGTTCTTAAAAGAGGTGTGATTGAAGATTATTACCCAGTGGAAATAGTTGCTGAGGTCATAAATACACAATTAAACCCAGCTACTCCTGTAAGAGCCACTGATTTTGACGATAGACTTTCTGGGAAAGATCGATTGAGCAATTTCAAGAAGATAATGTTTGATCATGGTAGTGGAACATCAATTGAATATTTGAAGAAAATGCTTGGTTCGCATGGTACGAAACTGATGAAGGAGAAACAAATGAAAGTTGATGAGGAGCTCGTGAAGATATTCAGGGTAGTAGAAGCTATTGCTAATTCAGATATGTAAGGGCGACTCAGTCGAGCTAAAAAATGAAAAGAAGGTCAGCTAACCAGTCTTTCAACCATGACCTATGCCGGTCCGCAAAAAAGATCAAGGAAAAGAGAATAGATGTCAGGTCTACACTATTCACTCATTGTTGACTTATATCTCCACCTCTCCCTTACAGAAAGATCATCCCGAGTGCTTCGGCAACGCAGGCCGGTTTTTCCTGCCCTTCGATTTCGATGGTATGGGTGTTGGTGACAAGGATCTGATTCGGCTTTTTCTCTTCTATCGCCGTGATCACCATTTTGGAGCGCACCCGGGAGCCCACCGGGACCGGATTGATGAAACGGACCTTGTTCAATCCGTAATTGATGGACATCTTGGCGCCTTCAATGGTGTATTTGCCGGCGTAGCTGAAAACCGGAAGAAGCGCAAGCGTCAGAAAACCATGGGCGATCGGTCCGCCGAACGGCCCTCGCTTGGCCTTTTCGATATCGACATGGATCCACTGGTGATCTCCGGTCACCTCGGCAAAGCCATTGATCTTTGCCTGATCGATCAGGACCCAGTCGGTCGTGCCGTTATCCTGTCCGATGAGTAATTTGAATTTCTCTAAAGATAATTTTTCCGCCACAAAAAGCCTCCTTTCTACGTTAGAGGTGGAATTCTGGGGTTAATTATGGGGTCCAAAGGGGGTGTCCTTACATAATTCAATAGCTCTTCGTGATTACCTTACTACTCCATTTTCGGGTGTTTGTCTTTCCATGGCCGGGCTTCTTCGAGCTGCGCGGCAAGCCTGAAGAGGGTGGCCTCATCGCCGAACCGGCCGATAAAGTGTGTCCCGATCGGCAGCCCGTCTGCATTCCAGTACAGCGGCATGGACATGGCGGGCTGGCCGGTGGCATTGCAGATGGGGGTGAATGCGGCTATCTCACCGGCCCGCCGCAGGCCGTTCAAGGGATTGTCCAGTGGAGAATCAAAAAAACCGAGCTTTACCGGCGGCTGCGCCAGCGTAGGGGTCAGTATAATGTCATAGTTCACTTGGAAGGCGGCGATGGCACGGGCGACCTGTTGCAAGTACAGCTCCGCATTAAGATAATCTGCTGCGTCATTCTTTATCCCCAGCTCATGCAGGCCCCAGGTCAGCGGCTCAACCTGGCCTTGTTTGATTCCTAAGGCTTTTATGATGGAAGAGATGCCCGCAGCCCACTTCACCATAAAGGCGCGGGTTATGGCATCGCCGTCAAGCGCCGGCAATGTCTCTTCCACTACGTGGCCGAGCTTCTCGCATAATGACGCCGCTTCTTGGACCGCCTGCACGCAGTCTGCATGTACCGGTACGCCTGTCGGCGCCTTCGTCGTAAAGGCGATGCGGAGCCTTCCGGGATCAGCGCCTACCTCCTTGATAAAGGGGCGCTTTATTGGCGGGGCCCAGTACGGATCGCCCATGATGCCGCCTGCGGTGGCGTCGAGCAGGGCGGCGCTGTCGCGGACCGTCCGCGTGAGCGCATGTTCGCACACCAGGCCGCCCATCATATCGCCCATGTCAGGCGCCAGGGTGTTTCGCGCCCGGGTGGGCTTCAACCCGAACACACCGCAGTTGGATGCCGGTATCCGGATAGATCCTCCACCGTCGTTTCCGTGGGCCATAGGGCAGATACGGGCGGCAACCGCCGCCGCCGAACCTCCGCTTGATCCTCCTGCAGTGCGCGTGATATCCCACGGGTTTTTCGTCGGGCCGAACAGCTCGGGTTCCGTCGTCGGGAGTATGCCGAATTCCGGGGCATTCGTCTTTCCTATGATGATAAGCCCGGCTCTTTTGTATCGTTGCACCAGCTCGCTGTCATGGTCGGGCACGAAATCCTTGAGCAGCCGCGCGCCGGACGACATGCGGATGCCGGCGTATGTCGCGATCAGATCTTTCAAGAGAAAGGGCACGCCGGTAAAAGGGCCTTGGGGAAGCTTGGAGCCTGCGGCCTGCCTGGCTTGATCGTACATCTTCGTAACAACCGCGTTCAGATGTGGATTGACCTTTTCTATTCGTGCGATCGCGGCATCGACGAGCTCGAGCGCAGTCACCTCCTTCGCGCGCACCAGCTCGGCCAGGGAATGGGCATCATGATTTTTCAGTTCAACTGATAAGGACATGGGCTATTCCTCCTTATATCCTTCTCTCGCACGTCTCATGGAGCCCGCAATTGCGGAGGGCCAGCATACCGGGTTTAGGGCCGAACTCGAAGGTGAATCTTAACCCTTTTGAGGCATAGGCGATGAAGACATCGTCGCCGCCGATCGGATATTTGGCTTTTGCCTGCTTGGCCTTATGGACATTGAGCGATGGATGCCGGGGATTGTTTTTTAAAAAACCGATTGCCTTGTCGATGGCCTTTTGCTCGCTCGGTTTCAATTGGGCATAGTTTTCGAGGAAGATGATCTCAAAATGCAGCTCAAAAGGAGGGACCTTGGCAGGCATACAAGCCTATTTCCGCGTCTTTTTAATTGCCTCCGCAGGGGTAGCAGCCTTGATGCCGGGCCGGGTGTCGGTGTTCACCCGCTTCTCCTTTTCTGCCTCTTCCGGAGAGAGTTCCTCTGTGGGGAGGTCGGACATATCGGGGTACTTCCGAACGGTGCGGACCGGGTAGAGGATGATCTGGTCGCCCTTAACGGCATATTCAAACAACGGTTCTTTTCGGAAGGCGGACGGGAGGGTAATACGTCCTCGTGCATCGGTTTTCAGGATGTTGATTTCAGCCATGGTGTCACCTCGAGGTAAATTGTTGGATCAATTATAGTCCCAAATGTTACAAATGTCAACAATGGGATAATGGGGAATTCTAGGGACACCATACTTAATTATTGACATAGCGGACATCCCCGTCGCGAAGGGGAAGGGGGCGGGGCTTTGGTGTTGATATTTTAACTCCTCCTTTTCTTGGAGAGGTAATCGTCGACAAATGTTCGAGGCCTGATAACCTCGATACTGCGATAGCCTGATACCCGCAATAGCTGCTTATCGCCGCTGATAATAATCTTGGTCTTGCTTGCCAAAGCGCACGCGAGAAACTTGTCATCGTCGGGGTCGTCACAGACGGGTTGAGGCAGAGGAGGAGCCGGTATAAGCTCTGCTTCTGCAGCAAGTAAGTTCAGGATCGGGTCGAGGTCAATGCCGGGGTATTGTTTCGCTAAGACCCCCCCTACCCGCTGGTATTCCCCCAATATCTCCGGCGAGACAACGATATGGACTATACCGTCGCGCCATGCCTTAAGGATATGGTAGGGAGGCCCGGTAAAGAAAACGCCTGAGACAACAACGTTGGTGTCAAGGATGATCCTCACCTGTGCCTTCGAGCCGCGGCAACGGCGGCATTGATATCCGATTGCCTCATGCCGACCCGTCTCGCCTGTTTTCTGGCCTCGGCGATAAGGTCATCGAATTCCTTCATGGAGAGCGGCGAAAGCGCCTTGAGGATCACCGTGTCCTTATCGCCCACCACGACGAATTGAGAGCCGGCTTTCAAACCGAGGCGATCACGGATCTCTTCCGGGATCACCACCTGTCCCTTGGAGGACATTTTTGTCGTTGTTACTCCTGCCATGTGTCACTCCTCATCATTGATCTTACCAGTAAGAATAGCACGGCGGCGTGCCTTTGGCAAGAGAAAAGATGGTTCAGGGAAGGGGAGAAAGGCTAGGATAGGGGGATAGGGCAGGAGGGCCGGTAGTTCCGATACGGAATCTGAGGGCAGGTGTTGCCTGCATTGCTCCCCCCCTCCCCCCTCCCCAGGGGGGATCGTAGACAAAGGGGATCTTCGCTCCCCCCAAAAGGGGGATCGTAGACAAGGGGGATCTTCGAAAAACCCTGCTAACAGGTGGAGAATTTAATAACGCAACGTAAGTAACAACGTCCCCATCTCCTCTTTCTATCTTCCATCCTCTTTGCTGAGCTTTAATACGGTTGTTTGTCCCGCTCCATTGGTGAAGTAATCTATGAGCTTGAGAACTTCCGGTTTTTTGGCGGCTTCCCACTTCGCCCGCCACTCCTCATTGGCGGCGACAAAATGCAAGCGCGGCTTATACCCCTCCACCTTGTCCCATAGCTCCGAACCCCTCGTTACCGGTGTGAATTGCATACGCGCCTTTGCCCAGCCCGTCCTGACGTTGGTACCGACGTAGTATGATTTGCCTGCATCCAAATCGGCCTTCAGGGCAACCTTGTTTTCGGCAATACCGATAAAGAGATGCGTGCCCGGAGCGCACTCATAGACAAAATAGGATTTTGCCTGGCTGAGGCCGACGAAATGGTCCGAGTCCCATATCTGAAAATGAATCTTAAATGCCATACCGGACGGCCGCATAAAATAGACCAGGGCCTTGTCAGGCGCCGGCCCTGCAGCGGGTGTGGCCGTTACCATGTATCCGCTTCTCCCGCCACAGCCCATGACCATGAGCAAGACGGATAACATTACCGTTACGATGGCGATCCCCCGATACCCTTTCATAGCAGTCTCCTTCCTCCGGTAAAACGTTTAATTAATCTTTTCTTCCTTCCCTTCATCAAGAATCACAGGGGAGGCCTTTTTTGTCGTTTTCTTCCTCTTCAAGGCCTCCTTTCCCTTGCCTGCCGCTATAGTTTTGGCAAGAATACCGCGACAGCGAGCCTTTGGCAAGAGGAATGGCACGCCGTCCAAAGGGTCAGGTCTTTGATTTCGGCTTTTTTTGTCCCTCCGATTCCGGGGGACGATAGTGTCAGGTTTACATTTTTGACAAAATCAAGTATAAGAGATTATATATGAAGAGTGGAGACCTGACACCAAGCTCACGACGTTCGTGTCTTGGAATCTTTACAAACCATCATGGCAGGAGGGAATAGAATGAAAAAAATTTTGTGGTATGGGTTGGTCGGTATCATCGCCTTCGTTTTCCTGCTGGGATTATTTTACTTCCTTTTCCCGGAATCCGTGTTCAAGCTGGCAATCCAAGCTCAGCGGCGAGCTGCCGATCTGGTCAAGAAGGAAGTCCAGGTCGACGATCACCGGATTGTCTTTCTGGAAGGTGGAAAAGGAGAAACAGTCGTACTCCTTCATGGATTCGGCGGCAGCAAGGACGACTGGCCGCTCTTTGCCAGGCACTTGAAAGGCTTTCACCTGGTTATCCCCGATATCCCCGGTTTCGGCGAAAGCTCGCAGGTGCCGACGGACAGTTACAGTTTCGAGAGCCAGATCGGGCGCATCGACCGATTTGTGGAAGTACTTAAGCTCGATCAATTTCACATGGCAGGAAATTCCATGGGCGGGGCACTTACGGCGACCTACGGAGCAAAACACCCCGAGAAGGTCCTGACCCTTGCCCTGTTGGACCCTGCCGGAGCTCCATCTGAGAATAAGAGCGAGGTCGCCAGGCAGCTGGAGCAGGGCAATAATCCTTTGCTGGTCCACAACGCCGCGGATTTCGATAAGCTTATGGCGTTGCTCTTCGTAAAGACGCCCCCGATCCCCGCACCTTTTAAGCGGATCCTGGCCGCAGATATGATCGCCCACGCGGAGTTCAACAAGAAGATATGGAACGACTGGCAGCCGGAGCAATTTTCTCTGGGCCCCGTCCTGCCCCTTATTCAGGCGCCTGTCCTGATTATATGGGGTGATCAGGACAAGGTGACGGATATCGGGGGCGTTGCCTTCCTGGAAAAGAATCTGAAGAAGTACAAGGTGGTTATCCTGAAGGACACGGGGCATTTACCCATGTTTGAAAAGCCGAAAGAAACAGCGCAGGCATATATGAGTTTCTTGAAGGGGGAAAAATAAAGATTCCCTCATAGGTCTAGAATTCAATAGTTCAATAGGATTTTAAGGGGAGGCGGAAGTGGCCATCGTAGCGGCGATTTTTGGTGCAGGCCTGGTTCTGTGGGTATTATGGGAGGGGTTCGAGACCATAGTGCTGCCGCGGCGGGTGACCCGGAGGTTCCGGCTGACGCGCCTCTTTTACCGGCGCACCTGGATCCCCTGGGTGCGGATGGTCGGTTCCATCGTGCCGGCGCGGCTTCAGGAAACCTGGCTCAGCGTCTTCGGCCCTTTGTCGCTGCTCCTGCTCATGAGCATCTGGGTCTTCGGGCTGATTTTGGGATTCGCCTTGCTGCACTGGTCGCTCGGCCCGGCGCTTTTGACCCGGGAGGGGGTTGCCGTGCTCTTTACCGATTTCTACCTAAGCGGCACCACCTTCTTTACCCTGGGGCTGGGGGACGTCGTGCCCCGGGGCTTCGTGGCGCGCCTACTGGCGGTGATCGAATCGGGGATGGGGTTCGGCTTTCTCGCCCTGGTGGTCGGCTATCTGCCCGTGCTCAACCAGTCCTTTGCCCGCCGCGAGGAGACCATTTCCCTGCTCGACGCCCGCGCCGGCTCCCCTCCCACTGCCTCGGAGATGCTTTGCCGCCACGACCACGAGGGAGGGATGGAGGCGCTGCAGGAGCTCCTCCATGAGTGGGAGCGATGGTCGTCGGATCTGCTCGAGGGGCACCTCTCCTATCCGGTGCTTGCCTATTTTCGCTCCCAGCACGACAACGAGTCGTGGCTCGCGGCCCTGACGACAATCCTCGACACCTGCGCCCTGGTCATGGCCGGCGTGAAGGGGGCCTGCGAGCGCCAGGCAGAGCTCACCTTTGCCATGGCCCGCCACGCCGTGGTCGACCTCTCCCTGGTTTTCGATACGGAACCAAGGGAGCCCAAGCCGGCGCGGCTTTCGCCGGCGCGGCTGGCAAAGCTGCGCCAAGTCCTGTCAGGCAACTGCCTGAAAATACGAAAGGGCGCGGCTGTTGACCGCAAGCTGACAGTGCTGCGCCGCATGTACGAGCCGTACTGCCATGCCCTGGCTGCCTACTTCCGGGTGGCGATACCTCCCTGGGTTGCCGCGGAAGGGTGGGTGGACAACTGGCAGAAGACCGCCTGGGAGCCGCCGGCAAAGAAGATCTTCCGCGAAAGGGGAAAAAGGGGGCATTTCTAGCACGGCAGCAAGGGAGAAGGGCAGGGCTTTTGCATCGTCAGGGGGGCGCTTGCCAGGATGAAACTGAACTGGGCGGAGCGGTGGGTCGTCAACAATCCGCTGCGGGTGTTGCAGCAGCGCGTCGAGATCCGGTGGCTCAAAAGTCTGATGCCTCTCAAGCCGGGTGCAATTGCTCTCGAGATCGGCTGCGGCCGGGGTGCCGGGGCCGGCATCGTGCTCAGGGAATTCCCATTAGCCCGCCTCATCGCCATGGACCTGGACATGGGGATGGTGCGCAAGGCCAAGGCGCGTCTCCCGGCTGTTGCACAAAGAGATGGTCAACGGCAGAGGGTTTCCCTGCTGGCAGGAGACGTGACCTTCCTTCCGATTAAGGCAGGTTCTGTGGACGCGGTGTTCGGCTTCGGGGTGCTCCACCATGTGGTGGCCTGGCGCTCTGTGTTGCGGGAGATCGCCAGGGTCTTAAAGCCGGGCGGGGTATATTTTTTTGAAGAGCTTTATCCGGCTCTTTACCAGAACTTTATCACCAGACACATCCTCCTCCATCCCACCGATGATCGGTTTTCCGGCACGGATCTCAAGGAGGCCTTGGCAAGGGCAGGGCTTCGTCTCACTCAGGCGCAAGAGCTCCAGCAGCTGGGCATCCTCGGTATCGCTTGCAAACAGGGCTGAATCAGCTTCCTTCCTTTTCCACGGGAAAGGTCATGCTGGCGCCGAACCACCCGAGCACAATGGCCAGGGGGAACAAGGCGAGTATCAGGATCAGGTAGCCGCAGCCGGCGAGGCGCAAGGGACTGAGGATGTCCGGGATGGCGATCCTCCAGACAAAGGCGATAATCTCGCAGATCAAGAGGACAACTGCCACCCGTTGCTTGATGGTCACGGGCCTGAGCGGCTTCGACAGGTAGTTCAGCCACCAGGTGTAATAGCCGGTGGCCATGGCCACCGGCGTAAAGAGAAGAGCCGCGCCTAGGCAGTGCACGGCGGTCAGCTCGAAGGCCCGGATCCCGGTAACGAGGAAGAGGAGCGTGAACATGGTCGCCGCGAACGTGAACACGATAGGAAAGTGAACGGTCATGGGATGGGGGTGGCGCCTGAGCATGGGAAACCGCGTGAGGAGCCGGGCGAAGATCGCCGGCATCTTAGGCCCGGCAGCCGCCTGTTTCTTGAGGCCGGCCACCTGCGGATACCGGTCGAGGACCTCCGTACCGTGCGGCGCAGCCTGGATGTCCGTCGTCAGGTCATGGCCGGCGCGGTGGCGGTTCATGTGGACGCCGCCTTCCCACAGCTTGCTCTTCGTCACATCGAATACCTTACCCTGGTGGGCGATATAGATAGGTTTCCCTTTTTCCCCGTTGCTTTTTAACAATTCCTTCGGATCGATTTCTTTCATGGGCAGCTTCCCCCTACTCCCCCACCTTTTTAGATATATCTATAATTGTGGGGATGTCACAACGTGACACTCTTTGTTAGATATTACTACATTATAGAGGGGATGTCACTCCCGCTCTCCACTATAGAAATACGAATGTCGGGATCCCTGCCGCTCTGGGGCATCCCCTCATTAAGAATTGAATGGTTGGGGACTAAGCGGGAAAAGTGACACTTTTTTAGATGTCAGATCATGGTGACGATGCCTGCTATGATGAGCAGGGCAAGGGGGTAGTAGCTGGCCCTGTTGAAGAGGATCGATGCCTGAGACCTTTGCCGCGTCCTAAAGAGCCGAAAGGCCGGGATCAGGAGGAGGTAGAGCCCGGCTGCTGCCGAGAGGACCAGCAGCGGCAGCTTCGTCTCCACCCGGGAAAGGCCCACGACGATGCCGTTTAAGGCCACGGCGAGGACGAGGGAGGAAAGGCAGATCCACCTGGCACGGCCAAGCCCCAGCCGGAGAGGGATGGTGGTCGCCTTGAGCGCCCTGTCTTCTTTGATATCGGTCCAGTCGGCAGGGATATTTTGCCCCCCGATCTCCCAGAAGAAAAGCCAGAGAAAGAGGAGGACCAGGAAGGGGAGGGAGGGGCCGGGGTCCACGGCAAAGACCGCGGCCATGGCGCCCGAGGTCTTGACCGCCCCCATGATCAGCGTCCTCAGATGGGTGGTTCTCCACATGAGGCAGTATATCGCCTCGAGGAGGCAGGCGGCCAGGAAGATAAGCGCGCAGACGGGGTTCAGAAGGTAAGCGCCGACCAGGGTCAGGAGCGCCCAGCCGGCTGTCCACAAGACGGCCTCTTTGAATGTCAAGAGACCCTGGGCCAGGGGATGGCGGATCAAGACGGCATCCAGGTAGTTTTCGGCGCCGCGGAATCCTCCCTGCGCCAGCTTTCGCCTGTCGACACGCGAGTCCACCAGGTCGTTCAAGGCATAGACGGCGGTATATCCGGCAAAGACGGTGATCAGGCCCACGAGGATGATCCTCAGCGACGGGATGGAGCCGTGCCAGAGCAGGGCGGCAAGCGCCGGCGTGGCCATGTCCAGCAGGCCGTGGGGGGTGCGCGAAAGGGCGAAAAAGAGCTTCAACCGAAGCAGGGCTGACGGCGATCTTGGCGCTGGTATGGCACTCACGGCGTGGTCCCCTTGTCAGGGAGGAAAGTATGTCTATGCTACCAGATTGGCCCTGCTTATTCTAGGAATAATTTTGCCGGGGAAATGATTATGTCGCCTTGCGACATCCCATCCATAGAGATATCAAAATGGTAGGGGATCTCCTCTCCCCTTGAGGGGAGAGGATAGAGGTGAGGGGTGATATAAAAATTTCGGTCCGGTACCCCCTCACCCCCGCCCTCTCCCCCACACAAATGTCCCACTCCTCTTTAACAAAAGATATAGAGGTTGGGATGCCGCAAAGCGGCAGGGGAGAGGGAGAGAGAGCTGATTTTTTCCTTATTATCATTGACTCACTCCCGCGTCCCATCTTATACTGACCGGGCTTCAAAAATCCTTAGCGAACAGGGGGAGAAGCAGCATGATCGATGCATGGATCGACTCGTTGTACCGATTCCTGAGTAATGTGGGCTACGCCCATCCTCTCCATCCCGCCTTCGTGCATATGCCTATCGGCCTGGCAATAGGTGCCTTTGTCTTTGCCTGGGCCGCCCTCTTGTTCAAAAAGAAGGCGCTTGCGCAATCAGCCCGCTACTGCAGTATGCTGTCGTTTCTCTTTTTGTTCCCGGCGATGCTCTCCGGCTTCATGGACTGGCGGCATTTCTTCAACGGCGCGTGGCTGTTTTCGATCGACATGAAGCTCGTTCTTGCGGGCATACTCTTGGTCCTTCAGGTTATCGGGTTATTTCTCGGCAGCAAAGGACGG
>Ga0299915_10001308_pt1 | contig 18509 bp, 17 predicted proteins | sample RVTome_13_FD_200263 | JGI IMG/M metagenome (GOLD analysis project Ga0299915, IMG submission 200263) | Soil microbial communities from uranium-contaminated site in the Upper Colorado River Basin, Wyoming, United States - RVT92D227 (version 2) ... | reverse complement strand
CCGGCGCTGAGACATATCTCTGAAAATCTTTACTTTCAGTATGGATTCGGCGTCCACCTGGGTTTCAGGTATATGGACCATTATAAAGTATTAAACAGGACCTATGAGCTCGACGAATGGAGGTTCACGCCACTGCTGGGTATTAACGGGCTTGCAGGACTTGAGTACCGGTCCCCTGACTTCCCCTTCATAGTCGGTTTTGACATGAAACCCTATTTTGAATATTCCACCACACAGATTTTTAGTATATACCTGCAAAGCATTGGATTGTCAATAAAATACAGATTTTAACAATAACTTATAAATTAATGAATATGAAAAAGTTTGTTTTATTATTCGGGTTTTTATCGGTCATAAGCCTTGCCGCATTCTCACAGGATGATGAAGAGAATGGCGGAATTCAGACGCTGGTTGGAAACAGTGATGCCGTGGGTGGCTACGGCGCTATTTCGATGCAATATACTGAACTGGAAGACAGGGATGCATTTGTTTTTGGAGCCAGGGGCGGTATATTGCTGGGACACCTTATAACGATAGGATTAGGCGGATCGGGATTCTTCAATGATGTTCATTATGATGCATCAACAGGTATGGATATCAGCCTGGCAGGAGGTTACGGAGGATTCTTTTTTGAACCGGTTCTTATGCCCAAGTATCCGGTGCACGTGTCTTTCCCCATTCTAATCGGTGCCGGTGGCGTGGCTGTTGTTAGTGTAAAAGATGAGGAGGAATGGAATGACAACTTCAAATCCGAAGCTTCGGATGCATTTATGGTCATTGAACCGGGTGTGGAAATCGAATTAAATATCACCAGATTCTTCAGGTTCTGTGTAGGCGGATACTACAGGTACACCTCAGAAGTGGACATTGAGGATCCACAGTTCTCCATTCCTTCCGGGATATTAAAAGGATTCTCAGGGGGAGTTACCTTTAAATTCGGCCGTTTCTAAAATTAGTTCAATGATTATGCATTTTGACTCAGCCGCAATTATCTTTGCGGTTGAGTTTTTATTTTGCCATCTTCTTGCACCCTGCTATTCATGAAAAAAATCCTTTTGCTGATTGCAGCCCTTTTCATTTGCTTTCTTGCTTATACACAGGAAAGATATACACTCAGCGGATATGTTTCCGATGAAACCGGCGAAATGCTTCCCGGCGTATATGTGGTCATTCCGAACACCACAACGGGCACCGCTACCAATGTTTATGGCTTTTATTCAATCACACTGCCTGCAGGAAAGTATATTCTCCGGTTTTCCTTTATTGGCTATCAAACCATTGACAAGGACGTTGACCTTGCCAGTTCCCATAAACTGAATGTACCGCTCAAAACCGCCACAAGTGCTATTGATGCCGTTACCATAACGGCTGAAAGAAAAGACGAAAATATTAAGGATATCTCCATGAGCAATGTGCAAATGCCTGCGAGAATTATCCGGAAAATACCCAACCTCATGGGCGAGGTGGATATCATTAAATCAATTCAGTTACTACCGGGTGTTCAGTCCAGTGTGGAAGGATCAAGCGGTTTTTATGTCCGCGGGGGTAATGCCGATCAAAACCTGATTCTGCTTGACGGAGCAACGGTTTACAATCCTTCGCATTTGTTCGGATTTTTCTCGGTCTTTAACGGTGATGCAGTAAAGAATATTGAGCTTATTAAAGGAGGCATCCCGGCCGAGTATGGAGGCAGGTTATCTTCTGTTCTTGACGTTCATATGAATGAGGGAAACACCCAGAAAATTAGGGGAAACGCAGGAATTGGTCTGATTTCAAGCCGCCTGACCATCGAAGGCCCAATTATTAAAGATAAGTTATCATTTATCCTTTCAGGCCGCCGTACGTATGCTGATCTCATGCTTCCATTTGCGACCGACACCGTTGCGAAAAACAGCAAATTGTTTTTTTATGATCTTAATGCCAAGCTAAATTACCAGATCAACCAGAATAACAGGATTTTCCTTTCAGGCTATTTTGGTCGCGATGTAAATGTCTTTGGTAATTTATTCCAGATCAATTTTGGCAATGCCACAGCAACACTCCGCTGGAACCATATATATAAAGACAAACTCTTTTCCAATCTCACCCTGGTTTTCAGCGATTTCAATTATAACCTGGGTATCCCCAATGGTCCGATGTCATTCAAATGGCTCTCACACATTATGGATTACAGCCTCAGAAATGATTATACTTATTACCTGAATCCTTCCAATACGCTTAAGTTCGGTCTTCAAGTAACCTACCACACCATCAAACCCGGTTCCATCGAAAGCTCTGACAGTTCAAGTTTTATGACTGACATGCATTATCCTGATAACCATGGAATTGAATCGGCAGTTTTTCTAAGTAATGAGCAAAAAATCGGATCGCGGTTCAGTATATTATATGGCCTGCGGCTTTCTGTTTTTCAGAATATCGGGAAAGGAACGCTCTATCATTATGATTCGGAATATCGGGTTTCAGATTCAACGGTTTATGGAAGCGGTGATATTATTAATACTTATTCATCACTTGAACCTCGACTGAACATGCGCTTTACCATCAACAACAAGAGCTCCGTCAAAATCAGTTATAACCGCACTGTCCAGTATATGCACCTGGCCTCCAATTCAACTGCCACTTTCCCGCTCGACATGTGGTTCATGAGTAATCCAAATGTTAAACCCCAGAAAGCCGACCAGGCAGCCCTGGGATACTTCAGGAATTTTCTGGATAACATCGTGGAGGCGTCATTCGAGCTTTTTTACAAACAGACATATAATGCTATTGATTTTAAAGATCACGCGGTACTGGCACCGCAGCAATACCTCGAAGGAGAGCTAAGAATCGGCCGTGCACGGTCGTATGGCGCTGAATTACTAGTTCGTAAACAAACCGGTCGGCTTACCGGGTGGATCAGTTATGCTTACATCCGAACCTTCAGGAAGATTCCTGCCATCAACCACGGAAGGGAGTTCTCTCCGGTTTATGATAAACCACATAATGTATCGGTTGTGGTTAACTATGAAATCAGCAAGCGCTTTGATGCGGGCATAAACTGGGTGTATTCAACAGCCATTCCGGTGACCGTTCCAACAGCCGGATATAATTACGGGAACATTTGGATTCCTGAATTTACCGAACGTGGAGGTTTACGGATCCCCGGTACGGCATACCACCGGCTTGATTTCTCACTCAATTACTATTTCAAAACCTTTAAACGGGAAAGCAACCTGAACCTTTCGGTTTACAATGTGTATAACCGTCATAATGCTTTTGCCATTTATTTCAGGGATAAGAATCTGGATATTGAAAGTTCAGGCGGAGAAAAGGGTGTGGAAGTGATTAAAATGTATCTGTTTCCGATAATCCCTGCTTTAACCTATAACATTAAGTTTTAACCGGTATGATACACAATTCACCTAATCTTATCAGACTATTGAGAAAAAATGTATGGTTGCTGATGATGCTGGTTGCCGGAACACCTGTATTCATCTCATGTGAAGAGGTTATGGATGTAAGTTTTGCCAGCAATTCATCCCGGGAACTGGTTGTTGAAGGTTCGATAACAACCGATACCATGCCTCACATGGTCAGGTTATCATACACCGGCGACTACTTCAGCAATGCTGAAATCGATATGGTTTCAGGTGCGGAGGTTACCATTTCAAATGGTGATACAACCTTTGTATTACTTGAAGCCTCTGAAGGGGAATATTTCACCGATAGTATGATTTACGGGGAGACCGGCAAAACCTATGTGTTGAATATCAGTCTGCCGGATGGAAAACAATTCACCGCCACTGACGAAATGCATCCTTGTGCCGACTTTGATTCAATCAGACAATCAGATAACAACAATACATACCTTGATGGCTACGGATATGATGTGGTGTTTTACGGACAAGAACCGGAGCCGCTGGGGGACAATTATTTGTACCTGGTTTATCTGGACAATGTACTTTATTCTGATACCATTTCCGAGATCCTCTTTGCCAATGATGAATTTGTAAACGGAAATTATATCGGCGAATATAAATTATACCGGATTCGTGAGGCAGATGTCCCGGAAGCTGGTGTTAATGTCACCCTTGAAATGCATTCCATTTCCCGGCCATATTATGATTTTCTGATGGCCCTTATGTTGGAAACCATTTGGAAAGGCAGTCCCTGGGATGGACCTCCGGCCAGCGTGACTGGCAATGTGAGTGGCGGAGCCAAAGGTTTTTTCCGCGCCTCTGCTGTGAAACGACAATCAAAGTTTTTTATGCAAAAGCCGAGGATCAATTAACTGCTATGTATAGCCAATGGTTGCCATCCTTTTACCCATTGGTAAGTATTCTTCCTTATTAGCCGGTGTGGTGCCCAGTCCGTCTACATAACGGTTATACATACAAAAGGCGGCTGCAATTAATACCGTATCGTGTATATCTTCATCTGAAGCGCCTTCATGTTTTGCAGCTTCAACATGCTGTGGAGTGACCTCACGTCCGCCTTTTTGAACCTGTCCGGCAATTTTCAGCAGGGCTTTCATTTTTTCCGATACGGGAGCCTGATCCAGGTCGGACTTGATCATGCCAATTATGTTACCATTATCTTTCAGATGATAATTGGCAGAAGCACTGTGAGAGTCATGGCAAAATTCGCACTTATTCAGGGCAGATACATAAGAGGCGATCAGCTCCCGCTCACCCGGTGTTAGCTGAGAAGGGCCATGCAGCAATGTTTGTGCCAGATTTGCCAGAGCTTTTCCGGTGGGGCCCTTGTAAAACAAAAGTTCAAGAATTCCTGGCTGCTGGATGTCTGTTTTAATATAAGTCATAGGTTTAGATATTAAAGTTTTATGTTAATGATATAATAAACCTGACGATAGGTCAGTTTTTCTTGGGAATAACAGGTATTTGATATTTGAGGATGTAAACAATCACAATATGTCATTGGTTTGAGCACTATGATCCCTTTTAACTTAATTTAACCAAAGCACCTGTCAACTATATTTTATACTTTTACAAAAACACAAGAACATAATGAGTTACCGGCATACCCTTGAAGCAGTGCTGGAAAGCATGCATGAGATTGAAGACCTGGTTAAGGGATTCCCGGCCGAAGCTAAAATCCCGGCCGTCGAAATTGATCTTACCCTTCAGAAAATCAGAAATTTGTATGAACTGTTATTGATGATGAAGAAACCAGGAGAAGAAACACCAGCAACTCATCAAACAACGGAAGCTCATCCACCCACAGGGGTACCGCCAAAGAAAAAAGCACAGGCAGGTGAAGAGAAAGCCGTTACAGCAGCTGCTGGAGAAGAGTCAGCCGCAGATACGACTTCCCCAAAACGGGTCGGATCCCCAAAGGCAGTTCATACTATAGCCGACCAGTTTAAAGGCCAGACTACCCTTCATGAGACTTATCACCAGACCCATGGAGGGGATGATGATACTCTTTCACATGCCAGGGTGGTAATCAGTTTGCACACAGCAATTGGCATCAATGACCGGTTTACCTTCATCAGGGAACTTTTCAAGAATGACACAACTGCTTTTGAGAATACCATCGGAATATTGAATGATGCTTCCAGTTTTAACGATGCCTATAACTATATGACACGGCATTTCGACTGGGACATGGACAGTGAAATTGTCCAGCAACTGCTTGATATCATTCGCCGCAAATTTATAAAAGGCAGACATGAGTAAGTTGTTCATTGTTCCCACACCCATCGGAAATCTCGAAGATATCACGTTCCGTGCTGTCCGTGTTCTAAAAGAAGCTGATCTTGTGCTGGCTGAAGATACCCGTACTACCCGTAAGTTGTTCCTGCATTACCAGATCAACACGCAACTGCAATCTTATCATATCTTCAATGAACACAAGAAAACGGCTGACCTGGTAAACCGGATTGTAGCCGGCGAAACCATGGCCCTGGTGAGTGATGCCGGTACTCCTTCCATCTCTGATCCCGGATTTATGCTAGTCCGCGCCTGTATTGAAAAAAACATTCCGGTGGAGTGTCTGCCCGGACCGACAGCTCTTATCCCGGCCCTCGTAGATTCGGGCTTTCCGAGTGACAGGTTTTGTTTTGAAGGATTCCTGCCGCATAAAAAAGGGAGAAAGACAAGGTTGGCTGAACTGGCTGGCGAATCACGCACCATTATCCTGTATGAATCACCTCACCGGCTGGTAAAAACGCTGCAGGAACTTCAACAGGTCATGGGCAATGAACGGCTTTGTACGGTGTCGCGCGAACTGTCGAAATTTCATGAAGAAACCGTCCGGGGAACCTTCCCCGAGTTGATCAGTCATTTTGCCCGGAAAGCACCCCGGGGGGAGATGGTTGTGGTGGTGGCAACATTGTAGAGACGCAATGCATTGAGAGACGCAAGATTTTGCGTCTCTACACATATTCCGAATTATATGCCTGTTATAAAAATATTCCTGAACTCAATATCTTTTCCTTCGCTTTGCATGCAAATGCTTCCCTTTGAAAGCGTAACTCCGGTTGCCTTGTTCTGAAGCAAGCCATTTACATATACCTCAATGCTGCTGCCCTTGCAGAACACTTCCATTGTATTCCATTCACCAATGGCTTTTTCATTGGAAGCGGATTTTTTGGCAACCACAATTTTCGATTTGTCCGACCTTTCGTTCATGTCGGTGCCACCCATGCAAATGAAGTCGCCGGCATTGCCTGCCATCAGCTGACATTCAATGCAGGCGGGCCAAATTGCATCGGGTTCCTGGGTATGAATAAATACACCGCTGTTGGTGGCTTCAACCGGCCAGCGCCATTCAAGATGTAACTTATAGTCACTGTATTGCTCTTTGGTTCGCATATAGCCGAAAGGATTTCCGGTTATCCGGATTACACCGTCTTTTACAGTGAAGACTCCCGCAGGATCAACAGCAGGATCTTTTAACTGGAAAACCCAGTTGCTTAAGTCTTTCCCGTTAAAGAGGCCGGTTGTGCCAGCCGGGATATCAGCAGTCTGAGCCGACAGCAGTCCGCTGAAAGCCATACACAAAAACAAAACCAGACATATTCTTACTTTCATGGTAATACAGTTTTAATTCTTTACCAAAGATAACATTTTCTCAAAACTTATATGCAGCCCGCACAGAGAAGGATTCCATATTCCTGCCAACTCCGGTATTGCTGATATAGTTCCCTGCATTGAACAAACCACCATATATCAACACGCTGAGATGCTTGTTGGGAACATATAAAAAATCTGTGGTGACGCCTTTGGTTATCAATTTCCCAAGCTCTTTTCCGGGCATATCGGTTTCCCTGGTCATTTTGCGCACATCAGGCGGGTAAATACCATCATTTTGGGAGAGTTTCCATACCGCAAGGTATCGGATGGTTAAGGTTGTTTTCTTTGACAATGAGATTTCAATTTCAGGAGAAATCAGGGCCAGGTTTGCAGAACCAATCTGAACCAGGTCATAAACCGGTGATTTGGTCGAAACCGGCCTGAAAGTATTCATTATATTATCGGCCTGCTTTCTGTCGCCGCTATAGAGTGTTTCCCTGATCAGCAATCCGGGATTCCAGGGTAACTCCTGCCAGTGGTACGCAAACATAGAGGATAACTGCCATGCCCGGATATCCTGCTTGCCAAATTGTCCGAATTGCCAGGTGAATTCAGCATCATAGGTGAAAGATCCTTTGCCTTTGCTTATCCTGAGACCTGTTGAATGACGGTTTTCATTGGCTGTAACGTTGGCATAGACTGAATGTTGAAATTGAACTCCGAAATAATACAGATCGAGTAGATGGTTCCCTTTGAGGGGCATTGTCAAGTAACCCGCCAGAACATATTCCTTCCTGCGCCAGGTATTATCGAAAACCCCGAAATTATAGGATACCGGTTGAACCAGAAAGACAGTACCTGTAATGTGGGACAATTCAACGATCAGTCGTGCTCCATCAAATGTCTGCCTGATAGTGGGTCCATCACGCAATCCCAGTATCCTGTCCTGTCCCATTAAAAATTCCTGACGGCCAAGCCGTAATTTAACGGGGAAAGGAACATGTAAGTCAAGATCGGCAAAGGCCTGCATTAGTCCCAGGTCATCACGATCCACCTGAGGCGAAACAGAGTTTTTACCTGTCACATGGCAGCTGTTGAACTGGGCGAAAACGCGGAGAAATCGGTTTACACGGAGATCGGTATGCAACATGAAGCGTTGCTGCAAATAAAGGTCCTTGTCGCTCACCCCTGAATCCACATCCCCGAAATTCACATGATGATAATACCGGAGCTGTTCCCTGATCTCCCCGCCAAAGGTTAGCAGCGTATTGGAGGAATTCTTCTCAAGAGGTATTTCTTTGATTATCCGGTGAAATTTCCAGTCGTTGCTGTCACCGGCAAGCGCATGGTTATTGTCGAACGATCGCATGACCCCTATTTGCGGACTCTGTGCAGTGACAGCCGTGAGATAACAACAGTGCCAAATAAGCAGAATTCCTGGCTTCTTCATAGAGATAAACGTAAACCTATTCCGGAGTTAAAATAAGCAACTAAATTAATTTTATATCACAACGGTTTGATTTTTTTATCCGGAACATGATGAAAAAAATTTAATTTTATTGCAGAATCCTGCAAAGATTGCCATTACCAATTGAATATGACAAGGAGATTCTTCACTTTCCAATGGGTCGAAAGTAAATATCTTTTTTATTTCGTTTTACTTGCTAACATAATTTTATTGTGCCTTACAAGTTTTTACCCATCCATGGACGGCCCTGCACATCTGTATAATTCAAATATCATCCACAATCTGATAAAAGGCAATCCAGCCCTACATGAATTTTATACCCTTAATCCGCTGCTCGTTCCAAACTGGATCTCACATTTTGTTTTATCGGTTTTCAGGTTTGTACTGCCCGCCTGGCTGGCCGAGAAAGTGCTGCTTATCCTTTATGTTTCAGGCATGGCTTTTTCATTCAGGTATTTGATCAAAGAACTGAGTCCTGCTAATACTTACTTTAGTATTCTTGTTTTTCCCTTTATTTATTCCTTTTTGTTTCATCTTGGTTTCTATAATTTTTGTATTTCTTTTTCGCTGTTTTTTGTTACAATTGGCTACTGGCTAAGAATCCATAGTTCTGAAAGATTCCGAGTTTATCTGCCATTGTTTTTTTTCATTACCCTTACCTATTTCTCCAACGTGCTGACCTATGTATTTTTAGGTATTACATTAGGATTATATATTATCTGGCTTACCTGGCATAAATACCGGGAAAACCATGATATCTCCGGGGCCGTCCGTACAGGAGGCAGGAAATTGCTTTATTTACTGCTGGTTTCGTTGCCATCGCTTGTTCTTCTGGTAATCTTTTATACCAATGTTAATTTCTTCCCTTCAAACCAGAATTATAGCGTAAAAGAACTGCTAAAGTGGATCATTGATGTCAGACCCCTGATAGTATTTAATTATTCAGGTGAGGAAATAATAACCAGGCAGTTCTTTTACGCGTTGCTGATATTGCTTATACTCGGTTTTATTTTTAAACCCGACCACGGCATATCTGATCGGAAGAGCTTCCTCTGGAAAGCTGACGTCATGCTTATTCCTTTATTCATCTCCCTGCTTCTCCTGTTTATTATACCCAATGGCTCAGGCGCCGGAATGATGTCGGACCGTTTTTGCTTGATGAACTATGTGTTTTTGCTGATCTGGACCGTTTCACGGGCAGGATCAGGGATCTTTAGCAGGTATATTATTGTAATCATGATGGTTCTGCATTTCGGATTGTTGTTGAAACACCTTAACGGCACCATCAGAAAATTAGATGATGAGGCAATAAGTATTTATCAGGCAAGTTATTTCATCGAAGAAAACAGCATTGTGTTACCGATAAATTTATCCGACAACTGGTTGCATCCGCATTTCTCAAATTACCTGGGTGTTGAAAAGCCCCTCATAATTCTGGAAAACTACGAGGCAGGTGTAGGCTGGTTTCCGGTAAAATGGAGATCCGGATCAATGCCCGATGTAATGCTCGGGAACAGCAGGTCATTAGATGGCCTCAGCTGGGCAGGCAACAGTAATTCCGGCCTTAAAAGGCAAATACAGTATATTTTGCTGTTTGGTAACAAGAATAAGCTGAATGAACCGGAATGGAAAGAACTGAAAAAAGTTTTATCTTCCGGTTTCGACTTGAAGTACAGGTCAAAAGATGGCAAAGTATTGATCTATGAAAGATCTTTAAAATAATGTATCATGGATACCAGAAATGTAAAATAATGACGGGCAGTGAAGGGGAATCCGTAAATGGTAAACGGTAAACGGTAAAATGTGAGTTCAGAAGAGTCAGACATACAGCCAGTGACCAAAGGGACCTCTCCGCGGGAAGTAACCTTCGATCCGCAAAAGTTATCCATCATCCTGATAGCGATCATCATCCCATTTTTCATCGGAGGAGAGAAGTTTTTTGATCTGATCTGGGAGGGGAAAGCACGCCTCTTTGAAGTAAACATTGCCACATGGATGAAGTATGCTTCGGTCATACTGGCTATCCCTGTACATGAGTTGATCCATGGTGCAGTATTTGCCTGGTATGCACCCAATGGCTTCAAATCAGTGAAATTTGGCGCCAGTTTGAAGATGGGTGCCGTATACTGTCACTGCAAAGACCCGGTAAAGGTGAAATACTACAGGCGTGCGGGGATGGCGCCGATGATTTTACTGGGTTTGATACCGTTGACCTTTGCCCTGGCCACCGGTGTTCACTGGATCAATACTTTTGGATTGTTACTGACAATAGGTGGATTGGGCGATCTGATGATCTGGTTCAAATTACTTAAGTTCGACAGCAATTTGATTATCCGGGATCATCCGGAGAAACTTGGATTTATTGTGGAGTAGCACCGGAATCTGATTTCTGTTTTCAATATACATAAGTATTTTCATTCTTTAAATTGTCTTTACTATAGAAGATTGCCTGACTTCGGCCCTTAAACTTTCTTAGCTTAACACAGAAACCGGGTAGGATTGGTCTGATTGAGAATCTTAACCTTTAAATCAAAAGTCATGAAAAGTACAGGTTACATCATGCGCTCAGCCATGGTGCTGATGATTGTCCTTTCTTCGTGCAAATCCAATATTAATATAGTAAAGGATGAGGAGGCCATAAAAGCCCTGATCAATGCAGAAACGCAGGCCTGGATTGACAAGGATCCCGATCAGATGAAGAAATACTATATTCAGGATGAATACCAGACCAGGTTAAACATACAGGATTCCATTTACTCCATTACTACCGGGTGGGATAAACGGTCGCCGGCTATTGATACACTGGCCAAGTATGCCGACTGGGTGGGAGTGGAGCAGTTTAAGGTGCAGAAGGAATTCCTGGTTATTAAGGTGAAGGGTAATACAGCATGGGCTATACTGAAAGAAACCCAGAACATGATTTATTATGGTTCACCCGCCACGGCAGAAAGCATTATACACGTTATGCTGGAAAAGGAGGATAAGGACTGGAAGATATCGTGCTTTATTAAAAGCAATATTTAACGGCAGTCAAAACAACGAAGATTCTTCTTCTATTTTTCAAACATCCTCCTTCTGAATTCCTCACGATAGTTTTCACCAACAGGGATCCATTTATCCCCGATCATTACACGGTTACGTGAAATCGTGGTTATACGATCAATGGCAACGATATAGGACTTATGAATCCGTAGGAAGGCTGACGGAGGCAAAGTGGCTGCCAGCCCTTTCATTGTTAACAGTGATAAAACAGGTTTCCTGCCTTCGGTATGTATTTTCACATAATCTTTCAATCCTTCAATAAACAGAATGCTGTCGATCATGATTTTCACGGTCTGGTAACCCGATTTGACCAGCAGATATTTCTGGGAAGGCGGATCGGTGTGATTTGCCGATTTATCCCTTAGCCGGTACAATTCATGTGCCTTATTGACAGCCTTTAAAAACCGGTCGAATGGCACAGGTTTCATAAGGTAATCTGTAGCATTTACATTGAATCCCTGTAAAGCATACTCGGAGTATGCCGTAACCAGGATAAACTGAGGCGGATTGAGCAGGCTGCTAATAAAATCGAGACCTGAAAGCCTTGGCATATGAATATCCAGAAATATCAGGTCGACCGTGGTATACCGCAATACTTCAATGGCCTCTGTGGCACTGCTGCATTTGCCTACAACCTCGAGAAACGGAACTCTCCCGGCAAATTCTTCCATCACCTGCTGGGCGAGTGGTTCATCATCAACTATCAGACACCTCATTTTCCTTTAGTTTCAGGACAAGGTCCACAACGTAATTTGTATGTACAGGACCGGTAGAAAGGGTAAAATTAGCCTCGTACAGCAGTTTTAAACGTTTAATTGTATTTTTCATGCCAATACCCGAGGGGCCGTTCTGATAGTCGGGCACTTCATCAACCAGCGGATTTTCAACGTGTAAATGTAATTTATTTCCTTTGCGGGTTACGGATACTGTTATGATGCCACCTTTTTCAACCTCAATCCCGTGCTTAAATGCGTTTTCAACAAAAGGCAATAACAGCAGAGGTTCAATTACAGCATCTCCTTCACCAAGATCTGTTTTAAATTTCACTTTGATCTCTTCAGGAAGCCGTAACCGCTGCAATTCAATATAATTGGCAATATATTCGATTTCCTTGGACAAGGGAACCAGCTTTCGTTCAGTATCATAGATGATATAGCGCATAATCTCTGAAAGCTTCAGGACAGCTTCCGGCGTACGTTTCGATTTAATTATTGCCAGTGAATAAATGCTGTTCAATGTATTAAAAAAGAAATGAGGATTGATCTGGGATTTAAGGAGAGATAACTCGGCCCCCAGCTTCTGGTTTTCCATTTCCTTTTTTTGTTTTTCATTTTCATACCAGCTCTCGGTGACCCTTATACTGGTTCCCAGGGCGAGCACCGCAAAACAAAAAAGTGCCGAATTGTATCCCCTGAACCGGGGGTATCTTCGGCGGGGCTGGTCGTCATTTCTGTGTACGTCATCACCACGCCGGGCTGCCTCAACCCTATGTACATGTCTGATATATAATTCGTTGGCAGAATATGTGATGACCAGCATCAGGAAGATGGAAAGAAAATAGGGTATAAACTTCCGGCGGCTCAGGTAATGCGGTATCAACCAGAGATAGTTGATATAAAAGAACACGATCACAATTATCCAGTACATATAATCTCCGAAGTTGGAAGGTAGCCTGACCTCGGTTTGCAATACCAGGGGAGGCAGCAGATACAGCAATATCCATCCGCCTATATGTAAAGCTATTCGCTGAATTGTCTTGCTCGCCTGCATCATTAACCAATTAATCCGTAAATATACATTATTGGATCATCAGGGAGATGGGATTGAGGGGGATAATAGATATACAAAAGGAATTTAACGACAAAAAGGCATAGGAGTTAAACACTGTGTGCCTTCCATATAATATAAATGTCCGGTGCACAAAAAAATGAGCCCGATGTGCTTATTATCGTAAAAATCCTCTAATTTTCGCCGGAATTAACCTGCAATCCATGAAGAAACTCAGAGTCGCAATTGTTTTTGGCGGACGTTCAGCAGAGCATGAGGTTTCCCTGCAGTCGGCCCGGAATGTAATTGAATCGCTGGACAGGGAACGTTATGATCCGGTATTAATTGGAATTGACAAGGAAGGACGCTGGTTTTTAAATGAAAACTCCATCAGGCTGTTACATGCAGGTGATCCGAAGCTTATTCGGTTGTCTGGCATCGGAAATGAAATAGCACTTATTCCCAACGGAACCGGAAGCGGCCTGATCAGACTTGACAGTCATGAAAGCATTGGTAAGATCGACGTTATCTTTCCGGTACTGCACGGACCATTCGGAGAAGACGGGACTATTCAGGGACTCGCGAAACTGGCCAATCTTCCCTGTGTGGGCGCAGGTATCCTGGGCAGCTCGGTAGGAATGGACAAGGATGTGATGAAGAGGCTGCTCCGCGATGCCGGCATTCCCATAGGCAGGTTTGTCACCCTAACGCAGACTTCAAAAGATAAATACACCTATCATGAGCTTGCCCGGGAATTCGGAGAGGTTTTGTTTGTGAAGCCGGCCAATCTCGGCTCTTCGGTTGGCATCACCAAAGTCAGAAACGCAGAGGAATACGACAAAGCAATTGAACTGGCTCTTTGCTATGATCTCAAAGTAGTTGTTGAGGAGGAAATCCGCGGACGGGAAATCGAATGTGCCGTTCTGGGAAATGAAGAGCCAAGGGCCTCCATACCGGGAGAAATCATTCCTCATGCAGATTTCTATTCTTATGAAGCAAAATACATTGACGATGACGGAGCTGGTTTGGAAATCCCGGCCAGATTACCTGATCACGTCATCAGACAGGTACAGGATTTAGCCATTGCCACCTTTAAAACCCTGGAATGTCTTGGAATGGCCAGGGTAGACGTTTTTCTTACAGAGGATGAGAAAATTTACGTCAATGAGATCAATACCATTCCGGGATTCACCCGGATAAGCATGTACCCCAAATTATGGGAGTACAGCGGGATCTCCCATAATGAGCTCGTGGATACACTGATCCGGCTCGCCATTGACGACTTCGCGAAACGCAACCGGCTGAAAGTTTCTGTTGAATTTTGAGCTTACAGTGAAAACCAGTAGCTGAATTTGATCAGGAATACATTTTCAGCACGTTCCCGGAAGAGTCTGTTGAGATTATTTCCGAAGTGGCTGTTGGTTACATCCTCTGAAGAAGTACGGCTGTGCGTCCATACGAGATACAAGGCTGAACCGGGCCGGTACTCCCAGCGGGCCACCAGGTTTGACCTGAACTGTCTGAAGTTGAAATCCGGGTTCGGAAAAGACTCAAGCGGTTCAGGATTAATGCCATCATATATGCCATATATCCTTTTTTCGGGATTATACTGCAATTCATAACTGTCAAAGGTGCGAAATACATCACTTACGGACTTAGTGTCGGGATCAGCCAGGGTCTTGAACCTCGAGTATTTACCCATAGTGATATACGGACTTCCATAATACTGAATGGTGAAATTGGGTGTAATGGCATAATTCAGCCTCAGCGTAATTTCATAGGTTTTACGGTCGAGACGGCCTAACAGGTAATTTCCCAAATCGCCAAAATCGTTGTCGGAAATGTACTGATACTCTGACCGGTTTTTGTTAAAGGTGAACTCCGGGGTGATCTGCAATGAGGTGGTTACTTTCCAGTTTATTTCAGTGTGTATTTCATTCCGATACGAAAGATTATCATCGGAAAACTCTTTCTCAAAACCCAGTCCTAATGAGATATTCTTCGAATTATCGGTCATCATGAATACATCGAGCCCTGTTTCACCATATACATAAACCCCCGGGCCACCCCTCAGCAGGCGTGTATCAAGCGACTTCCCGTCGCGTTCAATCTGTGCATGCAGCTCCCATTTATTGGAAAACAAAAACTCAGTCTCCAATTCCCAGGATGACTGGAGGTACTCGCCGCCGAAATTCCATAAATTAAGCTGGGTAATGCCCAGCTCATAGGTACGAAAAATGCCTTTGGGAGTATTTTCAACGTAACTTACAACCTGACCTTCGAGGATCATGTCGGCATTGTTCTGGAATCCCAGGTCGTTTAGCTCCAGTCCGGGAGAACTCCAGTGCGTGCCTATGCCATAACGCCATTTCCCGTTGGCACCTTTAATGATTTCAAGGCTTCCCCCCATTCCGGCCAACTGTGTGGCAGTAGTGTCGAGCTTCAGGTGCGGGGCATCGGGGCGCTGAAAATACCGTGATGATTCTCTCTGTAAAGAGGTGATGGCTTCTGTTGAACCGGACACCTGACTGGCCAAAGCTTTAAAATCGATAAAAAAAGTTTTGTTCTTCAGGTAATGCCTGAAATCAAGTCCCCCGGTAATGGCTGATTTATTGATATGATTAAGGTAATCATGATTTATATCGCGGTAAGTGGAAGTAAACATTCCGCCAATCATGGTATTGCTCTGATTAATGTCCTGCTGCAGGCGGCCCACAAAATAATTCGTCAGGGGTTCCGAAACCTTTTTGTAATCACCATCGGGGGAGCTGATTTTAGCATATTCACGTGAAGTAAGGCTTTCCACAATACCAACGGAGAGGCCTTTGGAGGTTTTGCCGGAGAGTTTGAGCGCGCCAAGGATGGATGTATTTTCCGGCTGATGAATGTATTCACTATCACCAACCTCCGGCGAGTATACGGGTGCATGACCGATCCGCCGGCTATAGAATAGCTGGTTGTCCTCAAATCCCAGGTCAAAGATATTCCGTCCTTCAATGAAGAAAGGACGTTTCTCCTGAAAGTAAGTTTCAAAGGCTGTAAGATTGAGTTCAGAGGGATCGGCTTCCACCTGTCCGAAATCGGGATTTATTGAATAGTCCACAGTAAAGTTACTGCCGATTCCGAATTTTCCATCCAGTCCAACAGAAACCGAAGGATCAAAACCATCAGCAAATGGATTACCCTCTTCTTTCGGGTATGTTTTAATTTTACCTACAGTATATGGCATAAATTCCTGCCGCCGTACATTTGGAAGATTTTCCAGCCCGTGCAGCTCGCCAAAATAATAGAGCAGGCCGGCATAATCGCGTGGTATCAGGTTCCATTGATCAGATTCCATGTTACGGTTGAGCCAGCGCCAGGTATGTAACCCCCAGATCTGCACTTCCTGTTTCCCGTATCGCAGTTGACTTAAAGGAATCTGCATCTCTGCCACCCAGCCCGAATCCATTGGGCCCACCTTACCGTCCCACACCGGGTTCCAGTTGGTATCGAAATCGTCATTCGTCATAACCAGATCGATTTTGGAACCTGCCGCAGTAAGGTTAAACTCAAAACCGGTACGGTGATCATAATAACTGTCGAAATTCACCCCTACGATATCTCCCACTCGCTCGTCACGCCGTGCCATTTGCCGGTCGATCCTTTCAGGTTCATTGTCATATGCCCGGATGGCAACATAGATATTTTCATTATCATACAGGATCTTCATTTCAGTTTTTTGTGATGGGGGGGCTCCTTCCGCTGGCATATGCTGCCGGTAATCTCCGGCCCATTCACCTTCACGCCAGCAGGCATCATCCAGTATCCCGTCGATTCCAGGTTTTTCTGACTGAATACGGACAGTATGGTAAATCCGTTTTTCACCCGTAAATTTTGGTTTTTCGTCAGGCTGGCTGAAAACGGCAGGAGAAAACAAGGCGAAAACAACTGTTATTAATAGTAACAGATGGATGTTAACTTTGCAAGGGAACTTATTAACCGTATCAGACATCGCAATTTATTATTGTGATAAGTATAAATTATGTGAACCCGTTGGGAATATTCTTTTGGCACGCGGTACAAATTTATAAGAAAAGTAATACCCCGGAAAATAAATCAGCTCCTAAAACAGAAAATGAAATAACAATGTGTGTGTTTGAAAAGTGTAAAATAATTGCTTAATATTTTGTTTATAATATAAACATGTTTATATTTGTACGCAGTTTTATTAAATTATACTATAATGGAAAATCAGACAAACACCAATGAATTCAATCATGAAGCCAGTTTGAAGGTCATTTATGAAATGATCGAATCAGCCAAAAGTAAAATTGGCAGGAATTACTTTTATTACCTGTTCTGGGGCTATCTGGTGGCTTTGGCCAGCCTTACGGAATTATTATTGATAACAGTTATTAAATACGCCTATCATTTTCTGGTATGGCCGGTTTTAATGCCGGCAGGATGTATTATTACCTTTATTTTCCATTGGCGGCAGAATAAGCTGGCCACCAGCAAAACATACATTGGAAAGACAATGGGTTATTTGTGGACGGGATGGTTAATCAGTGTAACCATCTTATTGCTGTTTGCCAATCTGAAACAGGATTATACCGCAATAATTCCGTTAATACTGGCTATGTATGGCATGGCCATTTTTGTATCGGGCGGAATAGTCGGCTTCAGGCCACTGATATGGGGTGGAATTATTGGCTGGATGGCATCGGCAACAGCCTTTTTTATGCCATATACGGTTCAATTGCTGATTATGACCGGCACTGTGATTATTTCATATATAATTCCGGGACATTTATTAAAACGTCGGAGCAAAGTCTAACTGCTATGTTCAGAGATCTGGATCCATTGCTGCATTCACAATTGCGGCTCTCCATAATCTCACTCCTGATCGGTGTGAGATCGGCAACATTTACTTTTCTGGTCGAAAAAACCGGTGCCACCAGGGGCAATGTAAGTGTACAGTTGAAGAAGCTAACAGAGGCCGGATATATTGAGATTGACAAGTCCTTCCAGGATAATTATCCGCTTACCACATGCAGCATCACACCAAAAGGGGTGGAGGCTTTTAAGAAATACGTTGATGCTTTACGGGATTATCTGGGGAGCAGCCAGTAACGAGTAATGAGTGACGATGTTAAGTTAAGAAAACAATTCCATATGTTTCGGCTTTTGCGTATCTTGTGGCCAAACAAGTGCTCCATGAGAAAATTGATCCT
>Ga0299915_10001307_pt1 | contig 18510 bp, 16 predicted proteins | sample RVTome_13_FD_200263 | JGI IMG/M metagenome (GOLD analysis project Ga0299915, IMG submission 200263) | Soil microbial communities from uranium-contaminated site in the Upper Colorado River Basin, Wyoming, United States - RVT92D227 (version 2) ... | reverse complement strand
ATGGGTTGTCTTGATGCTCGTTGTGTTTCCGAAAATGGGAATTCCTACTTGAACGGTAAACCGTAAGGGGTCGGGTACTCCAAAGAAAAAGTGTTGAAAACGCCCTCCCCTATCCCCTCCTCTACGGGTCATAGACCATCAAAAGAGGGAACCACACACCTGCCCCTCTCAACAGGGTATTTCCCTTCTCCCCTGGTGGGAGAGGTTTAGAGCGAGGGGAATTCTCTTGTGAAAATAATGTCCATTCGCTTTCTCCTGTTTTTGACTCTTGTAGTATCCTTCTTTTCCTGCACCCGTGAACCTGAAATCAAGAAACCTAATGCAATAACAATCGGCTCCCTTGCAGATGCAAAGAGATTGTTACCCCTTCTTGCCTCTGACAGTGCCTCTGGAGATATCAGCGGATGGATATTCAACGGCCTTACAAAATATGACAAGAATATAAAAGTAACAGGTGACCTAGCTGAATCATGGGATGTTTCTTCCAACGGCCTTCAGATAGTCTTTCACCTGAGAAAAGGAGTCTTGTGGCATGACGGAGTAGAGTTCACAGCAGATGATGTTCTCTTTACCTATACTACAGTTATTGATTCCAAAGTTCCAACCCCATACAGCAGCAATTTCGGACCTGTTGAAAAGGTCGAAGTGTTAGATAGATATACAGTAAAAATTGTCTATAAGGAGCCATATGCTCCTGCACTTGAGTCATGGGGAATGGGTATCATACCTAAACATATACTTGAAGGTAAAGATATAACTAGTGAAAACTATAGTAGAAATCCTATAGGTACAGGTCCATATAAATTAAAAGAATGGGTAACGGGTCAGAAGATAGTCCTTGAGGCTTTCGACAGTTATTTTGAAGGAAGATCTAAAACAGACAGGTATATCGCACGGGTTATACCTGATACCGCAACAATGTTCCTTGAACTTAAATTCGGCGGAATAGATTTCATGGGACTTACACCCCCTCAGTATAAGCTTCAGGCAGACACGGAATTCTTCAATAAATATTTCCAGAAATTCAGATACCCTTCTTTCGGATATACCTATTTGGGATATAATCAGCTCGACCCGAAGTTTTCGGATAAAAGAGTCAGGCAGGCGATAACCCACGCTGTAAACAAAAGGGATATCATAGCCGGCGTGCTGCTCGGTTACGGTACACCCTGCACCGGCCCCTTTCCTCCCGAATCATGGGCGTACAATCCTGATGTGAAAGATCTCGAATACAATCCCGAAATATCATTGAAGCTTTTAAAAGAAGCCGGCTGGAAAATAGGGCAGAGCGGTCTGCTTGAAAAGGACGGGAAACCATTTGAATTTACCGTTCTTGTAAATCAGGGAAATGAGGCAAGATTAAAAATAGCGCAGATTATAAAGGAAAACCTAAAAAATATCGGGATTAAGATAAACATAAAGGTGCTTGAATGGCAGGCCATGCTCCATGAGTTTATTGACAAGAAACGGTTTGAGGCTGTGATTATGGGCTGGGCATTGTCAAGGGATCCGGACATGTATGATATTTGGTATTCATCAAAAATAAAAGAGGGCGAATTTAATTTTATCTCATATAAAAATGATGAAGTAGATAGGCTGCTGCTTGAAGGGAGACGCACTTTTGACTTTGAAAAAAGAAAAAAGATTTACCACAGGATTCATGAAATCCTCTCCGATGAGCAGCCTTATACATTCCTCTATGTCCCTGACGCCCTCCCCGTCCTCCATAAAAGGTTCAAGGGTGTCGAAAAAGCTCCTATCGGGATATGGCACGATTTCATCCACTGGCAGGTGCCGCAGAATAAAATCGAGTGGTATCAATAATCCTTCTAGTGGCTGTCATACAATCTGCTGCCCTGATCTTTCTTTAAACAAGCCCCGGATACATGTTAAACTTCATATGTGTCTATTATTAAAGTAGAAAATCTCGTTAAGAAGTTCGGGAATATCCTTGCTGTCAATGATATTTCCTTTGAGGTTGAGGAAGGTTCAATCTTTGGCTTTCTCGGGCCGAATGGAGCCGGCAAGACAACGACAATAAGCATCCTCTGTACACTTCTTTCACCTACTTCCGGCAGGGCCTTCATAGCAGGTCATGACTGCATGAAAGAATCCTCCGAGGTGAGAAAAGCCATAGGGATAGTCTTTCAGGACTCAACCCTTGATAAAGACCTGACCGCTTATGAGAACCTTATCTTTCATGCCTATCTGTATAATGTACCCAAAAGTGAAATGAAGGAGCGTGTCCATGATGTCCTGAAGTTTGTAGATCTATATGACAGAAAAGGTGACCTCGTCAAGAAATTTTCCGGCGGGATGAAACGCAGGCTTGAGGTTGCCAGGGGATTGATACACAGGCCGAGGGTTCTCTTCCTGGATGAACCGACCCTCGGGCTTGACCCTCAGAGCAGGACAAATCTATGGGAATTCATTACCGACCTGCCAAAAAGGAATAATGTTACCATATTCATGACAACTCATTATATGGAAGAAGCGGAAGTCTGTGACAGGATTGCAATCATAGATCATGGCCAGATAATCGCCCTCGACTCACCTGATGAACTGAAAAAAATCATTGGTGGAGATGTTGTTTCAATAACAACGACAGACAATCTGAACGTAAGAAGAGAAATAGAAGCAGTATTCAAAATGAATGTCTCTGAAAAAGAGAACCAACTCTATATGACATGCAGCAAGGGTGATACCTGTATTCCTGAACTTATTAGGACTTTAGGAGAGAAGGTTCTTTCTGTAAGGATTCAGAGGCCGACGCTGAATGATGTCTTTTTGAAACTCACGGGAAAGACAATCAGGGAAGACGAGGCATCCGGAAACGATTCAATCCTTGAATCCATACGCGCATACAGGAGACGGCATACTTAACAATGTCCAATAACCAAACAACATACGAATACATTTATCGAAGTGTCATTGCGAGGAGTGGAGCGACGAAGCAATCTCAAAAAAGATTGCCACGCCCTTCGGGCTCGCAATGACAACAGAAGGTTTGGTGTCGTGATTTGTCTTTTGGTTATTGGAATTTATTTGGTTTTTGGAACTTGATTATTGATTATTGGAGTAAGATTAATGGAATTTAACGCAATCTACGTTATCGTTGCCAGAGAATTTAAAAAGTTCGTAAGGGAGAAAAGCCGCCTCTTTTCAGCAATAGCAAGACCGCTTTTATGGCTTTTCATCGTCGGCGCAGGGATATCAAGACTCGTACCCCGTGATACCGGAGTGCCGTATACCCAGTTCATCTTTCCCGGAATAATCGGAATGACAATCCTTTTCAGTTCAATCTTTTCTTCAATATCCATTATCTGGGACAAAGAATTTGGATTTATGAAGGAAATCCTTGTTGCCCCTGTATCAAGATTATCCATTGTCATCGGAAAGGCATTGAGCGGTACAATTGTATCTACCATACAGGCGGCAATCATTCTTGCCCTGTTCCCGTTTCTCGGATTCAAACTCAGCATGCTGCAGATTATTGAAGTCATTTTTATTTGCGCCTCCCTGTCATTTTGCATTTCTGCTTTCGGTATTGTGATTGCAACCTTCTATGACAGTTATGAAAGCTTCAGCGTGATAATGAATTTCATCATTATGCCGATGTTCTTTCTATCGGGCGCCATGTACCCGGTAAAGCTCCTTCCCGCTATTCTACAGTTAGTAGCTAAATTAAATCCGCTCACATATGGAATTGATGTCATGAAGCATGCTATATTTCCCGAAGCAATTGGGCATATGGGGCCTGACTTCTCTGTTCTTACAAGCGTGGCAGTAATCCTCTTGAGTTCGATTATATTCGTCTTTATCGCCGGCAAGGCGTTCGAGAGAAAGGAATAACCTTTTCTCTAATAGTATTTTATTTTGTAAAGAATAGCCCAGTCTCTTCTATTCTTTGTGTTTTTAATGATAAACTATATGACAAAAATGGGTGAAGGTACTATGCTTCCTTTTTGCTTAGCAGCTAAAACCATATCAGATGCATGGTTCCAGCTTATTTATAACCTCTTTGATAAAGCTTATTCTCAGAATATCCAGAAAGGCTCATTCGAAAACGAGCAGTACCGTCTCCAATATCCGGGCATCGCAGTCTATATCGAACATCCTTACTATGATATAGTTCCGTCGATTCCTCCGGGTTTATGCATTCCGTCACCCACAACCATGGAATATATTGAAGATTATTTTGCCAACTATCTCATGAATCCGGAGTTGGCAGAGAATGAAACATATACATATGCAAGCAGGATACAGCACAGTATGCCGAACGGCGGTACCCAGCTTGAACGCGTGATCGACATTCTCAAAGAGACCCCCCTGACCAATCAGGCTGTTATCGAAATAGCAACCCCTGAAGACCTGGATATCTGCTATGGCAAGGACGGGAAACTCGATCCACCGTGCCTGAGGCTGCTGGACTTCAAGGTCGTGCCGTCAGATGATGATTTAATGCTTACGGTAAGCGCCTATTTCAGGTCATGGGACTTATGGGCTGGATTTCCAACAAACCTGGGCGGCATCGAGCTTTTAAAACAGTTGGTTGCTTCCGAAGCGGGTTTGAAGAATGGACCTATGTATGCCTATAGTGCCGGTGCTCATATCTATGGTTATCAGGAAGAGATAGCACGCATCAGAACCATGAAGACAAAATAATTTCTTTGAATTGAGCTTCGAGGGATGCTTTTAATTAAACTTTTGTCTTTAACAATCATAAATTTTGAATTGACAAGAATCATAGATTCTGATAGCATGAAGCATCCAAATAATTATTTTGACAGGTATACTTTTTTTCACTGCGTTTGAAGGTAATCCCGGGGTTCATAGCCCTGTGTTATATCAAGTTCAAATAATGAGGAGGTAAGCATGGCTGAGTTAGTCAGAATAGAAGATTTTATTGCTTTTGCCAATGAAGGGAAACAAGTCAACGCGTCAATTGAATTAAGGAAACAGCTTGTTTCAGAGAAGGTTCATCCTGGAGCGACCGAAGAAATGAAAGGTGAAGTAGACATGTATCTTCTTTTCGGGGATTATACTTTCACAGTCGGAAAGGATGTTAAGAAAGTTTCAAAAATTTACATGTATGGATCTTCAGAGGAATCTCTGAATGACGCCAAGATCAATAAAAGTATTGCTAACGAGCGTCTCAAAATGGACTATAAGCGTTTACTGGATGCCAAAATTATCCTCGAGGAAAAGTTTTTCTAATATTTCTTCTACCAAGTAACCGACAAAATTAAAAGAGGGCTGGATATCTTACTGGCCCTCTTTTCTTCTCAGCTTAGAATGTTCTCGGGAAAATGAATTCAGTTTGAAATACTGCCATGAGTTGTTTTACACCGTCCAATGCAGATATGTGGAAGTGATTAGGAAGTTTCAGCAGGGAAGATTATCGTGAAAGCTGTTCCTTTGTCAGGTTCACTCTCAACGGAAATAGTTCCCTTATGGTCCTGAATTATCTTCAAAGCAAATGTAAGGCCAAGTCCCGGACCATAGACTTTTGAGGTAACCAGGGGGTCAAAGATGTTCTTGATTTTATCCTTTGAGATTCCTTTGCCTGTATCAGAAAACTGTAACTCAAGACCGCCATCTTTTTTCCTGCTGGTAATCTTTAATGCTTTTGTGCCAGTCTCCATCGCCTCAATTGAATTCTTGATAAGATTGCAGAAGGCACGCTTGAGTAGTTTTTTATCAGCAGTAATCATAGGAAGACCATCCTCTAAGTCAGTTTCAACGTTTATAGCCTTCTGTACAACATCCTGTTCAAAAACTTTCAGGGAATCTTTGATGACATCATTAATATTTAATGGCTCTTTCATTGAGATAGACATCGATTTTAAATCAATCAGCTGTTTGATCATGCTCTCAAGTACTGCAACATCTTCGATAATCATTTGCATATACTTTTTATTTGGATCACCTTCAGGCAGCCTTGAGAACACCTTGCGTGCAAACCCTCCGATAGAGGTGAGAGGATTTCTTATCTCGTGTGCAACCTGATCCATCATCTGTTCCAATGCCCCGGATTTTTCCTCTTCTACCTTTTTCTCATGAGTTGCTTTGATAGAAAGGAGTGATCTGACTCGAGCAGAGAGTTCTTTGTAGTCAAACGGCTTAGACATATAATCATCGGCACCGATATCCAGGCCTTTCACCTTATGCTCAACCTCCCCTTTTGCTGTAAGCATAAGAATGGGAATATATTTGGTACTTTCTTCTGCTTTAAGCCTCTGACAGACTTCATAGCCGTCTATTTTTGGCATCATGACATCGAGTACAATTAAGTCAGGATCATATTCAGGTACTTTATTCAGAGCTTCTTCTCCGTTATAGGCCTCTGAAGTTTCATACCCTTCAGATCGAAATCTCTTTTTGAGGAGTTCCACTGTATCTACAGCGTCATCTACAATCAATATTTTACTCTTCTTCTCCACCCAAGACACTCTCCCACTTACCTCTCAGATAAGATTTAACTTGATCGGGTAATTCACGAACATTAATAGGCTTAGAGATGTATCCTTCAAAGCCTGCAACAATGACCTTTTCTCTATCTCCCTTCATTGCATGAGCAGTTAGAGCAACTATAGGGATATCTCTAAACTCTTCCTGGCTCTTAAGTCTTTTAGCAACCTCATACCCATCTATCTTTGGGATTGATATATCTAACAAGATAAGGTCTGGTTTCTCTGCTGCTACTTTTTCTAAAGCCTCTTCTCCGTCAGCAGCCTCAATCGTCTGATAGCCCTTGTTTTTAAGAACCTTCACAACAAGTTCTCTACTATCCTGATTGTCTTCAACTATTAATATCTTTCTTGGCATTACTCATTAACCTTTTACATCGATCCGCTTATTTATTTTGACAACTTTTATTATAGTGTTTTTCTGACTCCGATATTGGTTTTTGATTCTATTATAGACTCAATATGCTTCTCAAGTATTTGTTTTTTCAAAGGAAGGGTAAAGCAGAATTTACTGCCCTCTCCAAATACACTTGTTACCCAGATATCACCTCTATGCAATTTTACCAATCCTTTGACAATGCTGAGTCCCAGGCCTGCACCCTCGTACTGACGTTTATAAGCAAAGTCTATTTGAACAAACTTATCAAAAATCTTATTGAGATCATCCTCCTTTATCCCTATACCTGTATCCTCCACGCATATCTCTATGAATAGAGGTAATTCTCCAGGTTTGATGCCATGTTCAAATGGCTTCGTTGTTATAGTAATCCCGCCCTTACGGGTAAACTTAACTGCATTGGATAATAAGTTTACCAGAATCTGCTTTATCTTACCTTCATCACCGTAAACTATAGGTAAATTCTTATCCAGGTTTATAGTAAGTGTTAAGCCTTTTTGTTTTATCAATGGCTCAAAAGCAGGGATAAGAATATCAATTAACCACTTCATATTGAGTTCCTTCATTTCCAATTCTACTTTTGCTGATTCTATCCTGGATATGTTAAGGGTATCATCGATCAATTGAAGGAGGTGTTTAGCGCTCTCCTTTACCTTTTTCAGGCTTTTTTCCTGTTCTTCATTGACAGGGCCATCAACCTTATCCAGCAAAACTTCTGTGTAACCAATGATGGTATTCATAGGGGTACGAAGTTCATGAGACATATTCGCAAGGAAAGCAGATTTTAATTTATCAAGCTCCTTGAGTTCCATTTTATCTCTTTCTAATTCTTCTATGAATCTTGTCCTCTCAGCAACAAGGCTCTCTAATTTTCTCTTGTCTTCAGTGATCTCCATATATGATTTGTATATGCGTATAAAAAAGAGACTTACAGAACCTACAAAGAAAAGTGAAAAAGTGTTAAAACTGCCGGTGATCGGCTCAAAGAATTTCCATACATCCTGATTTCCTGTGGGGATAAGGATATGTCTAATAATATGGCCGAAGGATCGTGAAATGGAAAACATGAACCATGCAGTGGCAAGCCAGACCATATAGTTCCATAAAACGTTTTCTTTATCTTTTCTATAAAGCTTGACACTGGTATAAAGACTCATGACTGATAGGATGATAAATATACTATTCCCTGCCATATCAGTAATGATAATTGGGAGAAGTGGTAAAATAACGGTTGTATGAGTTGGAACCTTTTCTTTTTCCTCGCTTAAATGCTCTCTCAGCCCTATATAAAAAAGGAGCATAGCGATATTCAGTAATACAAAATCAAGTCTGCCGATATAATAGAGATATTCTAAGCGTTCAACGTTGATATTCCTTTTGAAATACTCCCATCCTTCTATACCACCTATCGTCTGCGGAATGGAAATAAATTCTGCAATTCGTCCAACAAACACATCAAGGTCCCATATGGTAAAAAATATCAAGGAAAGAAAAAGGTATCTCCAGCCTTTCTGTTTATATAGACGATTTTGAACAATTGCCCACAATACGACAAGAAATGCAATAAAGAGAAATATTCTTCCAAGCTGCTGGGTGTAAATTGCAGGATATTCGTGGGGTACATAACCCCAGGCATTGAGAGGGAATAAAATGAATAAGAGGAGAAGCGGTAAAATTTTCATGGAGTTTTCATTAATCTTTGCTCATCTTGCTGATAGTATCCTTGAGTTCCTTTAAAAGATCCTCCTTGGTAAGAACAACCTTGTTTAATATACCGTGTATTCTGCCGTTCAGATCATCTATTTCTTTTTCTGTGAGATCTTTCTGTGTAAGAACGATGAGAGGGATCTCTTTGCCCCCTTTTTCTGTTTTGAGGTATTCGATCACATCAAACCCGGTCTCAGGCATTGTAAGATTCAATACGACAAGATCTGGCCTGAAATCCTGTACGGATTTGATTGCATCCTCGCTATTATATGCTGTTGTTACCTGATATTCAGCCTCTTCCAGGACATTACCGATCAATCTCACAGTATTTGGATCATTGTCTACAACTAAGACCCGCTTTATCTTTGTTGTCTTTTCAAGGGTCTTCAGTTTTCTTAAGAGAACAGTCTTTTCCACTGGTTTTATGATGTATTCTGTTGCACCAAGGCTGAAACCTAATCTCTGGTCATCGACGATTGAAAGGACTATCACCGGAATATCCTGTGTCTCAGGATCGCCTTTTAACTCTCGCAATACCTGCCAGCCATCCTTTTTTGGCATCATGATATCCAGGGTTATAGCCATGGGTTTTATCTCTTTTGCCTTCTCTACTGCTTCATCTCCGCTGAGAAGGCCAATTACCCTATACTCATCACCTAAATACTTTCTTATGATATCAATAGCCTCGAGATTATCATCGATAGCCATCACAATCTTTTTTGCACCTTCTCCGCCTCTTGATTCAATGGATGTATATTCTTCGTCAGGTTTGGCTATAATGCTTTGAATAAGCTCACATCCTTTACAGAAATCTACTTTTTCCGGATATGCAGCTATTTTCATGCCTGTGCAATGTGTTCCCATGATTAACCAGCATCTGCCTTCTTTGCTCCCGTATGCAGGACAACTTGGCTGTCCGCAACGTATATATTCCCAGCATCGTATTGGTTTTCCTCCGTATTCCAGTTCTTTTAAAAAATCACCAACAGGTCTTCCAAAATAATCGGCTAAGGCTTCAGCTACTCTTATCTCAATTATTGGCTCGGCAGGTTTTTCGAGTAGCTCTTTCTTCAAAGGAAGAGTAAAGCAGAATTTGCTGCCTTCTTCAACTTTACTCGTAACCCATATGATACCTTTATGTAAAGATACCAGTCCTCTGGCAATACTGAGTCCAAGACCCGTACCTTCATACTGACGAACTGAGGTAAGGTCAACCTGTACAAATTTGTCGAAGATCTTACCGATGTCTTCTTCCTTAATTCCTATGCCTGTATCTTCAACGCACATTTCCATAAATAATGGAGGCTCACCAGGTTTGACACCCCTTTCAGAAAGCTTGGCTGATATGATAATCCCACCTTTATGGGTAAACTTGACAGCATTTGACAAGAGGTTTATGAGAATCTCTCTTATCCTATCTTCATCACCGTATATGAGAGGTAATCCCTCAGAAATATCTATAGTAAGCGAAAGGCCTTTGAGTTTCAACTGAGGTTCAAAGGCGGGAAGGACAGTTTCAACTACCCATTTAAGATCAATTTCTTTCGGATTTAATTTTATCTTCCCTGCTTCTATCTTCGAAATATCGAGGATGTCATTAATCAATTGAAGGAGATGTCTTGCATTATTTGCCACCTTTCTTAGACTCTTTTCCTGTTCTTCGTTAATGGGACCATCAACCCCGTCTACTAATAAATCTGTGTAACCGATAATTGCATTCATAGGAGTACGAAGTTCGTGAGACATGTTAGCTAAGAATGTAGATTTCAGCTTATCAAGTTCCCTGAGTTCCTTGTTAGCCCTTTCCAGTAATGTTAAAAGCTTGGTCCTTTCATTTAATAAGGCTGTTTTTCTCTTTACTTCCTCCTCTAATTTCTTGCTGAATGAAGAGACGCTTTCGACCATATAATTGAATGTCTTACCCAGAATTCCGATTTCGTCTTCGGTCTTTACGTCCACAGAAATAGACATGTCTCCCTCTGCAAACCTCTTCGCTTTATCAGCTAAACTCTCTACAGGCTGTCTTACTAACTTGTTCACCATAAGATAGATGAGAACGATTGCAATGGGGATGAGGAATATAACTATTACTATAGTGCGGTTCCGTTGTGCAACAACCTGAGCATATGTCCGTTCAGCATCAAGCCTTACCACTATACCTCCAAGAACCTTCCTTGAAGATCCATGACAGTGATAGCAGTCTTTTTCGTTCAAGATGGGTCGCATGACCAAAAGATGCCTTCTCCCTTTGACAACATCCTCAAATGGCTTCCGTGGGTCAAAACGGGGCTCAATACCTGTTTTTAAGGTCTCTGTTAGGGTCTCTGATATGGCTTTATTATTAATTGATTCTGTCAACCTTGTTTTTACTTTATCTGTATTTGTGGAATAAATAACCTCCTGGTCGAGATCACAGATAAATACCTCGACATCCTCCATCTTTTTTCTTATGTCTGATAACTCTCTTCTAATAGCCTCACTGTCTCCAATCTCCATAGGATATTTAATACCGCCATAGATAGAGTCAGCTAACTCCGTACTCAGAGTCGCCGCAATTTCTAATCTGTCTTTTGTTCCGAAGTATATTCGCATATAGATTTCAGCCAGCAGTACCATCAATATAATAGCCAGCATGGCAACCATGATCTTATAGCCTAATCGCTTTTTAATAAATCCAAGCATCCTTTTTCTTTATTCCTTGTTTTTGAACTTTAAACTTTTCACTTTCAACTTTTAAATTTTTAGTGTGCCCCTCCGTGAATCATTGGCTTATACCTGAATGCCCTAACTCTTTCTGATATATGACACACCTCACAGTCTTTTATTGTCATACGCCTTTTTGTGTCTTTAGGGCTTCCTGTCTTGATGTGAAACTCTCCAGGTCCGTGGCATACCTCACATCCTGCATTTTTAAGATGAGGCGTCTTTTCAGGACTTATAAAACCGCCTGGCTTTCCATAACCGGTCGTATGACAAAAATAGCACCCCTTGATTTCCTCCTCAGTTAAGCCCCTTTTTACCCTTTCAATGCTCTTAAAAGATGTGCTTTTCTTTGCATACATCATAAAATTTTTATATTCACTTTCATGGCATTGTTTACATGCCTCAGAACCAACATACACAGGAGCTCTGTTTTTTGTTTGAGCGAAACTGAAAGGAAGGTTGATCATGAATGATATAAGCAGGATAGCTATGATAAATTTTATTACAGATTTGCTAAAATTAGCCATATCCTATTTTCCGTTATTATATGAAAATTTGCAACTGATTGTATAATAAACTATGGCATTTGTAATTGCATTGGCAGGAAAGGGTGGCACCGGGAAAACAACTATCGCAGGACTTACCATCAGGTATCTGATTGAGAGGAAGAAACTGCCTGTTCTTGCTGTGGATGCAGATTCCAATAACTGTCTCAATGAAGTGCTTGGAGTGGATGTCCATGCAACGATTGGCGGATTGAGGGAAAAATCGCTGCAGGTAATAAGAAGCGGTGCAGAGCGGCCCGGTGGCATGTCAATGGAGCAGATATTCGACTATCAGGTACAACAGTCACTTGTTGAATCAAAGGACTTTGATTTGATGGTCATGGGGAGACCGGAAGGTCCGGGATGTTACTGTGCTGCAAATAATATTATCAGGAAATATACAGATAAACTGTCTGAAAGTTATCGTTATGTTGTCATCGACAATGAGGCCGGCATGGAACATCTCAGCAGAAGAACAACACATAGCGTTAATCTTCTTCTTATTGTAAGCGATCCTGCTGTAAGAGGCATCCAGACTGCGATAAGGATTAACAGGCTCGTTGATGAACTGCAGCTTGAAATTGACAGGCGTGTCGTCGTTATCAACAGGGTTACCGGCAAGGAAGGGGATGAATTAAAAACACTTGCTGAAGATTACGGACTTCAGGTCGCCGGCATTGTCCCCCAGGATACCGCGATATTCAATATCGATCTTCAGGGAAAACCTGTCTTTCAATTACCTGGAGATTCAAAAGCCGTAAAAGCGATATTCAGCATACTTGATTCGTTGAAAATTCCTTAAGTCTGCAAAGGGCAACTGCTAAGGACTCTTCGCTCTTTGCTTATTGAATTTTCACTTTCCTCAAAAATTCTGCAACCTCTTCAGGAACAGAAGCGTTGGTATACATACCGGAGCCAAGTTCAAAGCCGGATACCTGTGCAAGTCTGGGCACAATGCTCAGGTACCAGTGAAAATATTCCGAGCCTGATTCTTTGAGGTTTTCTGACCGTATGACATAGTTAAAATCAGGGTTTTCCAGTCCACAATATAATTTAGACAGGATTGTTTTCAGGTTATACGCAAGATCGATGATTTCGTCATCTCTTATGTTTCCAAAGGTAGCAGCATGTCTTTTCGGGAATATCCATGTATGAAATGGCGACAAAGCAGCATAGGGTATAAATGTAACAAAATGCTCGGTATTCAATATGATCCTTCTTCCATCGGTAAGCTCATCTTTAAGGGTTGCACACAAGAGACATTCACCGGTATTGTCAAAAAACCTCCTTGCCTCTGATATCCTGCCTCTAACCTGAAAAGGCGTAATCGGTGTACCAAGCAACTGGGAGTGAGGATGAACAATGGATGTCCCTGATCCTTCTCCCTGGTTCTTAAAGATAATGACGTGCCTGATTACAGGGTTACTGTATACATCGATGAACCTCTTCTTATATACCTTAATGATATTTGCAATATCTTCGACTGGTAGAAGAGCGGTAGGTGTATTATGCGAGGAAGACTCTATGATAACCTCGTGTTTACCAACCCCAGTTATAAGCTGTTTTAATCCATCGCTCTTTCTGATCCTTTCACCTTCGGAAGAAAACGCTGCGAACTTATTCGGTATCACCCGAATCAGCCAGCTGCCGTCATCCGGCATTCTCATTATCTCATCAGGAGTCTTGTGCTCATTACCGGGGCAGAATGGACAGGATTGATCGATTTCGGGCAATATTTTCTTATCCCTTCTCTGCCTGAAATCCTCTGGCCTTCGAGCCCTTTCAGTTGAAATAATAACCCATTCTCTTGTTATAAGATTTAATCTCAGTTCATGCATGATTAAAAATCATATCATAAATGTACAATATTTTTGGACATACATACATATCCATTTAAATTTGACAGCACATGTACCTTAATAGGTAGAATATACCTATGAAAATATCACTGATAATATTTTCTATAATCTTTGCTTCATGGCTTATTGCTGCCTGCGACCAGAAGCCTAAAAATCCTGTAAGCGAATATGGAGATGCCCTGATCGGTTCTTACAAGAAGGGGCAGCAGGCAGGGGAAACTGCAAACCTGGATGCCGTGAAGAAGGCCATTCAAGCTTATCGCGTTGCAAATGATAAATATCCGGCAAACCTTGATGAACTAAAAGATTTTATCAGCGGTAGTATTGATTTCTCTAAATATGACTACAATCCTGAAAATGGCACGGTCTCTTTAAAAAAGTAATCTAAAAGCCGTCCGTTGTGATTGACAAAAGAAGTTCTTATAGTGTATAAAATTATTTCTGGGCGGATAGCTCAGTTGGGAGAGCACAGCCCTTACAAGGCTGGGGTCACAGGTTCAAGCCCTGTTCCGCCTACCATCCAATTTTATCTGTGACAAAATTGGAGTTATAATTTCAGAGTTTAGCGTTAAGAGTTTTATAATTCTGTTTCTTGTTCTAAAACTGCTTACTGTTTACTGCTTACTGCTTACTGCTTACTGTCGATATGGGGTGGTAGTTCAGCTTGGTTAGAACGCTGGCCTGTCAAGCCAGAGGTCGCGGGTTCAAGTCCCGTCCACCCCGCCATAACTTCCCTTTAAATACAATAGGTTATAATTTATCTGTACTACTTTTTACCGTCTCTGGACAGTCTCTGGCTCGCGGGTTCGAATCCCCACCGTCCGCAAAACTTTTTACCCGCTGCTGATTACGAAGTGAAAGTCAAACTCTTACCATCTTCCTGTAATCTTTATTGAGTTCATCTATTATAATGGGACAGACTACATACAATAATTGTTAGATTTTAATTCTCAAGGATACTAAATGGGTACTCTTAATAATATTTTCAGTCTTGTTTTTGGAATTAACCTTATTGTGGTTGGGTTGGTTGCATTCATCTCAGGCATTGTATCCCTGGTAAAGAGAGACGAGTCTGTAAAGAAACTAACCTCCATCTCCTATATTATTGCTGGAGTTGCAGCTGTTTACTTTGGTGTTGTTTTATCGAGAAGCGCATACAATATGTAACGATTAAAACATTTACCCTGAGGAAAGCCGAACTCCAACTCAACTACTTCCTGATGTCCAGACCTTCCGGGTATGACGTAATGATGCGGAGTACAAGTGATAGAGGAAAAGGAGAAAAGGGGTCAATTCTTTACAGGCTGTTGAAAAACTAACCTCCAACAAGGATTTCCCTGTGATAAAAATGTGTTTTACCTGCATCCCGGGAAAATCTTTTTGACATGGCAACAAGTTTTTCGGATAAAAAGTGGTAAAGTCGTACCCTTACCGAAACGGCTCCTCTTTCGGGGCCTCTTCTGAAGAGCATTTTTATCATCCTCTTAATATTCTGAGCTGTGGCAGTCATTAAAACCTGTTCCTTAACAAACTTAGTCCTCCGGAATTTTGCTTGTCGGAGTCCCATGAACTCTTTTGCCTCTCCAAAAAGTTCCTCAATCTTCTTTCTCATCCGTTGTGAGATACGGTACTCTGTTGTCTTGTTTAATTGCCTCGCTTTCTCAATGGAATCTTCGTAGATGTGATAACTGAGCGACCTGGACGTGTCTTTTGTACATTCTGCTTTCTTCAGACAAATTGAACAATCCTTTTTGCGCGCCCTGTATACATGTTGTCTGCTGTGCTTGTGTATGCCCCAGTATTTCAGCGCTTTCCCCTCAGGACAGATAAAGACATTTTTCTGCTTATCGTGGTGGAAGTCTTTAATCGTATATATCCCAACCCCGTTATGTCTTCTATAATCCACTATCGGTATGTGCGGCTGTATTTTTTCGGTACCAAGATTATGTATGAACTCCCCTGCTGCATATCCTTTATCCGCGCCTAAGCTTTCCGGTTTTATTTTGTATGTCCACTTTATCCTCTGTACCTGTTGAAGCGCCTTCTCACAGGAGGGTCACAGGAGGAGGGTCACGAGGGTCAGGTCTACACATTTGACGCACAATACCCTCTAACTCAGAAACACAACAGTACAAATGGGAATCATCATTTTTTATCGTATGCTCCCTAAGCGTACTTGTAAGGACAATGGGGTCTGCCCTTGAAGTTTGACAAAATAACCCTGATTCATTAGTTAAAGGAATGGCAAAGAGAATCAAAATTAATAATGTCAATGATCAAGGGCAGACCCCTCTACTCTCCTGCTTTCATTTTCTCTCACAATCTTTCTTTCCATAATCATCAGTTCATTCACTTAGCCGTGTTTAAATGTTTGTAGGTGCAGCACGCAGTCTGAGACAACTTATTGATATAAGTAGTTGATGAAGAAAATCAGCAATCCATTTTATTTGACTTCCTGCCTATAATTTGCTAAAAATTTAAATGTGGACTTTGTACTTAATATATTAAAAAATCACTTTGCTGAAATCGTTCTTTTTATATTGGTTTTGTTTCTTTTCTTATTTTTTCGAACTAAGAAGAGGAAAAGGAAGTGAAAACCCTGCTCACTTTTTTTGTGCCAAAACCGTTATCTATTTATTTGTAACCAGATATCTTTTGCTTCCATCCCCTCCTGATTCTGAGCCTTTGCAGATTAACACTGGACAATGATAGCCCTATTTCTGGCTGGTATCTGTCATTATTGAGTTCTCCCTCTTCCAGTTGAAATATCTTTGAACCTCGTCGCGGCATAGGGATGAGACGGAAGCGAGCATACCTGCTCCCAAGTGAGAGGGTCACGAGGGTCAGGTCTACACATTTGACGCACAATACCCTCTAACTCAGAAACACAACAGTACAAATGGGAATCATCATTTTTTATCGTATGCTCCCTAAGCGTACTTGTAGGTGTATGCCGCATCCCGGTCAGGTAGTAGAGCATACTAATTTTATGAGGAAACAACCGCAATCTCTGGCTTATATTAAATCTTTGTTACTGTGAGAAGATGAGACACTTCTGAGACATGTCAAAATATGCCTTCCTATGTGTGATCAACAAGAAGGGGCCCGGAGAACCAGGCCCCATTCTGTAACTATTTTGTCACGAGAACTATATTGGATTTCATTGGGGGTTGATTTCTTATTTTATCAGATTTATTAGATTGAGATGAGTTTTATAATATAGCAGTTGGCAGGGAACTAAGGATGATAGAGCTAAAAGAAGAGATAGATAGCTTGAAGAAAGAATTGGGAAAATATAATAAACGTGAAATATAAAGTCGCGATTGCTACTATCTTTTCAGATTGCCAATGCTAAGTTATTATTTCCTTCGCAATTTTATTTACTTCCTCTATGACCTCTTCAAGATCAATGGTCAGAAGTCTGCCGTTTTCCATAACCACTCTGCCGTTAATGATTGATACCTCAACATCGCTTCCCTTTGCAGCATAGACAAGGTGGGACTCGGGATGGTACATAGGCGTCAGATGCGGCTTACGGGTATTTACTATTATGACATCCGCCTTTTTACCTGATTCAAGAGAACCGGTTATCTTATTTAGACCGAGTGCTCTGGCTCCGCCTATGGTACACATTCTCAATACAGTCAGAGCGTCCATGACAGTAGGGTCAAAAGTATTGACCTTGTGAAGTTTGGCGGCCGTATCCATCTCAAGAAACAGGTCAAGATTATTGTTGCTTGAACATCCGTCTGTTCCAAGCCCTACGCAAATACCTTTATTTAAAAGTTCAGGCACCGGAGAAATGCCTGACGCAAGTTTCATATTGCTTTCCGGATTATGGGAAACCTTCACATCGTATTTTTGCAAAAGAGAAATGTCTTTATCAGTGAGAATAACGCAGTGGCAGGCGAGTAAATTGGATGACAGGATGTCCAGATCAGCCAGGTATTCCACAGGTGTCTTTCCATACTTTTTTTTCATAGCTGATACCTCACTATTGGTTTCAGAGACATGAATGATCAGGGGAAGATGATTCTCTGATGCCATTAACGCAGCCTTTCTCAAAAGGTCAGGCGCACACAGATAAGGGGAATGCGGTTCAACAGCGATGGTGATCAAAGGATCATCTTTCCATTGGTCAATGAGCTGTTTTGTAAAAGCAAACCCCTGTTCAATAGGGCCATAATGGGGTGACGGAAAATCATAGAGAACCTCTCCGACAACTGCCCGCATCCCTGCTTCCTTTGCCGCATCAGCAACTACGTCCTCAAACAGATACATGTCGCAAAAGCAGGTAGTGCCGGACAAGATCATTTCCGCACATGCCAGTTTTGTCCCATAGAAGACTTTCCTGCGGTCCAGCTTGGCTTCCGCAGGGAATATATGATTATTTAGCCAATCCATAAGTGGAAGGTCATCAGCAAGCCCTCTGAAAAGGGTCATGGCTGCATGGGTATGAGTATTTATCAAACCGGGCATGATGATCCCGCCCTGAGCATCAATGATGCGGGACGCCTGCCATTCTGCAAATTCACGTGAATGCCCTACAGCAACAATCGTATCTTTTACTATAGCAACTGTGCCGTTTGTGATCTTCTGATCATTGGCGTCCATGGTAAGAACGGTACCGTTGGTCACAAGAATATCTGCTGTCTGATTCATATCCGCTTTAGTCATTGAGAACCTCCAAAATATGTGAAATAAAGGTCTTCATATTGGATGCAGTGTATTATCTCCTGAATTTTTTTACATACTAAGACGGCTATAAGTAAGGAGACGCGATTTCGTTATTAATGTTCACTAAAAGTAACTCCTGTTTGTCATTCTCC
>Ga0299915_10001306_pt1 | contig 18511 bp, 13 predicted proteins | sample RVTome_13_FD_200263 | JGI IMG/M metagenome (GOLD analysis project Ga0299915, IMG submission 200263) | Soil microbial communities from uranium-contaminated site in the Upper Colorado River Basin, Wyoming, United States - RVT92D227 (version 2) ... | reverse complement strand
TGAAGCGGTCGAACGGGCTGTCAAAGAAGCAGTGGCTGCCATTGAGGAGGATGGTGCAGAGGTGATTACCTTCGGGTGTTCTGACGTCTTTTGGCTCCAATCCTTTCTCCAAAAACGTCTCCATGACATGGGCTGGGAGATACCCGTGCTGGAGGGATATAGCTGCGCCATTGTTTTGGCCAAGCTCTTTGTTGATCTTGGAGTCGACGCCAGTGGGCTAACCTTTCCGAGCGACAACCCGAAGCAGTGGCGAAGGAAGAAACCCTTTTAGGCCTGATGACGGAGCAATTTAAACCTGCAAGTTGGAAAGATGATATCGAAACCGGGCGGGGGTACTGTAGAAGCCTTGCAGCGGCACCGATAGAAGCTGGCTGCCTGCGTCTCCAGGCAAAACCGGGACTTCACATAAAGGGAGATCCTCTATTAACCTTAATTTTCTAAAAATCCGCAATTGCAAGGGTTTGGAAGTACCCCTGCCCGGGTCCGATAGTGTAGCTCTGGCAGGTTAATTTCTGTTTCGGGGTCTCTTGTTTGATTCGAGGACCTTTTTCCTGATACGCACGGACAGCGGGGTCACCTCGACCAATTCATCTTCTTTAATGAACTCGATGGCCTGTTCGAGGCTGAGCATCTTAGGTGGAATGAGCTGCAAGGCATCATCCGACCCGGCGGCTCTGATATTGGTCAGTTTCTTCTCCTTGGTCACATTGACATCCAGATCGTTCTCTTTCGAATTCTCGCCCACGACCATGCCTTCATAGACAGGGGTATTCTCTCTGACGAAGAGGGTCCCACGGGGCTGAAGATGAAAAAGAGCATACGTGGTCGTTTTCCCTGACCGGTCCGCAACCAGGGTTCCGGTGGAGCGTTTGGTAATCGGACCATACCAGGGTTCATACCCATCGAAAATGTGGTTAAAGAGCCCTGTCCCTCTTGTATCGGTGAGAAACTGGGAGCGAAAACCAATCATCCCTCTCGATGGGATTCTGAATTCGAGACGCACCCTGCCGTGACCGTTGTTATTCATCTTCTGCATCCTGCCTTTGCGTATCCCGATCTGCTGGGTCACCACTCCGATGAATTCCTCCGGGATATCGAGGACAAGATGCTCCATGGGTTCATGGAGAATCCCATTGATGTTTTTGGTAATGCTTTCCGGCATGGACACGGAAAGTTCATAGCCTTCCCTTCTGATCATCTCAATCAGGATGGCAAGCTGCAGCTCCCCTCTTCCCATCACCTTAAAAGAATCGGTTGCATCGAAGTCAACCCGGATAGACACATTATAGAGAAGCTCCTTTTCAAGCCGCTCCCTTAGATTTCTCGATGTGACATACCTTCCATCCTGGCCAGAAAAAGGGGAGGAATTGACAGAAAAAACCATGGAGATGGTTGGCTCATCGATTGCAATTCTCGGGAGAGGTTCTGGATTTTCAATATCGGCAATCGTATCACCAATACCGATCCCCTCAATCCCTGCCAGGGCAACAATATCTCCTGCAGAGGCCTCTTTGATCTCTTCTCTTTCGAGCCCCTGAAATCCGTAGAGCGATGTCACCTTTGTTTTGATGGGTTCATCTGTGCCATTGATCATCGAAACCCAATCCCCGACTCGAACCGAACCTGAAAAGATTCTTCCAATGGCAAGCCTGCCCACATAATCGTTATAGTCGATATTGGTGACCAGCAGCTTCAACCCCGCATCTTTATCCCCTTCGGGTGGCGGGACGGCGTGAAGGATGAGATCGAACAAGCATCTAAAATCATTCGTGTTTTCCTCCGGGTGAAGTTTGGCAATTCCCAGCTTCGCATTGGTATAGACGATCGGGAAATCAAGCTGTTTCTCTGTGGCATCGAGATCAATAAAGAGATCGTAGACCTCGTTGAGCACCTCCTGGATCCTTGCATCCGTTCGGTCGATCTTGTTAATCACCAGGATTGGGGGGAGATTGAACTCAAGCGCCTTTTTCAGAACGAACCGGGTCTGAGGCAAGGGGCCTTCCGAGGCATCGACGAGAAGGAGCACACCATCCACCATTTTGAGCGTCCGTTCCACTTCCCCGCCAAAATCGGCATGGCCAGGGGTATCGACAATATTGATCTTCACTCCCTGATATTCGATCGCTGTATTCTTGGCCATGATCGTAATACCCCGCTCCCGCTCCAGGGCGATATTGTCCATCACCCTTTCCTGAACCTTCTCGTTCAAACGGAAAATCCCGGACTGTTTGAGCAGGCCATCGATGATCGTGGTTTTCCCATGATCAACATGGGCAATCAGCGCAATGTTTCGTAAATCCTGACGTTTCATCGGCTCGTCATGAGAGAGGCGTTGGGACCATTCCTGCTATTTGATAGGATGTTGCTTGAGATAGGGGCTGCGACCGCTTTTTGAAATATTTCTTGCCATCCCGTCTCCCAGGATGATGTTTGGAGGTAGCCTGGAGGTTCGGGATATTGCCATGCCACACGGGTTCAATACGATTCGCCTTCAACAGAGATTTCAAGACCCCCAATTCCTCGTCTGTCACAAAGGTCATGGCAATCCCTGAACGCCCCATCCTGCCAGTCCTTCCTGTCCTGTGAGTATAGGACTCCTGACCGGAGGGGTAGTCATAATTAATCACATGACTGACATGGCTGAAATCGAGTCCGCGCCCGGCAAGATCCGTGGCAACCAGGAAGGTCATTTCCTTCCGGCGGAAACGCTCGAAGATCGAAGTTCGCTTCGATTGTTCCAGTCCCCCGTGGATATATCCGATCGACTTAAACTCTTTTTCTAACGCTTTCATCAATTTTTCGCCATGGTGCCTTGAATTGCAGAAGATGATGGCCTGGGAAATTTTTTCCTTTTTCAGATACTCGATCAAGGCATGGAAACGATCACGCCGCCCCGTATACTGAAAATGGTGGACCAGACTTTGGGGAGCTAATTGCTTCTTATTTAATTCGACCCGGACAGGTTCTTTCAGATAGATCTTAATCAACCGGTTGATCTCTTCGGGCATCGTCGCAGCAAAGAACAAGGTCTGATGCTCATGAATCATACTAGACATGATAAAGTCGATATCCTCGATAAAACCCATCTTCAACATCTCGTCTGCCTCATCCAGAACGAGCGTGCGAACCGAAGAGAGGTCAATCGATGTCGTATTATAGAGAAAATCGATCAATCTTCCAGGGGTGGCAATGAGGATGTGGACCTTGTCCCTTAATTTCGCTTTTTGAATCTCCATTGAAAACCCGCCAAAGATGGCAAAGGGGACAACATTTGTAAACCTTGCGATCTTATCGATCTCTTCCACATATTGAAGCGCTAATTCACGGGTAGGGACCAAAATGAGGGCCTGGATGGCATTTAGCGATGGATCAACCATCTGAACCAGCGGAACACCGCAGGCTGCCGTCTTACCAGAGCCGGTCTCTGCCCGGGCCAAGAGGTCCCTGCCGCTCAAGACCGGTGCGAAGGTCTCTTCTTGAATGGGTGTTAAATCCTGATAACCCATTTCCAATAGAGCCTTCAGAATTTCCGGTCTTAAATCTAATTCTCCAAACTTCATTCATTATTCCTTAAATAACTCCATCTTTATTGAACAGTGTTATTCCTTTCTTTTGATTAGCCAAACCAACGATTTCCACGATTTGACACGACTTGCAGGCAAGCAATGATTAAATCATGAAGATTGGTTGGAGGGAGGAAAAATTAAAAAATCACCTCAAATCCTGATACCCTGATTGCCTGATATCCTCATTTAAAATCATATAAATTGAATTATGTCTTAGTTTAAACTAAAAAGCAAGAAATTCTCTTCCATTCATACCGCTTCTTGTATTCACCGTAACCTGACTACTATTTTCATGGGTCATAGAAGAATATCCTGTCACAACCAATCATCGAGGGATTTCCCTCTACTTTTATCTCTTAATTTATGAATCGCCTTAATTCTGGGTTGATGACATTTTGTCCAAATTGATAAAATATTTCAGAAATCCCATTCCTTCCTCAATCATTAATCAATCCCTTAACACTCCCCCATAAGATTATAAGCAGTTAAAAACACATGATATTTTTTATTTTGTATTTCGTTCCCTTTGACCCTCTATCTTAAAATTTTATTGGTATGTCTTTTGCAATCCTATTATAACGAAAGGAGAATCAAAGTGAAAAAATCTTTAAAATCAAAAGGTTTTACGCTCATTGAGGTTCTGGTTGCACTGGTCATATTAGCCATTTCATTGCTTGCCCTGGCCGGACTAATGAATACGACAACAAAAAATAATGCTTTTGGTGGCCGCCTCACAGAAGCAGCTACATTTGCTCAGGACAAATTAGAAGAATTGAGGGCGCACCATTGGGATAGCATCCCCCTTAACATTACCAGTATGGATAGCCCGGAAAGTCGAAATGGAGTCCAATATACTCGAACCTGGGTTGCAAGGCTAAACGCCATAAATGCAAATTTAAAAGAGATAGAGATTACGATCAACTGGAATGATATGACAAACCATTCCCTACGATTCTTTTCAGTGGTTTCACAATAAGAAATTTTTTTAATCTAAAACGCAATGGAGACAAGTGACATGAAGCAGAGAAAAATATTTAATCGAAAAGGGCTGACCATTATTGAATTATTAGTAGGATTAGTTATTTTTTCAATCATCATTGCCGCAACTTACCGGCTCTTTATTACCCAGAGTCGGGCTTACACAGTCCAGGACCAAGTGGTCGAAACCCAGCAAAGCATCAGGTCTGCTATGGAAATATTACTTAGGGATCTTCGGATGACCGGATTTGATAACGACAGCCTCAATTCAAAAATCACCATCCCGATCCCTCTCATCGCAGGGATCAATGACGTCACCATCAATTATGAATTTGATGATACCACTCAATATTCGGTGAGATACTGGAGGGACGGAGCGACTCAGACATTGAATCGGCAGTTGACCAGCACCAAAGATGACGGCACAAGCGTGGTTAGTCCTGCTGATCTCCTGCTGGAGAATGTTGAAGAGCTCCAATTCAACTATGGTGTGGATACCAATGAAGACAAAGCATTGGACAGCTGGGTGGATGCAGGGACCATTAATGGTGCAAGGGTGGTTGCTATCCGGGTTCGGTTAACGGCAAGACCCGAGCAGGCGGCGCCGGAAGATCAGAAGATGATGTCGCCAAGAACTCTCGAAACAGCCGTCACATTAAGAAACCTGTGCTTAAGATGAAAAAGCCAAAAGGAGTATGCAAGATGGAAAAGAAAAAGAGCTTCTTAAAAGACCAATCCGGTGCTGTCCTGGTCATAGCCCTAATCATGATGATCGTTCTCACTCTGATCGGCCTGGCAGCCACGTTTAGCTCTGTTTTTGAAATTGCACTTTCAGGCCACAAACGGGGATCCACCGATGCCTTTTTTTCTGCAGATAGTGGCGTCCAGGTGACTGTAGCCAATATTGAAAATTTTGATTTGCCAGGCAAATACATTAACAAAAAATATGATCCCTTTACCGACAATAATAATCCAAATCCAACCGGCGCAAAAGTCACCGTCAATTATGACGACACTCAGGTAGGAGCGCCAAGAGGCTCCGGATTCAGCGCCACAGGTAATTTTGAGTTTGTTCACTACGTCATTGAATCCACAGGAACGGACCAATTAAATACAGGCGCCACCCCATCCACCTGTGTGATCGAGCAGAAAGTGGTGAGACTGATTCCCACTCTGCAAGGAGGGAATTAACCGATGAAAAACATAAAAACCATCTTTTTAGGATTAATGATTTTTTCAATGCTTTTTGCAGTCCTCCCATTCTGTTATGCCTTGGATACCGACCTCTATGTCCTATCGGGTGCGAATATCCCCCCGAATGTCCTGATTATTCTGGACAACTCGGCAAGCATGGAAGATGTCATTGCAGGTCAAATTTATGATCCGGCGATCGACTACAGCGCCTATTCCCCTGCGACGATTTATCCAGGGAATGCGGTTTATATAAAATCAGGAAACAACTGGGTTAATTATGCCGACGATATAACAACTGTCTGTGCGGACCTGAAAGACAACTATCTAATCCCATTCGGAGAAGCGATTAATTACTCCAATGTAGGTTGCAATATAAATAAAAAAGATTTCCAGACCGGGAATTTCAGAAATTATCTTCAACTTTCAGGCGGACCAGGGGGGAGCCGGCCCAGATTCGGTCTGGCCCTTGGAATCATCCATAGTTATGTTAACACTGTGAATGGAGTCCGTTTTGCCGTAATGGCATTCAATAATGACTCCTCCGGAAAGACCGTTAAATATAACAGTGGTTCGAAGCAGGAATATGTGGACCCTCCTATGACTGGCAATGAAGATGCGATTGGAGGAACGCTCCTGGGTTTCGTTGACGAAAATAAGAATGGAAAGACCGCCCTCTTCCAGAATCTTTCCAGTTTAAAGAATGAAACCTGGTCGCCTCTTGCAGAGACCTTAAGTATAGGAGCAACATATTTTCAAAATGGACAGATTCCTGTTCAATATACCTGTCAGAAAAATTATGTTCTGATCATTTCAGACGGAGACCCTACCAAAGATACAGGGAATTTGGCTGATATAGCAACATCTCTTTTTAATCTCGATTTAAACGGAGAAATTTTAATCAGCAAGCAGAATATCAAAACCTATTCGATCGGGTTCAGCATGACCCACGCCCTGCTCGAAAGCACCGCCAGAAACGGCGGAGGAAAATATTTCCATGTGTTTAGTTCCCAAAGTTTTAATATCGCTTTTCAAACCTTCATTGCCGAAGTTTTACAAGAGAACACGTCCTATGTGGCGCCGGTTGTTCCGATCAGCCAGATGGAAAAGACGAGCGCTGGCAACCGCATGTATCTGGCCATGTTCAAACCCACGGAAAAGGGCTTCTGGAAAGGAAACATTAAGAAATATGGGATAGCCACAAAGAATGATGGAAGTATTGTCTTTCAGAATGAAAACGGTGAATTTGAACCTGTACCAGATCAAATAAATACCAAGGTGGGTGACATCCTCGATGCCGAAGGCAATCTGATCATGGACTCTGAAAATAAGATCAAAGATTCGGCAAGATCCTACTGGACCAAGAAGGCTGATGGACCGGATGGAGAAGATGTTGAAAAAGGGGGAATCGGCAAAATTCTTCAGGACAGAGTCACTGCAAGGAAATTATATACCTATTTAGGGTCGGAGGCGGATTTAACCGATTCTTCTAATGCCTTTGATCTTTCGAACAATGCTATTACTCCTGCGACACTTGGCCTGGCAGCAGATGATATCACTGGCATGGAAAGGGTTTTTAATTTTGTAAATGGACTGGATGCGTATGATTGGGAAGGTTTGACCGGTGTGCCGGATGGAATTACTAATGTAAAAAGAAGCTGGATACAGGGGGCATTTATCCATTCAAGACCCCTGGTTATCCATTACCGAGACCGTTCTGTCATTTTTGTTGGTTCGAACGGTGGAATGCTTCAGGCCTTTGATGATGCTACAGGCGAAGAGTTGTGGGGGTTCATCCCGCGAAATCTATTGCCCAATTTAAAGAACTTTAATGGAGAAGAACTCCAGCTCTTCGTCGATGGCGCCCCGAAAATCTATATGGTGAAAGACATTAACGGAGATCTGACCACAGGCATCCTTTTATTCGGATTCAGGAGGGGTGGAAACCGCTACATTGCTCTCGACATTCGAGATCCATTAAAGCCGCAATTCTTATACGAGATCAGCCCGTCCACAACAGGATTCGGGGAAATGGGTCAAACCTGGAGCACTCCCTTGATCGGTAAGATTAAGCTTACAACCGGAGATAAGGTCGGTGCTTTCATCGGAGCAGGGTATGATCAAAATCAGGACAATGAACCGGTGAGCGCTAATGATACAAAAGGAAGAGGGGTCTATGTATTTGATGTTTTAAACAATGGAAGTCTCATCTGGAGTTACACCTATGCTAAAAATGACAAAATGAAGTTTTGCATCCCGAGCGATATCTCAAGGGTGGATACGAACGGAAACGGTTATATTGACAGGCTTTACGTAGGCGATATGGGTGGCCAGATGTGGCGTTTTGATATTAATGACCCGGACTCGACCAAGTGGACTGGAAAGATCGTCTTTGACTCGAATCCCGGCCTGAGCCAGAAAAGAAAGATATTTTATCCGCCGGATGTCACCCTTGAGACTGGAAATTACGAGATGCTCTTTTTCGGGACCGGCGACCGAGAGCATCCCAAGAATCTCATGTTCGAGAACCGTATTTATGCCATCAAGGACACCAACTCCTCTCTGATCGTGGAAAATGATCTGGTGGATGTGACAGATGTGATGGCCACTCTGAATGCATTGAATGCAAAAAGTGGTTGGTTTATCCATCTGGAAAATTCCGGGGAGAAGAGCCTTTCCCATTCGGTCGTCTTCGACGGGGTTGTTTACTATACCACATTCACCCCAACCTTTGGCGAACTGGGGGATCCTTGCGCATTGAAAGAAGGAAGTGGTAGACTCTATGCCCTTAAATATAAGTCAGGAAGTGCGGCTTTTAATCTCGATGATTCGACGGATGGAGTCATCTCACAACAGACCGATCAATCTGAGATCATCGGTCCTTCCATCCCCTCGGGGGTGATCATTACTTTCATCGGAGGAACGACAACAGCTTATGCAGGTGTGGGTGGAGGAGTTTATAGACCACCTCTTAAAAACAATAAGACCATCATCCCTATTCACTGGAAAATTGTCACTAAATAAATTTCCTGTAAAAAATAAGCCCCCATTCCATAGACAAATGATGGGGGCTTATTTTTTCTATTCGGTTCGCTTATTAGCAGAGTTATTTCCCTTTAAATTTTGTGACAACCTTGGCTAGGGCTTCGCCATTTCTGTCCATCGCATATTCGACCGTGTCCTCTGAACCTGTCGAGGTCGTCCTTAAATCCGTCTCATAGATCACCTTGCCGGTATCTTTGTCAATGAACTGGTAACGAGCAGCAAAAGAGGATGACCCGGTAAACTCCCTTCCAGGAATGAAGGAGCGTCCGATTTGCCTCCTCAACGATCCCCTGGCATACTCTTTCACCTCTCCTTTGATGATAAGAACTTTCTTCCCGGAAGGCATCTCTTTACCTTTGCTAACTTCCATGGACACCGTTTCAAAAAGATGGTATCGATCGGAATACCGCTTGAGCTGATAGACCGCCTTTTCAGCCATCTGCATGCCTGCTGATTCCGGGGCAGGAGAACCCGGGGGGACCTCAAGATCTTGAATAACCACAACTTGATAGTCTTTTAAATTCACCTCTGCAGCCTGCCCAACTCTGCCTGCTCCCAAAACCAAACCCATAACCATCATGACAATAAAAATCCGATTAAACTTCATCTCAATCTAACCTCCTTCTTTTTTCTTCGACTCAAGGTCTCATTATCAGTCTGTCTTGTAAACCTTTCTACCCTTATCTTAAATCCAAAACGAACGATTTTCAACCCTTGTCTTTTAAAAAAAAATAAGGTAATTTAAATTCACCATTTAGAAAAAAGAATTGATTCAAGACAAAATGATTAAGAAATAGAATTGGGGGAATTCAGTATGGTGAAAGATTTCATAGCGGTCCTGGGAGGTGGAAACGGTGGTCATGCCGTCGCTGCAAACCTCGCTCTAAACGGATATAAAGTCAACTTCTTCGAACTTCCTCAATTCGCAGAATCCTTCGAAAGAGTGCTCCGGACAAAAGAGATTCGTATTGAAGGTGTCTCGATCGATGGGACGGCTAAGTTGAATTCAGCCACCACTGATATTCAGAATGCAATTAAAGATGCGGAGGTCATCTTTGTCATCACCCCTGCGTTCGGACATAAAACCATGGCTGAATTCTGTGCCCCCTTTGTTCAGGATGGCCAGATCATTGTTTTGATGCCCGGGTCCGGAGGAAGCCTCGAATTCGTAAAAATCTTCAGGCAGAAAAGGGTGAAAAAGGAGATCACCTTCGCCGAGAGTTGCACCCTTCCCTACGGCGCCCGACTTAAAGGCTCAGGACATGTCTCAGTGCTCATCCATGCGGTGGCCCTTCCTACGGGTGTCTTCCCTGCAAGAAAGACGGATGCAACCATATCAAAATTAAAGCAGTTCTATCCCGCCATCATTCCTGCCCAGGATGTCCTTGAGGCAGCGATCAATAATCCGAATCCGATCGTTCATCCTGTGGCAACTCTCCTTAGCGCCACCCGGATTGAACATTCCAAAGGTGAATTCTATCTCTATGCAGAGGGAATGACCCCTTCTATTGCCAGGGCCTTCGAATCCCTCAATGAGGAGAGGCTCGCCCTCTGTAAAGCGATGGGCTACAAGCTTTATCACTGGGACAACCTCGAATTTAAGAACTACAACCTGGGAGAAACTGAGGAAGAATGCCGCTACCGGATTCTCAACACAAGTATGGACGCTGCCTTTGGAAAGGATGGAATTTATGCAGGAATCAAGATGAAGGGACCAGAACATATGAAAGACCGCTTTGTTTCAGAAGATGTTCCTTACGGGATGGTCCTTCTTTCCACATTAGGCGACCTCCTTGGCATTCCCACCCCTACACACGATGCTGTCATACAACTCACCTCTGTCGTCAATCGAACCGATTACTGGAAAATAGGCAGAGGGGTTAAAGAATTGGGCCTTTCAAAAATGGACAAAAAAAGTCTGAAGAGATTTCTTTCCGAAGGGGAATAGCGTCGTTTTTTACCCGGAAAAAATGGAGCGCCACGTGCAAAGCCCGTGTTATTATCGATAGGTGGAAAAAAGTTTTTTAAATTTCGGATAATTAAAAATATATCTTATAATAACAACAAGTTATATGACTTACGCAAATAATATAAAGAAATAATAATTTTATACTTTGCGCCGGATTTCCCAGTCCGTTTAACCAAAACCAAAATTTACAAATTCACTAGTAATTTCAATATATTTTTAAACATATCAAACCCTTTTCTCTCAGTGAAAAATTTCCCTTGACAAAAGAAATCTAATAATTTAGTATCCCAAACTAGATTGTGCTTCTTATCACATACAACGTTAATAGAAGATTCAAGGCTTTAGAATGGAAAAAAATTTATGATTACCTATCAAATTAAAAAGAAGGGAGGGAATGAAAGAGTTAAAAGTTATGAGTTGTGGATAATAACTTAATAATTTAAAAACCATTAACGTCAATATTTAAAAAAGAAAGGGGGAGCAATAAACATGGGTTTTACTATTTCAAAAAAATATAATGATGCGGATCCGAGAAAACTTCCAGATTGGCAAGTTGCTGAAATAGCTGAAGAAACCATGCCAACAGTCGAGGAGTGGCAGGACAAATTGGGCCTTAAGCAAGACGAAATCATCCCCATGGGAAAGTTATGCAAACTCGATTTCATGAAGATGATGGAGCGCCTAAAAGATAGACCAGATGGAAAATACATCGAGGTTACAGCCATCACACCCACTCCATTGGGAGAAGGTAAGACAACAACAAGTATGGGTTTAATGCAGGGACTCGGAAAAAGAGGAAAAAATGTTGGCGGTTGTATCCGTCAGCCTTCAGGCGGGCCGACCATGAATGTAAAGGGAACGGCAGCAGGTGGGGGAAAAGCCCTACTCATTCCCATGACCGAATTCTCCCTTGGTCTCACAGGCGACATCAATGACATTATGAATGCCCATAATCTGGCTATGGTCGCTTTGACGTCGAGGATGCAACATGAACGTAACTATGACGATGCCGAGCTGGCCAAGCGGAAACTGAAACGTCTCGATATTGATCCCGCCAATATTGAGATGGGATGGATCATGGATTTTTGCGCCCAATCTTTACGGAACATTGTGATAGGCCTCGGGGGAAAGATGGACGGCTTCACAATGCAATCGAAATTCGGCATCGCCGTCAGCTCCGAGCTGATGGCCATCCTTTCCATTGTGCGCGATCTGAAAGACCTCCGTGAGAGACTCGGTAAAATTGTCGTAGCCTACGATAAGAAAGGTAAACCCGTTACCACCACAGACCTTGAAGTAGCAGGTGCAATGTGTGCCTGGATGCGGAATACCATCAATCCCACTTTGATGATGACCACCGAATACCAGCCCTGTCTGGTTCATGCCGGTCCCTTTGCCAACATTGCTGTGGGTCAATCCTCAATCATCGGTGACCGCGTTGGACTGAAAATGTTCGATTACCACATTACAGAGAGCGGCTTCGCAGCGGATATTGGCTTCGAGAAGTTCTGGAATGTGAAATGCCGATTGAGTGGTCTCACCCCTCATGTTTCAGTTCTTACGACAACCATCAGGGCATCGAAGATGCATGGTGGCGGTCCCACTGTCGTTCCCGGACGACCCATTCCCGATGAATACACAAAGGAAAACCTGCCTCTTCTTGAGAAAGGACTTGCCAATATGACGCACCTCATCGGCGTCATCAGGAAATCAGGGATCAACCCTGTCGTTTGCATTAACGCCTTCCATACCGATACCAAGGATGAAATCGCAATGGTCCGGAAGTATGCAGAGAAGGCCGGTGCCCGCGTAGCACTTTCGGAGCACTGGCTCAAAGGTGGGGATGGAGCCCTTGAGCTGGCCGATGTGGTCATGGAAGCGTGCAATGAGAAACCCAATTTCAAATTTCTCTATCCTCTCGAAATGCCACTTCGACAAAGGGTTGAAATGGTCGCCAAGGAAGTTTATGGCGCCGATGGCGTCTCCTGGACACCTGATGCAGAAGCCAAGGCCAAGCGGTTTGAGGCTGATCCTGCATTGAAGAATTTTAATACCATGATGGTCAAGACCCACCTGAGTCTGACACACGACCCAACAAAGAAAGGAGTGCCCAAAGGCTGGATCCTTCCAGTCCGGGATGTCCTCATCTTTGGCGGCGCGGGATTCCTCTGCCCGATGACCGGGATGATCAGTCTGATGCCCGGAACAGGTTCAGACCCTGCTTACAGAAGAGTGGATGTGGATGTGAATACCGGCAAGGTCAGCGGGCTATTCTAATAGGACGTAGAAAGAGGCACGGTATCACCGTGCCTCTTTCTTTTTTAAATGGAGCCCCACGGGCAATGGCGTAGTCCCTAACAGACGCCCATGTGGGGTGACATCCCGACCACACGATGGCGCATTCATCCACGGCCAAGATTGTGATCTTTTGCTTGTCGGGATGACATCCAAACCAATTTTTGCACTGCCGGGTATTACAAGTTATAAATAGTGTGACATGCCAATGTTTCAGATAACCTTTCATCCCGGTGCGAGGAAAATATCAGTCAATGAGGGGGAAAACCTCCTCCAGGCCGCCATGGAAGCCGGAATCCATATCAATGCCTCCTGTGGTGGAAGTGCAACCTGTGGAAAGTGTAAAATCATCCTTCTGAAAGGTGTAGCCGATTCCCCGAAACATCCCAAGCTAACCCAGTGGGAATATGATTTGGGATATCGCCTCGCCTGCCTTACCTCCATTCATGGAGACATGGAAGTCGAAATTCCCATCGAATCACAGGTTGATCATTCGGTCTTCGATCTAAAAAAGGATCGAGGTCTCCAAAAATATCTCCTTTCGCCACAGGACCTCTATCAGCTTGTTCAGGGCTGGGATATAGATCCGCCCGTATTCAAGAGATATATCCAGCTTGAACCACCCACGTTGAAAGATAATGTGAGCGACCTGACCCGCTTGACCCATGGACTTGAACGTCAGCACGGCATTGAGGGAATCTCAGTAGATTTCCGCGTCCTTTTGAAATTGAGCCGTATGCTCCGAGAATCACAGTGGAAGATAACCGTCACCCTTGTTCTGACGAGGAAAGGCTATAAACTGATCAACGTGGAGCCGGGTGATACTACCCGCCAGAATTACTCGGTCGTCTTCGATATCGGAACGACAACGGTCTCTGGCCAGATCCTTGACCTGAATAGCTGTGTCGTCGTCGCCTGTCCGGATGGTCAATGTGATGGGTCTACCCTCTTCGCTCTCGCCGAAGCCTCTGAATACAATGGACAGATCAGTTATGGAGAGGATGTGATTACCCGGATCGTCCATTCCCAGAGACCAGGGGGGTTGAAAAAACTCCAGGAAGTCATCATCTCCACAATCAACAAGATCCTCCAAGAACTTCTTGAGATGAGCAGGATCGATCGTTCCCTGATCTCCCATATGGTCATTGCCGGAAATACCACAATGACCCAACTCCTCTTGGGGCTCAATCCAAAATATATTCGGGAAGACCCTTATGTCCCAACGGCCAACTTTATTCCCCCTGTAAGGGCCATTCATTTTGGAATCAATGTTGATGACCATGTCCATGTCTACATCTTGCCGATGGTGGCAAGTTATGTCGGAGGAGATATTGTGGCCGGAATCCTCGGTTCAGGAATTTTCCAGCGAGAAACGCTAACGCTTTATATGGACATCGGCACCAATGGAGAGATCGTTCTCGGAAATAAGGACTGGCTTGCAAGTGTCTCCTGTTCAGCAGGCCCTGCTTTTGAAGGGGCGGGCATTAAATTTGGAATGAGGGCGACCCGGGGAGCCATCGAAGAGGTCAACATTAACCATCGTACCTATGAGCCAATGATCCTGACCATTGGAAGGACGAAACCCATCGGCATCTGCGGTTCAGGGTTGATCGACTCGGTGGCAGGCCTCCTTGAAACGGGATTGATCGATCCGAATGGAAAGTTTCGAAGAAACCTCCCAACCGATCGCGTTCGCCAGGGACCGGATGGTTATGAATATGTCCTTTCAAAAAAAGAGGAAACATTGATCCGGGAGGACATCGTTCTCACAGAGATCGATATTGAGAATTTAATACGCACCAAAGCAGCCATTTATGCGGGTTGCAAGGTCTTGTTGGAGAGCGTCGGATTGAGTTTTAAGGACCTTGAGCAGATAATCATTGCCGGCGGTTTCGGTCGCCACCTCGATCTGGAGAAGGCCATTTTCATCGGCCTTCTACCGGAGATTGGCATCGATAAATTTATTTTTGTGGGAAATGGTTCCCTGCTGGGAACAAGACTCCTCTCCTTCTCCAGGAACCTTTTGAAGGAGGCTGAGCGAATTGCCCTGATGATGACCAACCTCGAATTGAGCAATCACCCGTCTTTTATGAACGAATTTGTTGCGGCGATGTTCCTTCCTCATACTGACGACTTGGCCTTCCCTTTGGTGACGGGAAGGCTCCACGGGATGAAAAAGGGAGATCAAGAGTTAAGAGTGATGAGTTAATCCCCTCACCCCATCCCTCTCTCCTCGGGGGAGAGGGGAAGAGTGAGGGGCGTTAGCGTTACTAAATTTAAAAATTATAAAAGGGGGACAAAAAATGACGGCAAAATTGATTAATGGAAATGAGATCGCACAACAGATTCGGGAAGAGTTGAAACAGGAGGTCTCTCAAATCAAAGAGAAATTTAATGTCACCCCGGGCCTGGTGACCATCCTGGTGGGTGAAAACCCTGCCTCGGTCAGCTATGTCACGGCAAAACAGAAAACCTCAAAGGATTTAGGCTTCTACTCCATTCAGGACAACCAACCTGGGAACATTACGGAAGAACAATTGCTGGGTCTCATTGACAAGTATAACAAAGACCCCAAAATTCACGGAATCCTTGTGCAGTTACCTCTGCCCAAGCACATCAATGAGACAAAAGTCCTTTATGCGATCGACCCTAAGAAAGATGTGGACGGTTTCCATCCTGTCAATGTGGGAAAACTGATGATCGGCGAGGCGGACTACCTTCCCTGCACACCTGCAGGGATCCAGCAGTTGCTCATCCGGACAGGAGCGAAAATCGATGGGGCAGAAGTGGTGGTCGTGGGAAGATCAAATATCGTCGGAAAACCCATTGCGAATATCCTCCTTCAGAAGCAGAAGGGTGCGAATGCAACTGTTACACTCTGTCATACGGGCACAAAAGATATTGCATTCCATACCAAAAGGGCAGATATCCTGATTGTCGCCGCAGGCAAACCGAATGCGGTCACTGCAGAGATGGTGAAAGAAGGGGCTGTGGTCATCGATGTGGGCGTTAACCGAATCGGCATGACCCCTGAAGGAAAAGCAAAGCTCTGCGGAGATGTCGATTTCAATGGTGTCAAGGAGAAGGCTTCTGCCATCACACCTGTACCTGGGGGGGTGGGGCCAATGACCATCACCATGCTGATGATGAATACCGTCAAGGCCGCGAAAGTGGCGGCAGGAATAAAATAAATTAGAAGTAGGTCAGGCGTCTCGCCTGATGAGGTAAAAGATGAAAATTGCAGTTTCAGGGAAAGGTGGAACGGGAAAGACCACCATCGCTGCATTGGTGATCCGTTATCTTCTCCGGAAAAAATATAAGCCTATTCTGGCAGTCGATGCGGATCCTAATGCCAACCTCGGAGATGCCCTCGGGGTAAGTGTTGAAAATACAGTGGGCAGAGTCTTGGACTCTTTTCTAAAGGATAAAGAGAGCCTGGCGATGGGAGTGGTGAAGGAGTCGCTGATCTCTTACAAACTTTCGGAGATACTGGTCGAGGAGAAAGGTTTCGATCTCCTGAGCATGGGACAAGGCGAAGGACCGGGTTGTTACTGTTACCCTAACTCAGTGGTCCGAAATTACATTGAAAAGCTTGCTTCAAACTACCCCTATGTGGTGATCGACAATGAAGCAGGGATGGAACATATTTCAAGGAGGACCAATGGCTACCTCGACGTCCTCCTTCTGATCTCTGATCCCTCTTTAAAAGGAATCAAAACCTGTAAGCGACTTGAAGACCTCATTGCCAAATTAGGCCTGGATGTCAAAAAGACCTATCTGATCATTAACAGGGTGACCAATGGAGCCCCACCCCAGATTATGGAAGCATTGGAGAAAATGAACTTAAATCTGCTGGGAATCCTTCCTGAAGATAGAAATATTGTCGACTATGAATTGAAAGGGATTCCCATGTTAAACCTGGAGGAAGGAAGTCCATCTGTCGCAAAAATAGATGATATCTTGGCAAAGATATTACCTTGAAAAGAAAGAGAGAGAAAAGAAAGGGTTGACAACTCTTAGAAAATAGTTTTAGAAAAGATTGTGAAATTTTTCGTAAAAGGAGGGGAATCATGATATTGATAGGAGAAAATATCCAAATTCTGGCAAAAGTCGTTTCCAATGCCCTAAAGGAAAGGGATGAAAAACCATTACAGGATCTTGCCGTCAAACAGGCTCAAGCAGGGGCCGATTATATTGACCTCAATATAGGTCCTGCAAGGAAAGATCCAGAGACGATGAAATGGCTTGTCGGGGTCATTCAAGAGGTGGTGAATAAACCGCTGTCGCTGGATACGACCAACCCAGTGGCCATGGAAGCAGGGCTCTCTGTATGCAAAATTCCCCCACTGATCAATTCCGCTTCCGGCAAAAAGGAGAGCAAAGAGAAGATGTTACCTTTGGCCGCGAAGTATAATTGCGATGTCGTCCTCTCCGTTCTGATTGATGCGGGCATCCCCTCTGATTCCTCTTCCAGGGCAGAGGCGATCATGGAGAGCGTAGCCTATGCCAACGAGATAGGCATTCCCAATGAGAGGATTTGGGTGGACCCCATTATGATGCCCATCTCGGTGGATCAGCCCCAAGTGGTAGAATGTCTTGAGTTCTTGAAAATCCTTCCGGATATCTGTCCTGGATGCAAATCTACGTTAGGGCTTTCAAACATTTCCAATGGAGCACCGGAACATCTAAGAGGGATACTCAACCGGATTTACTTGGCCATGATCGAAAGATGCAATGGCTTCTCCGCCATTATAGATAGTTTTGATGAAGAATTGATCAAATTGATGAAGGGAAAGCTTCCAGAGATCAAAAACCTCATTTATAGGGCGATGGATGAGGACGTGGATATATCAGGTCTCTCCAAAAAAGAGGTAGAGGTCGTCAAGACGGTCAATGTGCTCTTGGGAAAATCCCTCTATTCCCATTCGTGGTTGGAAACATAAATTTGAGGATTCAAGGGGTCAACTGGTCAAGGGTTCAAGTGGTTAAATGCTTTTTACTTGAACCCCCGAACCCTCGAATCCTTGAACCCTTTTAAAATTTTTTCAAAAGGAGGCGACTATGCAATTAAGTGACCTTTTTGAACCTTATAAGGGTGAAGTGAAAGAAGTGACCATTGGGCCTTCCGAGAAGGCAGTCAAGGTGGGGGGTGAAAAAACACTTCCCTTCCATGCCTTTGAGGGAAAAGAAGGAACGCCGGTGAGATTTGCCTTGGAAGTGTATGATGTTCCCCCAGAAGGCTGGTCCCAACATCTTATTTCCTGCTATGCGGATGTGATCTCTGACCCCGTGGCTTGGGCAAACAAATGTATAAAAACCTATGGGGCGGATCTCATCTCTCTTTATTTAGCAAGCCTTGACAGTGAAAATTACGATGTTAAAAAAATCGCCGAAAATGTGAAGAAGATTGCAGAGAGTATTTCGGTTCCATTAATCGTGATGAGTGTTGGAGACAAAGATAAGGACG